>Ga0075109_1000985_pt1 | contig 18498 bp, 15 predicted proteins | sample AntAceMetag02UKD_FD_69798 | JGI IMG/M metagenome (GOLD analysis project Ga0075109, IMG submission 69798) | Saline lake microbial communities from Ace Lake, Antarctica - Antarctic Ace Lake Metagenome 02UKD | ecosystem: Environmental > Aquatic > Non-marine Saline and Alkaline > Saline | place...
TTGAACCAAGCATCACCGATATCATTGAGTCCAACGACCTGATTCAAGAAGGTCAAACTGTCCGGTGAGTGGGGGCAACTTCAAGTGGTTATATGGATCGAAGCGCAAAGCCACCTCAACTTTCGTAAGGCTCAGGTTTGCGCAACAAAGAGTCCCTTATTGCTGCTTGAGCCAGCTGCGCCAGCTTCCTAGTTCGGTGATGTCTGTACCGCCCTGGATTCCCACGGTTTCGCACACAAAACCTGACACCCATAGGCCGTCGGCAAGTTTGACCTTCCCTATGCCCAATGGTGCGGGAATACCATTGACGAAGCTGCCAAAAGCCGTAGCTGGCACCTCCCAAATTTCCATATCAATGGCTGCGCCGCCTTCTGCCACTCTGACCATGCCGGGGCGTTGCACCGAGCCACCGGACAGGGCGTAGAAGCGGTATTCCGGCGCCGACTGCACGGTTCGTAGCAGACGGGCACCGCGTGAGGTGAGCTGGTCGTTCAAGGGTAGTCCACTCATGTGGGCCCCACAAACCGCTATCTCTATCGTGTCGCTTTTGAGAGAGGCGACGGGTGGCGCGTCTATCAATGGGGTGTTGTCTAACTGGGCCTTGGTGGCGCCCAGCAAACCGCCTGCGGCGCGGTGCAAGCGGTCGGCCAGGCGCAGCAACACCACATCGCGGTGTGCTGGTGCAGCCAGAGTCACGCCCCAAGGAAGGCCAATTGCGTCACCGCTTGCTTGCAGGCCGGCTGGCACTGCCACGGCGCTGTAGTCCAGCAGGTTCATGAAGTTGGTGTAGTAGCCCAGGTTGGAGTTGAGGCGGATAGGGTCTTGCACCATGGCGGCTATGCGGTAAGTGGTTCCGGCGGTGGGCGTGAGCATGCAGTCTATTGCTTGCCACACCTGATCGCAGGTTTGTTTCAGCGCTTTGAGGCGGTAATTTGCTGCAAATGCGTCAGCCGCAGTTTTGTGGCGGCCACCCTCGATGATGGTGCGTACCGGTGGGAACACAGTCTCGGGCTTGGCGTCAAAAAAGTCTTTGATGGCAACATAGCGCTCGGCCACCCAGGGACCTTCGTAGAGTAGGCGGGCGGCTTCAAGAAACGGCGTGAGGTCGAATTCCACGGCTGTGCCGCCCAGGTCTTCCAAGCGTTTTACTGAGCAAGCAAAAATGGTTTTGGCTGCCTCGTTGTCGAAAAAGTTCAGGTCTTGGGCGCGAGGGACGCCAAAGCGGAAGGGGCCTTGTGAGAAATCCACGCCGAAGGGCTCGGGCGCTCGGCTGAAGGCGTCGCCCGCGTCAGGCACTGCGCTCACAGCCAGCACAGCCTGCGCGTCTGAGGCTGTGAGCGCGAACACCGAGACCGTGTCCACAGAGCGGCAAGCTGGAACTACGCCGGTCGCAGAAAGCAAGCCTATGGTTGGCTTTAGGCCGATTAAATTGTTGAACGACGCAGGCACTCGGCCGGAGCCAGCTGTGTCGGTTCCAAGTGAAAACGTGACCCAACCCTTAGAAACGGAAACTGCTGAGCCCGAACTAGAGCCGCCCGAGATGAACTCGGGCTGGAAGGCGTTGCGGCACGCACCATACGGTGAACGCGTACCGTTCAGGCCAGTAGCGAACTGGTCGAGATTGGTTTTACCCAGCGGCACAGCACCGGCCTCAATCAGACACCTGATAAGAAAAGCGTCGTCTTTGGGGGTGTAGGCAAATTCGGGACATCCAGCGGTGGTAGGGATGCCCGCTAGGTCGATGTTGTCCTTGATTGCGAACGGCACGCCATAAAGTGGCAAGCTGTTCGGGGCAATACCGTCAAGCCGCTCAAGAAAGGGCTGCAATTCTTGCTCGGTGAGTAGGTGGATGAATGCATTGTGGTCGTCGGTGGCGCAACGGCGCTTGGCTTCGGCGATGATGTCGCGCACGGTGACGCCGCGGTGGTAAGCCGCTTGCAGGCTGCCTATATCGAAAGAAAGTTGGGAGATGGGCATAGGGTTTGCTCTGGTGAAATTTACTTAAACGGTTGCGGGAGTCAGGCGGTGTTGGCTGGCGTGTCGTCCACCAGCACAACCACGTTTTGGCCGGCCGCAATGGGCGCGCCTTGGGTGCACAACAACTTGTGCACCTCGCCGCTGGCTGGGGCCAGCACGCTGAATTCCATCTTCATAGACTCGATTACGAGCAGCACGTCGCCTTTGCTGACCCGTTGGCCTTCGCTCACCGCCACATGCCAAACATTACCAGTGACGCTTGCGGCCAACGCGCGGCCTCCTGCGGGCAGGATCAGCTCGCTGTCGGGGCTGACCGTGGCCACATCGGAGCTGCTGTCGAAGTGCAGCTGTCCGCTGGCTGCCCAGCGCTCGCGCTCTGCCTCAAATGCAGCTTGCTGCTTGCCCTTGAAAGTGGCGATGGTGGGCTCGTTGTCGGCTAGAAAGCGTCGGTAGTCCTTGAGACTGAAGCTGCCTTGCTCCGTGCGCAGCGGATAACCGCCATGCGGGAAGTTGGCCCGAATATCTCTCAGCTCGCCTTCGCTCACCGGGTAGAAGCGGATCTGGTCGAAGAAGCGCAGTAGCCACGGTTGCTCAAACGGCGTGCCCGGTGTGCCGTGGTGCCAGCGGTTCCACATTTGCAGCGTGCGCCCCACAAACTGGTAGCCGCCAGGGCCTTCCATGCCGTAGACGCAGAGGTAGGCGCCGCCAATGCCCACGGCGTTTTCCGGTGTCCATGTCCGTGCGGGGTTGTACTTGGTGGTTACCAGACGGTGGCGGGGGTCTAGCGGCGTGGCCACTGGTGCGCCTAGGTACACGTCGCCCAAACCCATCACCAAGTAGCGCGCGTCAAACACCACCTTAAACACGTCTTCAATGTTGTCAAGTCCATTGATGCGTTGGATGAACTCGATGTTGCTTGGACACCAAGGCGCGTCGGGACGCACCGATTGAACGTATTTCTCAATCGCCAGCTTGGTCTGTCGGTCGTCCCACGACAGTGGTAGATAGACGGTGCGCGAGGGTACTTCGATATCATCCACCGCGGGCAGGTCAGCCTCAGTAGTGATCAGCACCTTCATCAAGGTATTGAGCGGCAACTGGGCCGGGTCGAAGTGCACCTGTAGCGAGCGTATGCCGGGCGTCATGTCTATGACACCTTTCAGGTCACCGCTGGCTTGCAAGGCTTTCAATGCTGTCATCAATACGTGCACTCGCAAACGTAGTTCTATGTCCAGCACCATGGGGCCAAACTCCACAAGCACGTAACGGTCACCTGCTTGGCGCACCACCATGGCGGGTACGCCGTTGTTGGTGTCCTCATGCGCCGGATCGTCATGAATCACTGGCGTGGTGTGGGCTGTTGCATCGTCCTTTGGTGCTGGTGCAAGTTCATTTACAAGGCCAGCCAATGCGGCCTCTATCGACGCTTCGCGCTCTCCAGCCTGTGCCCGCGAGAGACGGTTAAAACGCACTGTGTCGCCAGGGCGCAGCTGACCCAGCTTCCACAGTTCGGCGTTGACCACCACGGCAGGGCACACAAAACCGCCCAGGCTGGGGCCGTCAGGCCCGAGAATCACGGGCATGTCGCCAGTGAAGTCGATTGCGCCTATGGCGTAGGCGTTATCGTGGATGTTGGAGGGGTGCAAGCCCGCCTCTCCGCCGTCACTACGCGCCCATTGTGGCTTGGGCCCTATCAAGCGAACACCAGTGCGGCTGGAGTTGTAGTGCACTTCCCAGTCGGTTGCGAAGAAGGTGGCGATGTCGCTCTCTTGAAAGAAATCGGGCGCGCCATGCGGGCCATACAGCACGCCCACGTTCCAGTGCTTGTCGTAGGAAGGTATTAGCCCCAAAGGTGTAGTCGACAGGTCTTGTACGGAGCAGCCTGTGGCGTTGAGGTGCAACACATCGCCCACGCGCAAATGTCGCCCAGCATGGCCACCGAATTGACCGAGTGTGAAGGTGGAGCGGCTGCCTAGGTAGGCAGGAACATTTAGTCCGCCTGCGACTGCTACGCTCACGCGGCAGCCGCTCGCGCAGCGTCCTACGGCCAGCACGCTTCCGGCTGACACGCGATGTGCCTGCCACATGGCCACTGCGTGGCCGTCTATGGTCAAGCTGGCTGGCGCACCAGTTACGGCCACCACGCTGTCGGCGTTGAAACGCAAGCTGGGGCCAGCCAGGGTGCACTCCAGTGCAGCCGCGTCAGGCGCGTTGCCTACCAAGCCGTTGGCCATGCGGTGGGCATACGCGTCCATTGGGCCGCTGGGCGGCACGCCCACATCCCAATATCCTTGGCGGCCAGGCCAGTCTTGCACCGAGGTTTGCACGCCGGGCTCTATCACGTCTATGGTCGTGGGCCAGTAGCGAAAGCTGCTTAGGAAGCCCGTTACTTGTCGCCCCTCGCGAAACACAGGGTCTTGCACCACCTGGCGCAGGTAGCCAAGGTTTGTCTCAATGCCAGCTAGGCGTGTAGCGGCCAGAGCCATGTCCATTTGGATCAAAGCCTGTTCGCGCGTGCTAGCGGTGACTATAAGTTTGGCTAACATTGGGTCATACCAGGCGGGCACTTCTGTGCCGCGCTCGACCCAGCTGTCGACTCTCACATTGTCAGGAAAGTAAACCTCGGTAAGCAAGCCTGCGCTGGGCTGGAAATTTTTAGCCGGATCTTCGGCGTATAGGCGCACTTGAATCGACGCACCTTTAGGCGTTAAAACCGTTGAAATCAGCGGTGGCAAATCACCCGAAGCCAGTTGTAGCATCCACGCCACGAGGTCCACCCCGTATACCTGTTCGGTCACGCCATGCTCAACCTGCAGGCGCGTGTTCACCTCTAGAAAATAAAACTCGCCCGTGGCTGAGTCGTATACGAACTCCACAGTGCCAGCCGAGCGGTAGTTCACCGCCTGCGCCAAACGCACTGCTGTGGCGTGTAGGCTGCTGCGCTGTGCGTCGCTCAGGCCGGGTGCCGGGGTTTCCTCGATTACCTTTTGATTGCGCCGCTGGACTGAGCAGTCGCGCTCTCCCAGTGCGACTACGCCGCCCGCGCCGTCGCCAAACACCTGTACTTCAATGTGCCGCGCCTGCTCTACATACTTTTCTATGAACAGACCGGCGTTTTTAAAGTTGGCACAAGCCAGACGACCAACCGACAAAAATGCGTCGCTCAACTCGTCATCGCTCCAGACTAGCCGCATACCTATGCCGCCGCCGCCCGCCGTGCTCTTAAGCATGACCGGGTAGCCAATTCGCCCGGCTTCGGCTAGGGCATGGTTGATGTCGGCGAGCAAACCGGAGCCAGGCAGCAGTGGCACTCCCTGCGCCTTGGCCAGATCGCGCGCTGTGTGTTTCAAGCCAAAAGCGAGCATCTGTTCGGCCGTAGGGCCAATGAAGGCAATACCTGCGGCTTCGCAGGCTTTTGAAAAATCGGGGTTCTCCGAAAGGAATCCGTAGCCCGGGTGTATGGCTTCAGCGCCGCACTGCTGCGCCACTTCCAAAATGCGCTCGGCGCGCAAGTAGCTCTCAGCCGCTGGTGCTGGGCCAATCAGGTAGGCCTCATCAGCCTCGTGTACGTGGCGCGCCTGTGCGTCAGCTTCGGAGTACACCGCCACGCTATGCACACCTAGGGTTTTCAGTGTGCGGATGATGCGGCATGCAATAGCGCCGCGGTTGGCAATCAATACCTTGTTAAACATGGTGGCTCGACCTCGGGATCAAATATGGCAGGTCGTCCTGCCCAATCGGGAAAGCCAGCAGGTCGTCCTGCAGGCAGCACTGTGATGAAGAAGCTAGCTCAGAGCAACGTCGCTTGAAGACTGCGCTGCCACCTCCAACACGCTGGCGATGCGGTCGCGCTAGTCCAAGCCGTGGTCTTTTTGGCGGGGAACCATGCGAAGCGGCGCGGCTATCGATTCATTCATGTGGGGTCCCAGACTAGGAGCTGCGTAGGCGTAGGGTTGTAGTCATTGCATGGGTTATTCAGCTGCGGACAGTTGCTGATCAATACCCAGAGGTTCATCTCAGCGCGCATTTCTACGTACTTGCCAGGCCCTGATACGCCGTCATCGAACTTCAGATCCCCGCTGTCGGTAACCGGCACGTTCATAAAGAAATTGATATTGGGCACTAGGTCGCGCTTGGTCAGGCCTATGTCGGCGTGTTGCAGGGCAATCAGGTAGTTGTCGCGGCAGCTGTGCATGAACTTCTTTTGCAGCGCATAGCGCACCGTGTTGCTCTCGGCTGCGCAATGGCCGCCCAAGGTGTCGTGTCGGCCACAGGTGTCGGCCACAATGGTGAGCATGGGGCGCGCGTCGTTGCTGCGCAGCACCGACCCCGTGGTCAGGTAGATGCCGCCTTGGCGCTGGATCGTATCGGTGGCGCTGTAGTGCTCGGCCAGGTCGTCGCGGTTGTAGAAGATTACGTCGGCAGCTTGGTTGCCTTCTAGGTCAACTATGCGCAGCGTTTGGCCTTTGCTAAGCCCGAAGAGTATGGGTTCGCCGGCGGCATGGCGCTGGTCGCTCACGGCCTTGGCCGGGTCTAGTTCGCTTTCCTTGATGCGCATGGCAGCGGGCATGTGGGGCACGGCGGTGATAGGGGCGATGTCGTTCGTCATTGGGTTGGGCCTCACAGGTAAAGCATGTCGGTGTTGTGCAGGGCGCGCGCATTTTCGGGGCGAAAGGTGCGGCAAGCATCGTCGGCAGGCGCGGCACCGCAGCGCCAGGCAAGGAGGCCGATCTTTTTCGGCGCATACAGTGGGTTTGGGTCGAGTGCGTGAGGCGAGCTGGAGACGGCGAGTATGACGTCCATGTCAAAACGCAGTTCGACAAAGTCGCCGGCTTGGCTGTGGTCCGGTGCAAAAGCAAAACGACCTTGTTCGTCTACGCTCACCTTGCTGAACAGATTCACCGGTGCGATCAGATCACGCCGCGTTAGGCCGTATTTGCCAATTTCTATCAAAAGGCCATCTTTGCCAGACCTATGCATGGCATTGCGGGCCTCGCCGTAGCGCTTCTCGCCGTATTTTTCGGCCATGAGGTCGTTGTCTAGCAAGGCCCCTAGTGGGTCGTGCCAGCCTAAGCTATCGGCTGTGACGCTAGCCATGGAGCGGCCCATATCGCTCATCAGCACGTGGCCTTTGCTGTAATGCGCCGTGTGTTGCGCTTTTAACGAGTCGGACATGTTGTAGCGCTCGAGCTTCTCCATCGCGCTGTACATCACCAAACTCAGGTTGGCACCAGAGTCTAGTGCCACGAAGCGCATGGCGCTTCCACGCGGCATGCGCCAGCTCCAATGGCTGCCACCGGGTAAGACCTCGCTCCACATGGCGTGCTCGGTGCGTACGTCGGTGAGCGATGAGGCGGGAAAATAGTGCCAAAAAGAAGGCGAGTCAACCGCTGCGGTTTGCTTAGGGTCGGGCAGCACAGTGGTGAGCGCATCGGGTGATTCGGTGATGGTTGCGAACGTTGTAGTCGACATGGATGGGGTCTTCAAGAGGATCAAATGGTTTCGGCGGTAGCGGCGGTGTCTTCAGCTTGTAAGCCCGAGAGACGCGCAAGCTGCTCTAAATCGGTCTTCATGCCGGATGTGTCACGAATACGGTTCACGATTTCGCGCTTGAGTTGTAAAAACTCCGGCTCGTTCTTGAGGTCTTGCGTGCGTTGATCGCCAAAAGGTACTTCGTAGATTGTGTCGATGCGGCCTGGTCGCGGTGCCATTAAAACCACGCGTCCGCCAAGGTAAATCGCTTCCTCCACGTCGTGCGTTACGAACAAGATGGTGGCTTTCTCTAGCCGGTGTACGTAGCGGATCAGGTCGTGCATCACCTCGCGGGTTTGCGCGTCAAGCGCTCCAAATGGCTCGTCCATCAACACAATTTCAGGCTTGCCCATAAGCGCACGCGCAATTGCGACGCGCTGCTGCATGCCACCCGAGAGCTGGTTGGGCCAGGCACCGCTCACGTTGGACAAACCCATGAGGCGCAACAGCGCGTCGGCGCGGCCCGAGGCGGCTTCCACATCACCCGATGTTCGGTCTTTGGTGTAGGTGGCGAGCTGGCGACAAAACTTGATGTTTTCGCTAACTGTCATCCAAGGGTAGAGGCTGTAGTGCTGAAACACCATGGCGCGGTCTTTACCCGGGCCGTTGACGGCGCGTCCGTCAATGCTTAGCTCGCCGTCGGTTTGCACTTCAAGCCCGCCTATGGTGCGCAGTAGTGTTGATTTGCCACAGCCCGATGCGCCGACAAAGGTCACGAACTCGTTTTCGCGGATATCGATATCTATGTTTTCTAGCGCGTTGATGGGCGCATTGTCGAAGCGTTTAAATAGGCCACTGATTTCGATTTTGGTGGCGTTGGTGTTGGTCGTCATAGTGAGGTCAACCTTTCAGATAAAGCCAAGGGAATGCAGCACGATGGACCCAACGAAATGCCTGATCGGTCAGCAATCCGATTAGGCCTATGATGATGATTCCGGCGAAAATGGTGTCGGTTTGTAGAAAGCGCTGGGCGCGCAATATCGAATAACCTAGGCCTGAGTTCGCGGCCACCAGCTCGGCTACCACTAGATAAGTCCAGGCCCAACCCATGGTGATGCGCAAGGTGTCGAGCAGGGCCGGCTTGGCGCTGGGGAATATCACTTTTTCGATCAACTCCTGGCGGGACGCGCCCATGGTTTGCGCCGCCTCAACCTGCGCTGCAGGCACACGTCGCACGTCTTCTGCCACCATCAGAACCATCTGAAAAAACGTACCAATGAAAATGATCGATATCTTGGCGCTCTCATCGATACCCACCCATAGCATTACCAGTGGAATGAATGCCACCGCTGGCATATAGCGTATGAAATCGGTCAACGGCTCCAGCAGCGCTTGTACAGAGCGAAACGACCCGATTAGCAAACCCAGCGGCAGTGCGATCACGGCGGACAGCAAAAAGCCCGCGGCCACCCGGTAGGTGCTAATACCTGCGTCTGCCAGCAGGCCATTTTCTGTGGCCCACAGCCAAGCCTTGCTCAGTACCATCAGCGGCGTAGGCATGAAGGTCGAGTCCATATCTCCCCAGGCGGCTAGCATGGTCCAGCCCAGCAAAGGCGTGAGCAGGCCGATGATGGCCAGTATCCAATAGCTGCGGCGGCTGATTGGTGCGCGCACCGTAAACAGATTGGTAGGGCGGCGCCGAGGCGGTATCTCGGATGGCGGTTTTGGGTTTGTGCACACGGGCAGTGCGGGTTTGGGCCTAGCGCCCGTTTCCGGTGCAGCCGCCGCACCAGTTGTGGGCAGGTGGGCCGAGTGGGTGGCTGTTGAAAGCGGTTGAGTCATGCAAAAGGCTCCTGTCGAGTGGGACAAACGGCGAGAGAGGCTCGTGCGCATGTAAATGGGCTACATGCTGCTGCGAAGCGTCTCCCGGGCTTTTGTCCCTCCGTGGAGCCACACGATAGTGGCCGACTGCTCTCGGACCAGACGACTCAATCAGAGCTTGTTAAAAGCGCTAACCTGAGTCCGGAACCCTAGCTGTCTTCAAGGCAAGCGGCGTACATGTGCACGGCGCCTCTCATGGTTACTGGGTATGCAATTACAGTGCCAGGCCGGCCGTGGGTAAGCGGCTGAGGTTTAACTCGTCTGAAACGCTATACCCTTGCTGGCTTTGTGCCCCAATGCGGTGCTGGTGCCCCACGTTTATGCCTCTGTCCACTCCATTACCCGCCAATCGCTGGCCAAGTGCCCGCAGGCCAGGCCTGCCTGGGTGTCGCTGGTGCGCACCAGCTTGCATGGCATGGGCGACAGCGTGCTGTCGGGACGGGTTGTTTGCTCTACGCACCAAAGCGTGCCGTTTGTCCCGGCTTTCAGCCGCCCAAAGGTAATTTCGAAATCCAGTAGTGCGAGTGACTGGTTTGGGTGGCGTTGCGTTAAATCGAACAGTGTTTCATCAAATTGCAAGTCCTCAGGCCAAGTTGCAGCGCGTGGGCGCACGTACATGAGGTAGTCGCCGCTGATTAGCAGTCGCTGGGCCGTGGTTTGACCTTTACGGTCCAGACCTTGTAGCGCGATGCGCCGCCCCACCGAGCCTGGCAAGCGCTCCCAGACCTCAAGGTAGTTCCCGTGTACGCCACTTTCGATCAGGCGCTGTGGTGTATCAAAGGTCATAACGCCAGCGTCAGGTGCGCTGCGAGGAGGCTGGAAATCATAGTGGCGGTGCCAGGTGCAGATGTCCTGGTCTAAACCTTGGACCGGCTTGATCTGTGTGATGCCACAAAAGCCTTGCAACTTGGCCGTCTCGTTGACTTGGCTTCGCTGCAGACCGGCGGGCACCCGCAGGTCGGCATGCCACTGACTGGTTTGCAGCCAGCGCACCCACGTGGTGGTGTCACGGCCCTCGGGGGTTTCCAGCAGGGTGCGCGCCCACACACCGTGATAGCGCTCGGGAACGGGTTGGTACAAGGGTTCTGTCATGGCTTTTATTCGCGCGCGGCGGGGAAGGCGGGTAGGCTTTCATAAAACGCCATGTCATGGTTGGGCCAAAGCTGGGCGCCGGTGTCTGCGGCAATAGCCTTGAGTTTGCAAATACTTTGAATCGCGAGTTGCTCTTGTCCTTGCCAGAGTCCGCCAGGGGCAACTTCTTCGTCAATGTTTTCCTGCAGATCAGCCGCGTCGCCAGCCAGCAGCACAGGCGGGCCTTTGGGCAGCTCAATGTGCATGGACATGTGACCGGCGGAGTGGCCGGGCGTGGCGATAGCATTCACGCCCGGCACAAGGGTGTATTCGCCACGCTGCAAGCGAAACTGCAGTGGTGCACCGGCGTCGTCTACCAAATCGTCGGGGAACACTGCCGCATCTTGGCCGGTTCGCGCTGCGTCCACCTCGTCTTGCTGCACATGAATGTCTGCGCCACAGCCGCAGCGGCGCAACTCTTTGAGACCGCCAGCGTGATCGAAGTGCAGGTGGCTGTTAAAGATCACATCGACATCGACAGGCATGAGGCCCAAGCGGGCAAGGTGTTGGGGAATTCGCTGCGCTTCCTGCATGTCGGGCGCGCCAAAGGCAAAGGTGTCTGAGTTGTAGTACAAGCTGCGCAGTCCAGGGTTGGCGATCTTGGCGTGATCACAGCCTACGTCGTACAAAATCCGGCCGTTCTTGGTTTCAATCAGGTAGGCAAGAATGGGCGCCTCGATGATGTGGCCCACGCCGCGCTGGTAGGTGGAGATAGATTTATCGTAGCGGTGGGTGGCGCTCAGCAGCGGCCACAGGCGCAGGGCTTGGGTCATTTCAGTGCAGTCTCAGGCTGGTTGGCTTTGAGGGCAGCGACGCACTGTGCAGCGTGCATCAAGCGACCAAAAATGCCACCCTCCACGCCGATCATGGCTAGCGCAGGCGCCTGATGTTCGGGCTGGCTGGCGGCGGTGGCGTCGCTTACGGTGGTGCAGTGGTAGCCTCGATCCACGGCTTCGCGCAGAGTTGAGTGCACGCAGACTTCGGTGGTCACACCACAGATGATGAGGTGCTCTATGCGGTGCGCGGCCAGCACACTGCCTAGCTCGGTGGCGTGAAAGGCCCCATAGCCTGGTTTGTCAATCACAGTCTCGCCGGGCAGGGGCTTTAGCTGGTCGACAAAGTCGTGACCATATTCGCCTCGTACCAGCAGACGCCCCATTGGGCCTAGGCAGCCGATAGGCGCACCCGCAGTGACGCTGCGTTGTAGTTTGGCTGGGGAGCAGTCAGACAGGTCGGGCTTGTGACCTTCGCGGGTGTGCACCACGAGCAAGCCAGCGGCTCGGGCCGCTTCTAGCAAAGCGTGCACCTGGCCAACCACGGCCTGCATGCGCGAGATGTCCATGCCCGCACGATCGGCATAGCCACCAAGGCTGCAAAAATCGCGCTGCATATCAATGACGATTAGTGCAGTTTGGGCTGGTTCTAGCCTCATGCTGTCGGGCGAGTAAATCCGCCAGAGATGGCGCTAGCCATGCGTTGGGCTACTTCCTCGGCGAGTAGCCGGCCCTTGGTCGCGTCAGAGCCGCGCGCAGAGGAGAGCACCCCGGAAGGGGGTACCCAATCGGTACGCGGGGGATATATGTCGTAAGGCGGGAAGTCGGCCGGGCCGTCGTCTGGTAGGAGATTCAGCCGCACGAGGTTGGCGTGGTAGTACAACATCATCGAGGTCTCCAATACGGCCGCGTGTTCTAGCGCGAAGCCGGGGAAGCCTTCGGGGAATACGTGCGCCAGAGTATCAGGAGTCATGAAATCCCAGTATTCGAGACGCATCACTTGCAAAGCGTTGGTTGGGTCTGCGGCTTTTGCATCACGCAGGCCAAGGTCAATGCCCTCGATCAGAAACCACTGGTTTTCGTAGTGGCCATTGACTATGACCAGCTTGGTTGCGCCGTGGCGTGCAAACTCACGCACTGCATCGCGCACCTGACCTACCAGGGTGGCGGCATCAACGCTGGTGGTGCCGCAAAAATGCTGACCACCGCCACATTTGGGTTGTGATTTGTAGCCGTAGCTCAGTGTGGGGGCAACCAGCCCGTCCACAAGCGCTGCGGCGTCGGCGGACACGGCACTAGCGAGCAGGCCGTCTGTGCCCAGAGGGAGGTGGGGGCCGTGTTGCTCCAGCGCGCCGACTGGCAGAAGTATGGGAGGCTGTTCGTTGCTTAGGCGCTGTTGGTAGTCTATCCAGGAGAGCTGGTTCATCCAGACGGTGGGCTTCATGCGGACTCCTTGTTGAGCGGGTAGGGGGCAGTTTTGTGGCCAATGTCAAGAGCTTCTATGAGGGCAGCGCTGGCAATCAGCGCGCCGCCTATCCATTCAATCGCCGAGAGTTGCTCGCCGCCCCACCATGACGCGGAGACCACCGCCACTAGTAGTTCGGCCAGCAAGATCACGCCAGCGCGGCCGCTCTCTATGTGGGTCACCCCGTATTGCCAAGTGGCTGTGGCGACCAATAGCCAGTTGAACCCGTACAGCACAACGCCTAACCAAGCAAAGGTAGGGAGATCGGGGACTGGCTCGCCCTGCCACAAAAAAACCAGGCCAGAAAGGAGGCCGCAACCAAGAAACACTGACACTGTTTTTGAGCGCAGAGGTATGTCTTGTGCGGCGCGGGCAATGATGTTGTTACCGGCGAAGCCCAAGCCAGCGGAGAGCGCCAGCGCGTCTGCCAGCGTGAGCGAGATGTCTTGAGGCGCACCGCCGCCGGTGATGACCAGCCAGAGCCCAACCACCGCCACTGCAACGGCGACTGCGCGAGCTGCAGGGATGCGCTCGCCCAAGAAGATACGACCACCAAGAACAGACCACACTGGCGAGAGGTAGAAGAGGAACATCACGCGAACCACATCGCCCACCATCAGCGCGCTGACAAATGCGGTGTTGGCCCACCCACCCACAAGAGCCAGTGCTAGCAACAGGGCGGTTTGTCGACGCCATTGGTGGCGCTCTTGCCAGAGCATCCAGCTGGTGCTGATGCCTATGATGCCGTAGGCCAGCATGGGCAGCAGCGCACCAGTGACTCCGATGGCCACCAACTGTTTCACTGGCCACCACGAAAGGCCCCACAGCGTGGCGGAAAACAGCAGTATGAGCACAGGCCCTGTCTGCGTGGACGCGGGAGAGGATTGAGTGGCTGTCATGGATATTGCTCAGGGCATGACCGAGCCGCCGTTGGGGCTAAGTACTTGACCGCAAAAAAATCTAGCGTGGTCGGAGGCAAGAAAGAGCGCTGTGGCAGCGATCTCCTCAGGGTCGGCAAAGCGGTGTAAGGGGATGTCGAGCTCCTTTTTGATGGATTCGGCGCTCATGCTTTGTAGCGACACCATAGTGGTGTTAACTGGGCCGGGTGCGATGGCGTTTACACGAATGGTGGGCGCGAACTCTAGGGCTAGAGAACGCGTGAGCCCTATGACGCCTGCTTTGGCGGCGCAATAGGGGGCGTATTGTGCGCGGCCCAATATGCCGAGATCCGAGGCGATGTTGATCACGATGCCGCTACCTTGGCCCACCATGCACGGCAAAACCGCACGGCACATCAAAAAGACCGACTTGAGGTCGGTTGCAATCATTCGGTCCCAGTCGTCTTCGGTGGTGTCTAGGAATGGCTTTTCCTGAAGTATGCCGGCGTTGTTCACCAACATATCGATAGATCCAAACGCGGCGGTGGCCAGTGTGCATAAACGCTGGGTATCGCCAGCCTGGCTTACATCGGCCTCTAGGGACACGGCTTGTCCGCCCTTGCCGACGATCTCGTCGACCACGGCCTGTGCCAGGCTAGGTTTTCTCAGATGGTTCACGATTACCCGGGCGCCGGCCTGCGCAAAAAGCAGCGCTGTGGCGCGCCCGATTCCGGTGGCTGCGCCGGTAATAAGGGCGTTGCGCCCGGCCAGCGACATTAGCGGTGACGCGCTCATAGCATCACCTCGCCATGGCTTGCCGATAGGCATTGACCATTGAGCGACGAAGCTGCGTCACTGGCGAGAAACAGGAATACGCCTGCAATGTCGCTCGGCTCTAGCATGGTGTGCACGGCTTGGCGGGCAAGGATATCGCGCTCTACGTCTTCAATGCGCCGGTGTTGCTGTTGAGCCATGCTGGCCAGCGAGCGCATGGCGGCGTCGGTGCGAATCCATCCAGGGCAAACTGCGTTTACGCGGATGCCCTTGGGGCCAAGCTCCAGTGCCAGCGACCGCGTAAGACCAACGATTGCGTGTTTGCTGGCAGCGTAAGCGGAGAAGCCTGCAACGCCGATTTGTCCCCAGATAGACGACTGGTTGATCACACTGGCGCCACTAGGCATTAGCGGCAACATGGCTTGGATTAGCCGCACCATGCTGAGCACGTTGTTGTCGAGCAGGTTGGCCCAGGCAGTGGTTGCCTCTGCTGAGCCGTCAGCAATGGGTGTGGGGTACTCTGCCCCGGCGTTGTTGAGCAACACATCAAGCCGGCCCCATCGCTCACGCACTTGCGCGCCAACTTCGGCCACGGCCAAGCTGTCGCCCAGATCACAGATGGTTGCATGCGCTTCGGTGAGTGGCTTGAGTTGGTTTACCAGATCGTGCAGCGGTGCGGCAGCCCGGTCTAGCAGCAGCAGTGTGGCACCTTGTTGCGCGAAGGCGTGCGCCAGCCCACTGCCAATGCCACCCGCCGCACCCGTTATGAGCACCGTTCTACCGCGGAGTCCGAAGTCGAAATCCATCTAAACAGCCGTCAAGAAGGAAACGCCCACGGCGCCTACAAAGCCATGGGCGCGGTGTGGCGAGCCGTGGAGCTGCACTTCTCCATAGTCGCTGGCCAAAACACGCTTGACCCGGTTGGTGTGAAAGCTGCGCAGCAACTCGCCAACCGTGATTACTTGGGCGCAGCCCTCGGGGTAGAGATCGCGGTGTAGCTTGGGCAGCTTGTGCCAAGGAGCCGTAGGGCGCTCGTGGTGCGCATTGTGAAAACCGAAGTTGAGCCAGATCAGGTTGAGCCATTTGGCATCAATTTGCACTACGTCGCTGTAGGTGTTGGCTTGTTCATAGGCGCGGTCGCGCACTTTGTCATTGGGGATAGGCGTATCGTCGAGTATGGGGTAGGTGTCGTAGGTGTGCTGAAAGCAATCGGCAAAGCGCAGCAGCGTCACGAAGATGAGGTAAGACAGCGCATAAAGAAGCAGCGCCTTTACTGACCAAGCGGCGAGCAGCAACCAGGCTGTAAGGCGGACCACCGCAGTGCCAATGATGCGGCCGCGTGCGCTCTTCTTTGCATCGTTGATGAAAGGTAGCACCATCACATAGCCACGCATGATGAATTCGACAGCTGGAACATAAGCCCACTCCAGCGCCAAGACGGTGTTGCGCAGCCATGCGGGCGAACGATTGAGAAAGCCTTGCACATCGAAGGTGAGCACATCGGCTCGCTCAACATGGTGGCGCATGTGTTTGCGGCGTAAGTCTGCAAAGCGTGCGTAGCAGCTGCCATTGACCCAGGTCATAGCCGTACCCCAACGCTCATTTGTTTGCTGGGACTTAAATATGGCGAGGTGGGCGAATTCGTGAATGAAATAGGCAGACCACACCAGGGTTTGGGTCACGAGGACTACACCCAATAAGTTGAGCGCCCACTGCGGGTGGCCTAGCAGCCAGACACCCAATGGGTAGCCAAGTAAAGTGGCGCACAGGGCGGCCACGTTGGGCCAGGTCCCCTCGGGATAACGGAACACAGAAGTCATTAAGACAACTCCACGGTTGGCATAGCCGCTCGCCGGACTCTCACAAAGAGACTCCGGCGGGGCATGCGTTGAGCGGTATGGCGGTTTACTTGAGGGCCTTGACGAACGAGGCGTCCATGGTGGCCTCTGTGGCCGGGATGGTGGTGATCTGCCCCTTGGCCTTGAGCAGCTCGGCTATAATGGCGCCGCTTGCGTAGTAGGAAGTAGTTTCTTTGGCTGGCAAAAATGCTTTGTGCATTTCAGCTTTGGGGATGTTGTAAACGCCGCTGAGCTGTTCTTTCACTTCTTTGGCGCTCACGCCCATGAACTTGCCGATGATCTTGGCTGCCTCGTCAGGCTTGGACTTCATGTATGCCATACCATCGAGGTAGCCCTTCATAATGCCGGCTATCTCGGTTGGCTTGGCCTGAATGACTTTTTCATCAAACACAAGCACATCTGCGATCAGCCCTGGCGCATCTTTGGAGGAAAACACTACCTTGAACTTATTGCCGCCGCCTTGGCTCAAGATCTGGGACAGACTGGGCTCGTAGGTCACGCCGACGGGTAATTGGCCTGAAGCCATAGCTGCTGGCACAGCCTCTGGCGTCATGCTTATCGGCGAGATATCTTTTTCGCTTAGACCATTGATCTTGAGCGCATAAGACAGCAGAAAGTCTGATGGTGAAAGCGGGTTGTAACCGATTTTCTTGCCTTTAAAATCTGCGACTTTTCTCACGCTCGCATCGGCCACTATGGCGTCGCCACCGTTGGAGTAGTCGATGGGCATTACCACCTTCATGTTGCGTCCGGCGGCGACCTGTCCGACTACCTGGTCGTAGGTCAGCATGCCGCCATCCACCGCGCCGGAGCTGATGGCCGAGGGAATCAGTGCCGGGTCGTTAAAGACTTGTAGCGACACTTTGAGGTCGTACTTTTTGTACAGATCAAGTGCCTCCGCTACATAGAACGGGCCATAGCCGATCCAGACAACTGTCGCCAACTTGACGGGCGCAGGTCCTGCCGCGAAAGCGCTTGCCGCGAATAGGGAAACCGCAGCACTGACAAGCGGCTTACTCAGGCGTGAAAGCATGGATGGAGATTCGGTTGAAGACAGAGTGGCGGATTTCATAGGGGCTCCAGTGGATTTGAAAAACGCAAGAAGACGCGACTGGTAGGTCGTTCTCCCGGGCTTTTATCCCTCCGTGAAACCTGCGATGAGGCCGACTCACTCTCGGACCAGGCATGCGGTGTTTTCACACCGCACCGGAACCCTAGTGGGCCTTGCGACAGAGGACTTGTCTTTGCTACAAGCCGCTCTTCATGCTGCTTCTCTCTAGCAGGCATCGTGCCAACTAAAATTTGCGAGTTTCGGGCAATCCGCGGCCACGTGTGCACCAAGTCACACCAGCGATGCACCGGTTTGGGGCTTTTGAGTGTGATTGGGTGCGATGGAGTGCACCACGAAGTTGCCTCTTCTAGCCTGGTGAATCACTACTACACCGAAGGAGCGAGTTCTGAGCTGGTCATGCCGCTGCAGACGCGTCACCCAGGGTATGTCGTTCATTACTCACACCGTGCAGCCAATACACCAGTTTGGCGTTTGGCAAGCGGCACTAACAAATGGGTGTCAAACCACCAAAGGGAACAGTGGGCGATGCCAATGACAACGCTATTGCCGAGAGCTTCTCCGCAACCTTGGAGTGCTAGCAGATCAACCGGCATTCCTGGGAAAAAATAGGCTGAGTCCCGCTCGGCGATCTTCACGTGGATTTAGTCTTGATACAACCCATTAAGGCGTCAGATTTGGTTAGGCTAGTGATTCCCCTGCATGCATTTGAAAGGAGTTTGAATTCTCAAAAAACCGATGTTGGTATCGTTCATACGCTCGGCACCAGCGGAGAATCGTAAACGGCCGGTAAACTTGGGTAACTTCAACCAGACGCAATGCCAGATAACTCCAAGCCCACCATTTATTACCTGCCAGGTCGTGGTGGACATCTGGGTACTGGCCTTGGCCAAGCGCTGTTGGATAGAGGGTTTGGTGTCACAGGCCGCGAGACGCGGAGCGACTTTGCGAACTGGGATTTCAGCGATCAGGTGGCGTGTGTTGCAGACGATATAGGCAAACACTTTTGGCGCGTTGATGCGTTGGTGATCGCCAATTCGTTTGGTGCTTATTTGCTGTTGCACGCGTTGGCGGGCAAGGTGGCGTTTCCTGGGCGTGTGTTGATCTTGTCGCCCATCGTTGGGGAGTCGTTTGACGCGGTGTCAGGTCAAAGCTTTGTGCCGCCTAGGGCTGGTGACTTGCACAAGCTGTCGCGTGCTGGCGCTTATCCGAGACCTAA
>Ga0075109_1001005_pt1 | contig 18273 bp, 17 predicted proteins | sample AntAceMetag02UKD_FD_69798 | JGI IMG/M metagenome (GOLD analysis project Ga0075109, IMG submission 69798) | Saline lake microbial communities from Ace Lake, Antarctica - Antarctic Ace Lake Metagenome 02UKD | ecosystem: Environmental > Aquatic > Non-marine Saline and Alkaline > Saline | place...
ATTCAATTAATCGAAAATATTATTGCTGATGTTAATCAAAAGGTCACTATTAATATGCCATGGCTTAAAGATTCCTCTTTTTTACCTGTGTTAAATCTTGAAGCTAATTTGAATAATCAATACTTAAGTACTCTAAAACTTGGAATCTTACAAGCAGAACATAACATTATAAAAGAACTTCTTTCAGAAATCGGCGGAACACAGTGCTTTTCTTCAATGATCAGAAAAATATGGGTACTCGATAACCTAGAAACTGATTCATCTATAAATGGACATTATAACGGGACAATAACTCTTGCTGAAGTTCCAATATATCTTGGAAAATACGGATTTCGATTGGATTCAATTAAGGTAAATGAGATTTTACAAAGTGGAAATCATTCAATTGATACGATCGATGGTAGGTTTCGGTTAAAAATTGAATCAACAAAAAAGGGAAAATATAATTGGCAGGGTCGGTATTTCTATATGAAACCAAATGGCCGATGGGATACTGTAAAACTAGAACGGACTTTCATAGTCAACTAAATTCTTAGATCCTCGACTTCAAACAAGCTAAACAAACCCCTTCCGCTTTCGGCACCTTCCCCGCTGGGAAGGACGCAAATAGAATCCAGATTAGATTTTTGATTTTCGTTCCGCGAATTTGAGATTCTGCAAAAAGTTAATTTCGATCTCGGCGTTATTTTGCCAAAACTTTGCGTCCCAATAGCTATCGGAATTGCCTTACAACTTACCCAATAGATTATTCCTCGTTAACCTCTTTTAGATTCCGTACAGAAGTTTCATTAAACCTCCTATGTCGGCAATTCAACTAATCTTACGGAATGACGTAAATAAATTATTGCGCTTTAAATAAAAATGGCTGTCAGCCTCCGACTACCTCAACACCAGCATCAATTCATGAACAGCTTCTTCAAAGAACTTTGTAGCTTCATCAGTAGAAACTGATTCACTGCTTAACGTAGCTCCTTTCCAATCGTCAGAATGCCACTCACCACTGCTCAACAAATCTTCATCCATATTGGATAAATCCAAGTCTTTTCCTTTAGACCAAACTGAAGCATAGAAATAGAATCCATCAACCATATTATCTGGAATAGCTAAACCTAAACCAATGGTTTTGGTAAGTTCTCCATTATCTTCAACTGCTTCAATCAAAGCACCTGTATCAAAGTGATGTGGCCAAATACGAATCTCGCTAGCGTCTTTTCGTTCTGAAAGAACACTGCGCAAAGCAGCATCACATATATTGCGATGATCGATTAGATCTTGCAATTTATCAGCGTTAGGGGCTGGAAATTGATAATCTTTATCTAACCCACTTTCATAGGGTAAAATATAGTGTGGCTCAAACTTAAATTCACCTTTTATACCGTATCGTTTGAGTCCTTCGTTTATCCATGAACACAAATAATCGTGACCTTCTCCAGTAAGTGAAATAGAATCGAGTAACTCATCATCAGTCAAAATCTCCAAGGCATATTGCTTGTAGTTTATCGCCAGACGAATACCGTGGTCATTTAGATCTCTAGAAACCAAACTCTTTTTCTTCACCAACCATTCTAGACTGGTATGACTATCATCTTCTTTTGCAGGTAAATAAGATTTACCTGCCATGGCCAAATACTGAGCCGCTTTATGCATTGTTTCTACCATCTAATTCTCTTCATTCTTTATTTACAATACGTCATTCCCAACTTGATTGGACTCTCGTTTCAGTTAGAAGATTCCCGTTTTCACGGGAATGACGTGAATAATATCTTGGTTTAGCTAATTACACATCTATCACTTGAACGCCTCGCCAAAAAGCAACATGACCTTCAATATTCTTTGTCATATCTTTTGCTTCGGGATAACACCATGCCGCCTCCTTACTCAATTCTCCATTTACTTCCATCGAATAATACAAAGCAGTTATCTTCCAATGACAAACCCTTGCTGTTTAAGAAGATTTGAAAAACTCTTTTTTAATATCCTCAGCAAGAAAGTAAGCGTTTCCCCCAATGTTTTTTGGTGCTATCGCTTTCCGCTATTAACGTGTCTTTCCAAATTGCTTGCTTCATTATAACTCCTTTTAAATATTGACGCAGTTCTGAACCTTTTGTTGGGTGAACTCGCGTTTAATTCTTCACTAAAAAAACATTCATAGAATAGCTTCGACTATCGTTAAACTCCTTTTTGATATCTAATCCACAATCTGCTAGTACATTCTTCAAAACCTCAAGAGTATACTTTCTTGAAATCTCCGCTTGAATCGACATTTTCTTCGAATTCAAAGGTACTGTTCAACGCCTTAATCGCAACCGATTGTTTGCTTTTACTGATTAAAGCACTGGACGCAATTCAAGTTTCTTCAATATAGTTCGTCATCTGTAACCACAAAGATCACAAAGCTTTTCACAGAGAACACAACGAGTTCGTGGCTATACGTTGTAATAAATCCTTTGTGAACCTTGAGCCATCTTAGAGTAATTGGTGGTTGATTTTTCAGCATAAATCGTCATCTGTAACCACAAAGATCACAAAGCTTTTCACAGAGAACACAAAGAGTTCGTGGCTATACGTTGTAATAAATCCTTTGTCAACTTTGAGCCATCTTAGAGTACTTGGTGGTTAATTTTTCAGCATAAATCGTCATCTGTAACCACAAAGATCACAAAGCTTTTCACAGAGAACACAAAGAGTTCGTGGCTATACGTTGTAATAAATCCTTTGTGAACTTTGCGCCATCTTAGAGTACTTGGTGGTTAAATCTCTAGCCCAACTCTCCATTTATCACTCTTCGAATTCCTTGCTTTAGTAATGCAACATTAAAGTTGATCAATAATCCAAGCTTAAAATTGCCAAGTTTCATGTAGGTCAACGTTTGAGCTAGATGAACATCATTTAACGACTCAACACTTTTCAACTCAATTACAAGTTTGTTTTCAACCAATAAATCAATGCGATAACCACATTCTAGTTTTACTTCTTCAAAGACCAAAGGCATAGGGAATTCCTTCTGGACGAAAAGCCCTTCTTTCTGAAGTTTATAAAACAAACATTCTTGGTAAGCACTCTCTAATAATCCCGGACCTAGTTTACGATGAACTTCAATCGCGCAACCAATAACCTTGTTTGCAATTTCATTTTCATTCATAAAATATAGATAGAGCTTTGTGGTTAATTGATAATGTGATGGTTAATTTTTCAGAGCACAAATAATTTCGACACTCACCATATCGTCCACCATAATAGTACTTGTGTAACTTTCTGCAGCAAGACTGTAATCAAATCGATTGATTTCAAGTTTACCTGTCAGAACGGTTGTACCGTTATTTCTAGTTACTGCAAATGGGAACGAAACTTTTTTAGAAACTCCTAAAATGGTCAGATTTCCATTGGCTTTATAACTGGTGCCATCTTTTATAATACTCGAGCTTACGAAACAAATTTCTGAAAACTTAGAAACATTGAAGAAATCTTCATTTTTAAGATGTTCATCACGCTCCTCGTTATCAGTAAATACAGACGCTGGATTGATGCATACGTTAAAAGAGTTGTTTACTAAATTTCTAGTCCAGCTAACACTTCCTTTCATTCCTTTAATAGAACCTTCAACAGTAGACCAGCCAATTCCATCGATTTCAAAATTGACTTGAGATTCTGATTGTACAATTTGCTGAGCTTGGCCAAAATGGCCAAGCAGAGCAAATGCAACTATCATTAATAAATTACGCATCCTGAATCGTAACCTTTTCAATCTTATCACCTTCACGAATTGCATCGATCACGTCTAAACCGTCAACTACTTTTCCGAAACAAGTATGGACTTTGTCTAGATGAGAAGTGTTATTTCTACTGTGACAGACAAAAAACTGAGATCCACCTGTGTTTTTTCCTGCATGAGCCATACTCAATACACCTCTATCGTGATATTGATTATCGCCAGTTAATTCGCAATCAATACTGTAACCGGGTCCACCTGCTCCAGTTCCATCTGGGCAACCACCTTGAATTACAAAATCGTTAAGTACTCTGTGGAAATTCAATCCATCATAATATCCTTCTTTGCTCAGCTTTACAAAATTTGCTACTGTATTGGGAGCGTCATTATCATAAAACTCCACCTTCATTGTTCCTTTTGCCGTTACTATTTCTGCTTTTGTCATTGTATAAATTTTTTGGTAGTTCAAATCTAAGTTTTACTAATGACATTAGGAATGAATTATCGATCTATAAGGTCAATAAACGCTAAAAAAACAAGTACTTTTGCATCCCCAAATTAGTAAGCATGTTAGAAGCAAGAAACGTATCCCTTCAGTTCGGTAAAAGAGTATTATTCGATGATGTAAATATCAAATTTCACGGTGACAGTTGTTATGGAGTTATTGGTGCAAACGGTGCTGGTAAATCTACTTTTCTAAAAATCCTTACTGACGAAATTACTCCTGTTACAGGACAGGTGCATTTAGAGTCAGGAAAAAGAATGGCGGTTCTGAATCAGAACCACTCTGAGTTTAATGAAACTACGGCGCTGCATACTGTAATGATGGGACATAAGGTGTTGTGGAAAATCATGCAAGAGAAGGATGCTGTTTATGCAAAACCTGATTTCTCAGAAGCAGACGGAATGCGCGCATCTGAACTAGAAGGTGAGTTTGCTGAAATGGACGGTTGGAATGCAGAAAGTGCTGCGGCTTCTCTCCTATCGGGCTTGGGAATTGACGAAAAAGAACACGATACTTTATTAAAAGATTTAAGCGGTAACGAAAAAGTAAGAATCCTATTGGCTCAAGCTTTATTTGGAAACCCTGATGTTTTGATTCTTGATGAACCTACAAATGACTTGGATATAAGAACCATTAGTTGGTTAGAGGATTTTTTATTGGAATTTAGAAATACAGTAATCGTTGTTTCTCACGATAGACACTTCTTGGATACTGTTTGTACTAATATAGTTGATATTGATTTCAAAAAATTGAACTCTTATACAGGAAACTACTCCTTCTGGTATGAATCGAGTCAATTGGCATTAAAACAACGCACTACTTCTAACAAAAAAGCAGAAGCCAAGAAAAAAGAACTTCAAGAATTCATTCAACGATTTAGTGCAAATGCTTCAAAAAGTAAACAAGCTACCAGTAGAAAGAAATTATTAGAAAAAATTAATCTAGATGATATTCAGCCAAGTAGCAGAAAATATCCTGCTGTAATTTTCACTCAGTTAAGAGACGCCGGGAATCAATTGCTAGAATTGGATCAGCTTTCTGCTAAACGTGGTGACGAAGTATTGTTTGATAAACTGTCCTTGCAGTTGAACAAAGGCGACAAAATAGCTTTCTTGTCCAAAAGTGGATTAGCAATCACTACACTATTTCAGATTTTAGAGGGTGAAGCTAAGGCAAGCAGGGGTGAGTTTAGATTTGGACAAACAATTTCAACCGGATACTTGCCGAATGAAAGTGGAGAATTCTTCAAAACTAAAGAGAGCTTAATCGATTGGTTAAGAGAATATTCACCAGGAGAGAAAGATGATGTTTTTATCCGAGGCTTTTTAGGTAAAATGTTATTTACTGGAGAAGAATCTTTGAAAGGTGTGAATGTATTATCTGGAGGAGAAAAAGTGCGTTGTATGTTATCTAGAATGATGCTGGCTCAAGGTAATTTATTGATTTTAGACGAACCTACGAATCACTTGGACCTTGAATCAATTCAAGCATTAAACAACGCATTGCAAGATTTTCCTGGAACAGTAATGTTTACTTCTCATGATCATACGTTTACGCAGACTATTGCAAATAGAGTTATCGAAATTGGGCCAAATGGCTATATAGATAAGGAACTATCGTATGACGAGTATAATGCTGACGATCGTTTTGCAGAGCAACGCGCTGCATTGTATAACTAGACTGCTGAAGCTTAGGTTGAGTTTTGAGTTTAACACTAAACATTCAAAACTTAACAAGGAACATTCAACATTTTGTTCATAAAAACACCACAGGTCTTCCTTTAAAAAGCTCTTCTAATTCTGGTGGGCCGCCCAAATAGGTTTCTCGAAAATCATCCATTTCATCCTTAGTAGACGCTGAAAGTTGATCTGCTATTTCTTCAAGCACCTCACTACTAAGTACGTAAGGCAATGCCTCTAAGGAAAATTGTCCGTCTCTAAATACTCCACAGATTGTGTATTCAGTTAATTCTGAGGTATTTGTACCCTTAACCATACATTCTGACAAACAGACTTCAATTGGGTCTTGATTTTCATCAAAAAAACGTGGTGGTCTATTACTCAGTTGATTTAAAAAATAATTCTGAATGGTTTGATTGGATTCGGGACTAATCTTTTCTTGGAAAGTTTGAGCACAATTCCAGCAAATCGCATACTCATATATCGAGTATTGCACATTCTCCGAAACTCTTTTAAAGCTCTTTTCTACGACATACTTCACTCCCGATTCACTAAAGTTAACCTCGCAAACACAACAATTGGTGAATGGCAGTTCAGTAAGCTCGCTATTAAATTTATGAATGTGGTCCATGTTTTATAAAATCCAAAAATAGTATTGGTATCTTCGCATCAAGTTAAAATTTAATAAAGTTCAACTATGAAAATATATACTCCAGCATTAACCGCATTATTCTTTTGTTTTTCCTCCATGATATTTGCTCAAGGTTCAGGTAAAATGCTCGACTTTAATGGCAGTTCCAGTTATGTGAACTGTGGCACAATCAATTTAAGTGGAAGTGCCTTAACAATTATGGGTTGGGTAAAAATTGATCAGTTCAATACGAATACGAGTCAACCCGGAGCCAACATAGCCTCACTATTTGGAGAGGAAAATGGTGCTCCAACATTATTGCGATTTGGAGATGGTGGTGCTCTAGCATATGACAAACTTCAGTTTGTTATTAGTATAGGCAGATCTTCCTATAAATTAAATGGTACAAGCTCTTTATCAACTGGTAAATGGTACCATATTGCTGGTGTATATGATGGCCAAACAATGAAAATTTATGTTGATGGCATACTCGAGGCTTCACGAAGTCAAACGGGAAGCATCACTACCAATACCACTTTTCAAATTGGACAGAATTATAACCCAGCAAGAACATTTAGTGGTGAAATGGATGAGATTAGTGTTTGGAAAGCAGGAATATCACAATCCACCCTCAGAGACTATATGTGTAAATCCGTTTCCTCTTCTCACCCTAACTATTCATCATTAGAAGCATATTGGAAATTAGATGAAGTTAGTGGAAACACGATAACAGACCATGCTGGAAATGGACATACAGGCTCCCTTCTAAATTCACCAACAAGACAAACCTCTTCTGCCCCAATTGGCGTTGCAAGTGTTCATAATTATGGTTCACCTTCATTAATTTTCATGTCGCACCCAAATGGGGACTCGCTCAGAGCAACAAGTATTTCGGGAAGACCAGATGCTGTGCACATGTATCGAGTTGATAAAAAATCGAATTCTTCCAATGTACCTTCCAATGTTTCGTCAACGGATACTACGCGCTACTGGGGAGTATATTATGTTGGTGGCACAAACCCTAGTTCTAATATTAACTACTACCATTTAGAAAACTCGTTCTACAAAAACAATAGTTCTTGTTTTGTTGATTTAGCGAAAAGAGCAAATAACAGCGTTACTAGTTGGACTGCAGCAGCTTCAACTCAAAGTTCTAATAACCTAGCTTTAACAGCCCAATCAGCAGCAGAATATCTACTAACATTTGCCAGTAACAAATCAATTCACAAAGACACTACTGGCGCGATTTGCATTGGCGATTCTGTTGAATTAGAGAATTCTACTTCCGGTTTTAGTTACCAATGGCATAAAGACGGACAAGCTTTGCTTAGTGATACCATGAAGAGCTATAAAGCGCATCAATCAGGGAAATATCACTTAACACTGAGCTTTAATGGATGCACCGATACAAGTAATTCCTTCCAATTGTCAGTAGGTCAAAAACCAACGGTTTCGCTCAACTCGTTCAGCGCAATTTGCAATACCACTAGTTTTGAAACACTAAAAGGCGGTGTGCCTACAGGTGGAATTTTTATTAATCCATTTGTATCTGGCAACTTATTCGTTATTAATTCTGCTGGACCAGGCAATCATAAAATTATTTACCGCTATACCGGGGCCAACGGCTGTTCTGATACCGCATCGCAAATCTTAAAAGTCAATCCTTTACCAGCGGTTACCTTAGCTGCATTTAATCCAATATGTGAAGACAGCTCAGCATTTACTCTTAACACCGGACTTCCAATTGGAGGTTCGTATTCAGTAAATGGCTCAGCTGGTGGTATGTTTGACGCTAAAGTTGTCGGTAACGGCTCTCATACGGTTACTTATTCTTTTACAGACGCCAATAGTTGTACAAATACGGCAAGTCAAAACATAGCTGTTGTTGCTTTACCTATCGTAACTTTTATACTTCCGTTTCAATCGCGTAGAGTTTGTGAAGGATCCGCTGCCTTTTCAATTAATGGATCTAACCCAACCGGTGGAGTGTTTTCAGGAATTACTGGTATTTCTGGATTTAATTTCGTGCCCATTGCTGCAGGTGTTGGTATTCATTCTATAACCTATAATTATACAGATGGAACTACCGGTTGTAAAAACTCGGCTAAAGACACCGTAACTGTAAAAGCCCTTCCTGCTGCACCAACAATTACTCGAAACGGAAATGAACTAAGCGCAACTGCTGCAGACAGCTACCAATGGTATGATAAAGATGGAATAATTGTTGGCGAAAACAAACGGATTTATAACCCTATCCAGTCTGGATTATATTCTGCAACAATTACAGTCGGTGGATGCACCAGCAAAATTTCCAGTTTGTTTGATTACGATAAGACCTTAAGTATGTCTGGTATTAATTCAAAGGGTTATTCTATTTATCCTAACCCTAGTGAAGGAAACGTAATTATAGAAGGAGAAAACCTAAATAAAATTAGATTATTTGATTTATCCGGAAAGGAACTTGTTCAGACTGAAGTTGTAAGTTCAATAGCAACGGAATTGAATATTGAGGAATTAACTAGTGGAGCTTATATTCTAGAAATTCAGTTTGAGAATGGCACTTCAATCAGAGAAGTCCTTATCAGAAAATAGAATTCAATTTAGTTCCTATGTGCTGAAGGTGCGACTGCCAAGTATATTTCTTTTTGGCCAGTGCCCTGCCCTCTTCACTCATCATTTTCCATTTTTCAGGGTTAGATAGCAGCTCTAAAACTAATGTGGAAAAATGTGATGGTTGGTCACTAATAAAAGCGTGTTTATCGTGGATAAGTTCAATGCCTTCTGCGCCAATTGATGAAGTAACTACTGGAATTCCGCTGTAAAGTGCATCGAGGCACTTTACCTTCATACCACTGCCAAACCTCAATGGAAGAATAAAAACTCTTCCCAGTTTAAATACATCTTCAATACTATCGATAAAGCCATGAAAAACTATATTCTTAGCATGTTTTTCAGCTGCTTCAAGGAGCCTGTAATCTGGCTTACGACCTACAATGTTGAGTTTTATATCCGGATTGATAGTTAATATTATCGGGAAAATATCAGCTAAAAAATAGAGTAATCCGTCAACATTTGCCTCCCAACTTAGTGTACCCATAAATATTATATCATTAGGCAGAGTTGAATAATTAGGATTGGGGAGTTCCAGTAAACTATCGTTTCCCAAATGATAGGTCTCTTCTAATTTCTGCTCCTCTGCGCCGTTTTTTTGAAGTTGATTTTTATCATTTGGCGAAGCAAAAGTGATGTTGGATCGATTTACAAATTCAATTTCTTTTTTGCGGATTCTTTTAGATTCAAATCTCAGAAGAAATGATTTTATAGGATTTTCTTCAATTTTTGAAAACCGTTCCCAAAGCAACCATTCAGCATTGTGCTCATGAAAAACTACCTTCCCAGAATAATTATTGGGGATATATTGAAACATTTCGAAGTGGTCTAAAAAAACTAGATCAGTATCAATCAACTGGGTTTCAATTTTTACTCTAAATTCACTAGAGAAATTACGGAATTCATTTAAGGTTTTCCCGACTAAAACACTTTTCAAATAATTTACTGCATTCCGTTCAGATACTATTTCAACCCCAATATAGTCTGCTAAGGATACCTTGGTTAATAATGTTGATTGAACGTTTTTATCATCGTTTTTGAGCAGCGTTCCTAAAGCTACCTCATAGTGCAGGCAAAAGTATTGGAGGAGGTGAAAACTCTTAATTACACCGCCGCTTTCAGGTGGAAAGGGCAATTGAGTAGTAAGAAAAAGAAGCTTTTTTAGGGACAAACTCAAAAAGGATTAGTAGCCAACATTATTCAGCCATTCTATCATAACTGCTTTCTCCTCATCATTGAGATCTACCCCACTATGCGTCCAAGTATATGGAGTTAAAGGCATTGCACCTTCGTTAATTTCATATTCCGCTTCTTTAGCAAATTTTTCAATCATTTAATTCTTTTTAGAAAAATTGAAAAGCCTTCTAGCTTCTATGACATTATTCATTAACACCCAACTAAGTGGAGCCAATTGGGAATACCAAGTGAAATTAGTTGTGTACGAATGACAATTATAGCAAGACTTTGAATGAGTGTTAACCAACTCTAATGTGGGGTTCGTAAGTGCAAATAAATCATTTTCAGGAAGAGACTCTGGAAGATCGTAATCCATTCGAATAACCTGAATTCCTAGAAAAACCAAAAAAAATAAAAATAATATACGTCTCATAATTGCCTTACTGCAAACAAAAATAACCATAGTTCATGAAGAACTTACTGTTTTACCAACCTATGAACGGTGGAGTTGCCACCTGAGAAAATGCGCAGAAAATAGACTCCTGGAGTCCAAGATTCGCTAGAGATTAAAACCGTATTTGTAACTGTACTATTTTCTACAATAGCGGATCCAAGTGAATTAACTACTTCAAAATCAAACTCTTTTCCTGTTAGATTATTGATATTAAAATTATCGGCAAAAGGATTTGGATAAACACTAAACCCCTCAGCTTTTACAGGGCTTGCAAACCCCGTTGGACCTATTAAGATTGATCTGCAAGAAGTATCTCTTCCGCAGGTACTTCGGACAGCGGCGCATATAGTGTATGTTCCGTTAGTTGGAAATTCATAAAAAATTTCGCTTAATCCTGCGCCTGATCGCGCCCAAGATTTATCTCCAAAATCCCATGCATATAAATAATAATTGGATACCGTATCTACACGGAAAATGGCTTTATTGCCTACAACTGTACTTTTTAGTTTGATATTTGGTTCTGGACAAATGATGATAACGTCCTTGCATATTTTATTTCCAATTCTTCCGCAGTCGTTTTGACCTTCAAGACAGACTTTAAAAGTATCTGGCCTGGGATAACTGTGATACTCGTTGGTATTGGTACTTGAATCACCATCTCCAAAAGTCCATTTATAAGTACTTGCATGCATACTGGTATTCGTAAACTTAGCTTCTAAAGAAGGCGATTTTGTAACATCTATAAAGGATAATACTGGGATTAAATTGTTTGAATTTGTAGCTCCTGAAACCCATAATCCATTTTTCACTAATCCATCTGCCTTGCTAATTGAACTATCCGAAGCATTATTTCCTGAGCCATCATTAAATCCATAAAACAATACTGCTTGAGACATCAGCGCATTTTTATCACAAATCAATGTTTTCAATTGTGCATGAGTTAAACCAAATGTGGATACTTGAAAATTATCCAGAGCACCTTTATAAAAAGTCAACGTATCCTCTCCGTAGCGACTGCCTATTCTAAAGTGACTTCCTTTATTAATATGAATGGAATTATTTCCTGTATTTATAGCAGCGACAACTGTTGTGGTACTATCGTGCAATACTCCATTTATATAAATACTTTGCAGATAGGTAGAAGTTACAGAGCCAATACTTTTTGGCGTTAAAGCGCAAACAATATTTGTCCATTCGTTATTATTGGACGATAAATTAGCCTCAACCGTTGTTGGTGAAGCTGAATTAAAATAAAATCCAAATCGAGCTACTCCAGTTTTAATTCCTTGCAAATTGAAACGCATGTTATCGTTTCCTTGTTTGTAATTTAACGAATCGGCCCAATCAAAAACATAAAAATTATCCGTTGACCAATCGGCTTTTACCCAAAGGCTAAAAACTATTCCCGACCCGTTTACAATTTCCACTTTGGAAGAATCGGGAACAACAACAGAATTTGAACCGTTAAACTGAAGTGCGAAATTTTGAGCATTTGCTGTGTTAAACAGCATTAAGACAAGAATGGTAGTGAGTATTCGGAGCATAGTACAAGCATTTATTAGAACTTCAAATGTATAGTGTTTACGCAATAATTAAAAATTGATTCAGCTCCGATAATTGAGTTTTATCGTCAATTTTATGGAAAGCAATAATTAGCATTCAATGAACTTTAAAGGCAACTAGAAAACATACTTTTGCCTTGTGAAACGAGTGGTAGTTGGTATGAGTGGTGGCGTTGATTCAAGCGTTGCTGCACTTAAGTTAATTGAAGAAGGTTACGAGGTGATTGGTTTGTTTATGAAGAACTGGCACGACACTTCAGTAACTATTTCTGACGATTGCCCATGGATTGAGGATAGCTATGACGCACAACTAGTAGCAGACCAACTTGGAATTCCGATTCAAACCATAGATTTAAGTAAAGAATACAAAGAGCGTATAGTCGACTATATGTTTAGAGAATACGAGGCTGGAAGAACGCCAAACCCAGATGTGCTTTGCAATCGAGAAATAAAATTTGATGTTTTCTTAAAAGCTGCTTTACAACTCGGTGCTGATTATGTGGCAACTGGGCATTATTGCAGAAAAGAAATTATTGAAGTTAACGGTCAAAAAACGTATCGTTTGCTGGCTGGTAAAGATGGAAACAAAGACCAAAGCTACTTTTTGTGTCAAGTAAACCAAGAACAATTGTCAAGGGCCCTATTTCCTATTGGAGATATGGAAAAACCCGATGTTCGGAAACTAGCAGAAGAAGCTGGATTGGTAACTGCTGGCAAAAAAGATTCTCAGGGGTTATGTTTTATTGGTAAAGTCAAACTACCCGACTTTTTGCAACAACAATTAAAGCCTAAAGAAGGTGATGTTATTGAAGTAGAAGCCGATCACGAAATCTATTTGAGAGATGACAATACAAGTGATCTAGAATTGCTTTCTGCACCTTATCGTTATGCATCTTCAATTGGCAAAAAAGTGGGGACTCATAACGGTGCTCATTACTATACCATCGGTCAGCGCAAGGGATTGGGAATAGGTGGAACTCCTGAAGCACTTTTTGTAGTGCATATCGATACAAAAGAAAATATTGTATACACGGGTCAAGGACATGATTTTCCTGGACTTTCAAGAAAAGGATTATTCGTGCCTAATGATGACGTGCATTGGATTCGAGAGGATTTAAAACTAGATATAGGTGCTCAAAAAGAGTTCGATGTTCGCATTCGATATCGACAAGCATTGTCAAAAGCAACCTTGTTTGCACGCGAAAATGGAATTTATGTAATCTTCGACAAGCCTATTTGGGGCATTGCTCCTGGGCAGTTTGTGGCTTGGTATAATGGCGAAGAATCTATTGGATCTGGAGTAATATCTTAAAGTCCCGCTCCAGGAATAGATTTGTTAAGTAAGTATTCTACATTTCCAAAACTAGTATACTGAGCAGCTTCTTCTCCTATTCGATAATTGATATTCAACCTCGTTTTCATGTCCTTGAGGTATTCATCAGAAATGGCGATGATCATACCACATTGAGTTTTTTGCTTTGTATTCTCAGGCCAAAACAAAAATATCTCGTTGTAACCCATCGTATTTTGCTTGCACTCCACTGCGTAATTCTTGCAGCCAATACTTCCCTTATAATTCATGAGAATGAAGTGGTACTTTTTCTTTCCAAATTTTTGTGGCAAATACATTGAAACAAACTCTTCACCCTCTTTCATTGGAATAAGCAAGTTGGTAGTGAAGTAGCCAAAGTAATCGCACGTAAATGCCATGCCTAATGTTTGTTTGCTAATGTATTTGAGGTTATTGATGATATTGGCCACCACCTTATCTGTGTCCAACTCGTTATTTGTTGTGACTACATTAATTAAATCCTTTACTGATTCGGGCTTGAATTGTTTATCCTGTACCTCTTCAAAACCTCGTTCTTCGAGATCTTCTGGTATAACATTCTTTGCGGGTGGAGGCGTAACTTCTTGCAGTTCGTCTTCTTCTATGAAACCTTCTTCATAAGTGTCATCATCGAAGTACTCATCTTCAAAAAAATAAGCTCCTTCACCAGCACCTTCCTCGCAACTTACGAATACGAATGATAATGCAACGAATAGTAGGATAATCTTGTGCATGGTAATTTCTCTTTATTCAATTGCTCCGAAAGGTTTTGTGAACCTTCTTCTCCCTTGATTCGATTTAAGTATCGAAGCCATAAATTTAGAATATTCGGCACTCCTAGTTTCATTCAATTCATCAAATGTAGTTTTGGCTTTCGGAAAATCAGCAAACAGTTGGTCTACCATTTCTACTGATTCAATATTGGCCGTAAATTCCATGTTGCTCTATTCTTTTGAACCGTAGCACAAATCTCCAGCATCACCTAATCCAGGAACAATGTAGGACTTTTCATCTAAGATAGGGTCAACAGCAGCGATGATCAATTTTGAATTATAAGGAAATTTTTCGTTTACAAATTCTACTCCTTTCTCACTGCCGATAACCGACAATATAATCACCTGTTTTGGAGTTCCATGTTTTAATAAAGCTTGATAAGCCAATAACATTGAATTTCCGGTGGCCAACATTGGATCACACAACAGCACCGTTTTTCCCTCCAAATTTGGAGCGGCATTGTATTCAATCTTAAATTCTAAAGAGCCGTCTGGATTTTCGATTCTATATGCTGATACAAAAGCATTTTCTGCAGTATCGAATACTTCGAGAACTCCGTTATGCAATGGCATTCCTGCGCGCAAAACAGAGGCAACAACTACAGCATCTGAAACTGTATTTTCTTGTGAATCGGATAAGGGTGTAGTGACATTTTGAACCTGATAATTCAGAGACTTAGAGGCTTCATAAGCGAGAAACCACCCAACTCGCTCAATGTTTTTCCTGAATCGCATGGAGTCTTTTTGAACCGTAACATCCCTAAGTTCAGCTAAAAAACTGTTTAGAATAGAATTGTTATGATTCAGAATTTGGACTTCCATATTTATTCAATTAATCCACGACCAGTTTTGTTAATTCTCCCTTCATCCTTCCACTTAGCAACAATTTTATCCAGCACCCCGTTAATGAAACCCTTGCTTCGAGGAGTACTAAAATTCTTACTTAAATCGATGTATTCGTTCATTGAAACTTTTATGGGAATCCCCGAGAAATGCTCAAATTCGCACAAGGCCATTTTCAATAAAATAATATCAATTTGTGCCAATCGATCAATATCCCAATTGCTCAATTGCTTTTCGATAAGACCAGAATAATCTTTATCGGAGCTGAGCGTTTTGCGGAAAAGTTCACGCATAAACTTCACATCTTCTTCTCTGTCTTTAAACAAATCTGCAAGAATATGATCGCTGTGCATATAGCGCTCTTTAAGTCTTTGTAGTGTTTTGACAACTGCAATATTTACAATCTCCAAATCGATTACCCAATACATATTTTGTTCTTCCAACAACTGATCGAATACCTCATTATCTACAAAAAACTCTTCATAGATTTTAATTAAAAAGGCTTTATCGTTTTTAAACGTATCCTCTTCTTTCGACATGTAATTCTCATAGAGTTTACTTGCTTCAATTTGACGGTATAGTTTACGAACGTTGTCCGAATTTAAATCCCAAGATAGTTTTCGAGTTTCGATTCCGCGGCGATACTCTGTATTGTTAACTATTTTTTCTAACGCTTTGTTCTGCACAAAATGAAGGTTTGGATTCAAATCCGATTGTGTAGGTAAGATTTTCTCTCTCTTAGTTTCTATCAGATTCTGAGCAGAAGTAAACACCTCCTCAACCAACAACAGCATATTGAAATACAAATCGTAAACTTGATTTACACTTTTCTGTAACTCTCGTTCAGCCAAGGGCAAATCGTCAGAACCCGATTGAATCCAAGCGTATAAGGATTGTAGAATTTTGACTCTTAAATATCTCCGATTGAGCATGGACTTTTAGGTATATATGCTTGTTAAAGTACTTTATTAATGTTTCCGATAGCTTCGATTCTCTGCTCAGCCATTTCATTTGCCGCTTTGTAAGTAGGAATATTATTTTCCTCAGCACGAATGAGAATATTCATTGTGGTATTGTAAATTTCTTCGGTCTTGCTCATGGCTCTATCTCTGTTGTAACCCTCTAGTTCAGAGTAACAGTTGATAAGTCCGCCAGCATTAATCAAAAAATCTGGGGCGTAAATCATTCCTTTATCCAACACCGTTTGCCCGTGTTTGGATTCGTTGGCCAATTGGTTATTTGCAGCTCCAGCAATAATTGCACACTTCAACTTAGGAAGTGTATCGTCATTAACTGTTGCACCCAATGCACAAGGAGCATAAATGTCCATTGCCTCGTCGTAGATTCCATTTGGATCAACACTATAAACTCCCGAAAATTTCTTTTGAACTTCTCTCAGTTTGTCTTCAAAAATATCTGAAACACCAACCTTAGCCCCTTCTTTCAAAAGATACTCAATCAGATATTGTCCAACATGCCCAGCTCCTTGTACAATGATTCTTTTTCCATTCAAATCATCAGAACCGTACATCTTTTTCGCAGATGCTTTCATACCCATGTATACGCCATAAGCAGTGACTGGAGAAGGATCACCGCCACCACCTAAGGATATTGGTAAACCAGCAACATGATCCGTTTCATCGTGAATGTATTCCATATCGATTGGAGACATTCCTACATCTTCTGCAGTTATATATTTTCCATCAAGGCTGTCTACAAATTTTCCGAAACGACGCATAAGTGCTTCGTTTTTTTGAGTTCTAGAATCGCCAATAATCACCGCTTTTCCACCACCTAGGTTTAAACCGCTAATGGCAGCTTTGTAACTCATGCCTCTAGACAATCGCAAAACATCGTTTAATGCCAATGCTTCGTTTTCGTATTGCCACATTCTAGTTCCACCCAATGCTGGACCTAAAACCGTATTGTGTATTGCTATTATGGCTTTTAATCCAGTTGCTTTATCCGTACAGAAAACAACTTGCTCGTGTTCCTTAAGCATCATTTGCTCTAGGACATTTGATTCAATTGCAGAATTTTCCATTTCTAATAACTTTTAACTTAACAGGGTTTCTTTCTCTACCTACATTTGCCGCTCGAATTAGGCGCGGCAAATGTAGTCAATTTCCTTACCCACAACAGCGTTAAAAAGCATTCATGAAGGCACTTTACTCACTTAACAAATACTTCTGGAAGTACCGCTGGCGTTTGTTTCTTGGAATTTTATTTGTGGCTGTATCTAACCTCTTCGCTATTCTGCCGGCGCAGATTATACAAGAGGCAATTGACACCGTTTTAGAGGCGACCAAACTGTATAAAGCAGCAGCCAATGAAACTGAAAGTAGTCTGATTTACAACAAGCTAACAAGCGAATTATTAATGTTTGCCGGTTTGGTTTTAGGCTTTGCTTTATTAAAAGGATTCTTTCTTTTTACCACCCGAATGACCATTATCGTAATGTCTAGATTGATAGAATACGATATGAAGAATGCCATTTTTGAGCAATATCAAAACTTAGAATTGGCATTTTACCGAAAAAACAATACAGGTGATTTGATGAATCGCATCAGTGATGACGTCAGTAAAGTCCGAATGTATTTTGGTCCGGCAATAATGTACACGATCAACCTTATTGTATTATTTGCGTTTGTGATTACAGCTATGTTAAACGTGAATGTCGAATTAACGATTTACGTGCTCACCCCTCTTCCGTTGCTTTCTGTTGGAATTTATTACGTGAGTAATATCATCAATAGAAAAAGTGAGGTCATACAGCGACAACTTTCTTCAATAAACACATTTGTACAAGAAGCTTTTTCAGGAATTCGCGTAATAAAAGCCTACAACCAGCAACAGGACAAGGAAACTTTTTTTAAAGATGAACTGGAAGACTATAAAAACAAAAATCTAGACTTAGTGCGTGTCAATGCTGTTTTTATGCCACTTATGACTTTACTTATTGGCATAAGTACAATCATGACAATTTTCATTGGTGGCCTAC
>Ga0075109_1001012_pt1 | contig 18193 bp, 18 predicted proteins | sample AntAceMetag02UKD_FD_69798 | JGI IMG/M metagenome (GOLD analysis project Ga0075109, IMG submission 69798) | Saline lake microbial communities from Ace Lake, Antarctica - Antarctic Ace Lake Metagenome 02UKD | ecosystem: Environmental > Aquatic > Non-marine Saline and Alkaline > Saline | place...
TTGGAATCTGGCATGGATTTCAACAAAACGTTGCACATGGCTTTGCTGTCTCAGTTCACCGGGGAGGTCAAAGAATTAATGCATAAAGATTGTCATCGGTTGTGGCGTGAAATTACGTCAGAGATGGGTGATAAGCCGAGCGTTGAGGAGACTCCTGTTGTCACAGCGGATGATGTGGTTACGGGCAGGTATGACTGGCTAATACAGTTGGCGGACATGGAAATCAAAGATGCTTACGATTACATGTTTGGGACCAGCTGGACGGAAAAGGTCACTATCGAAAAAGAAGAGATAGCTAAAATTGTTGTGGACAATTGTAGCGAGATGAACAAGTTTGAACTGCTCAAGGTTCACCTTGTAAAAGATGTGCCTAACGTGGAGGTCCTTAAGGATGGCGCGAATAGGCAAGCAATTTACGAATATATGAGAAACGCTGGGTGGGACTTTAGGGATGAGTTAGGCGCGTGGTTGGCGTCGTCAAAACCTAATGTGACACCTGTAATGTGGTCATAAATTATCTGTAAACCCTAAGGAACTCCGCTTATCGTACGCTTTGTCTCAAGTTGAGACGCTGTAGTGCGTTGTGTTGTTTTCTGGGGGGTGCTAGGAACTAACATTATTGTGAATTCCGCAAACTTTTGAAGGCAATAGGGCACGAGGGATTGCGAGTACAGATGACAAACCCGAAAGGCTGACGTCAGAAGGAAATATGCAAATACAAGATGCATGAGCGAGGAAACTGCGGTGCGAGAGCTAACAATAGTGTTAGGGGGTGGGGCCCATGTCGGGTACCCACCCCACCTTTATTTTTTATTAGATGAAAGGAATTGTAGTATGAATATGTTTCCAAAAGTACAAGATTTAACAGCTGTTCGTAACGGTAAGGGTTATATTACGGGCAAACTAACGTATAGGCATGATGTGTTCAGGTATTTAAGAGAAGACACATTATGTTTGATAACAAATTCTGTGGGGGCTGTGTTTAGGGCAGCGGAAGAACTCGGGTGGAAGCCAAGACGAAACAAGTCTAGTGATGATGAAAACTCGGGCGAGTTCCAGCAGTTCAAGAACTTACAGGATGCTATGGATACGTTTAAAAATAATCCTAGAAGTATCAGAAAGTTTAAAGAAGCGGATGATGATTTAAAAGCTGAGGACAATATTGGTCGTGATATTAATTTCAATGTTACGGGTGACTTCTTGGATATAAGTAGGTTTTTGGAGGACGACCCTGAATGTTTCGGGGTTGCCGTAAATGGAAACCCTTCAAGCTTGCGCATAAACATTATTTATAATGCGAACGCCGTATCGTATGTGACAAGAGAAGCGCTAAATCATAAGCAGGCTAGGTTGTTGGAGCTTGTTGATTGGTTCGAGTCCCGGAATGTGCGGTGTCGCATTGTGTCGTTTGCGTCTACACAGTGTGCACATATGGAGATACTTATTAAGGGCTTCGAAGATTCGGTAAACATGAATGATATAGCTATTGTGGGTCACTCGGATTTTTTACGTCGAGTTTGTTTCCTTGTAGATGAGCAGTCTGATAATTGGGAGAGCGGGTATGGCACGCCGAGGCATTTCTCGGAAGTCATGTCACAAAAATATGTTGCGGATGCTGATGATGGTTTAACTATTTATATTGACGACCAAAGCACAAGCAATATAGAGGATATTAATTTAGCTTTCGATAATACTAAACAAAAAGTTGCTGATGTTATTTCGTCCCCTGAGAAGAGAGACTTCTCTAGGGTTTATATGGTCCAACTGTGACCGGAAGGATGTGTTGTTATGAGTAAAAAACCAGAATATATAGAGTATGCAAATAGTTCAGAGAAAACCATTAAGGATTATATCCATGATGTGCTTCAGTGGTTAAAAGATAAGGGGGATGCTCGTATGGAAAATTTTGATTTAGAAATTTTGGAGCGTCTGCCTGCGTCTATGTGGGACCCTCGCACAATGTTAAAGAGTGCGAGGGATAATGAGTTGAGTGAAGAGGAGCAAAATTTCATAGGAAAGATAACGGGTGAGTTTGGTAATGATTTGTGGGGTGACATGTTTGATAACAAAATTGATTTCAGTGTGCCTGACCCAAAAAACCTTCAGGAAGCTATAGAGATGATGCGCAAAAGGATAGGCCCTAAGAATCACAAATCGGCGAGACTGATGGGCCCGTTAATTAACAGTAGGGAGCAGGAAGCTCAAGACTTGTTGAATAACATTTATGACGAAGTGAAGGATGCAGTGTACGCGACGTTGCAGCTGGGTCAAACAGATTTGTTGGACCAGTTCATTGATACGGCTAAACAAAATTTGGCAAGAATCAAAATAAATAAGCCTAATGTGGAAAAGAGTGACACGTATCAAGCGTTAGATGATTTGGTATTGGAGTCTGAAAACATTATCGAGTTGGTCAGTTTGAGCGATGAACAATATAACACTTTTTACAATAATTTGGTTAACGATTTCATTGAAGAAGAAATGGCTGACAATAACCCTGAACATGAGATGGGTAGGGTTCAGGTGTTATGGCGTCAAATTTATTCTGATGGGATGGATGAAACCCCGATAAATGGACTTGTTGCTGTGTTGTTTGATTTGAAAACAAAACAGTTGAGGCCAGTGGTGATGTGTTTGCACAGCGCTTTGATGGAGGATATAGAAAAAGCCTTCATGGAGAAGCTAGAAAATACGTCAGCGCAAAGGTTTGTAATGAATGGTGTTATGGACTTTTTGAATACTAATAAAGGTGACGCGATGAAGTATGTGAACGCTCAAAAAGTTAATGGTACTGATGATGAAAACACATTGTATGCAGCGAATGTTTCTGTTGCCCCAGAGGTGCAGAAACCTTCACCGTTGTTGGTGAGAAGCATTATCGATAAAATCAGTGAGACTGTTGATATGGAAAAAGAAATGAAGAATCTATTAAATGAGGAGGATTAGAAAAATGGAAGAACTGAGTTTCGGTAAGCCGTGGGATAGAAATAATCTTATAGCCGGAATGCTGACAAATAACGAACACGCAGTAGCAGATTTGATGGAGGTGCGCCTTGATGGTCTAAGTGCTGGTGACACCAATGTCATAAGAGTAAAAAGCTATTATGACAAAGACGATAAGGGTAATTTCGAAACCAAACCGTACCATAAATCAATGACCGTTTTGGCTGAAATAGAATCAATTGAAATGCGCGAAACAGACGAAATGGGCACTAAACGGGCAACAATAAAAATAAAAAACAAGGAGGGGGAGCTGGACTGTGTTGAAGTAAAAAATGTATTAACGCATAAAGAGGACCATAGCGTTTTTTCAAATGATACGTTTTTCAAACCCGTCTACTGGATTGAGTTAAAAAAGGAGATGGTAGATACAGCACAGGAAAGAATCTTAGGCATGGGTGAACATATAACACTAATTGTTTATGAATACAAAGAAAACGATATGCAAAGACTTGATGGAAGATACACAAAATTAAAGAGTCATATGGAAAATAATAGTTTAGAACTATTGTATGACGAAATAAGCGTGAATAAAGTCTATGTGATGAGTGAGCCTATGGAAAATTTGTCTAAGACAAAAGAGTCTGGTGGTTACGGTGAAGGTATACCGCAAATGCCAGGACTACCAGATAGTGTTCCTGTTAGAAAGCCCTCAAATGGAGGCGACAGCGTAGAACAAGGAGAAAAGTATAGTTCTCTTGGTTCAAGCTGGTGGGGTTCAAACGATTAGAAAGAGTGGTAATAACAATGTACGAAAATTATAGTAACGGAGAAAAAGTAGCAGGGATAGCTTTCGGCATGATAAAAAATGACGAAATAACTGATAAAAAAGGTGCGCCTTTCGATATCACAATGGATATTGAGGGAGAAGCTGATTTTGATGTAGCTTTTGTTACGTTGGTTAATGGTCTGGCTAACATTGTGACAAATGTTATAGGGCAGTTGTTTGTTGAGCATGTTGAAGAAACTGACATTAGCGATGAGCAGATTGATGAGCATGTTGAAAAAGTGAGGGATATCATAATGGGTGATTTCTTGGATGGTGCTGATGATTTGATTAACCGTATTAGTTGGTTTAATGAAACCATTGCGGAGGATGGATGGGAGCTAATTAACCAAATGATTGAAAAAGTTGAAGGTGGTGAAGATGAGTGAGATTAGCTTAGATGACCTGTTAGAGGGTCGAGATAAGTTGTTAACTTCTGGTGAGGTTGCAGAAATATTGAATGTTAATGCTAATACGTTGTATTTGTGGCGAACTTCGGAGGAGGTTGTGTTGCCGTTTCAACGTTTTGTTGCCCCTGGTCAGACAAGGGGGATGATTCGTTATCGCTATTCGGATGTGGCTGATTTCATTGAGGCTGCAGCGAATCGCGGGGAGCGGGAGTCTTCTGGCGATATGTCAGAGGGGGATGCTGAGATTTTAGCGAGAGCCTCGAAACGGATTGAGGGGGCAAAAGCTAAAACAAATAGAAAGAAACGTAATAAGGCTAAGGCTAAAACGTTAGATAGCGCTTCTTTGGATGAGGCTTGGCAGGCTTCTGGAACATTTGATAACCCTCTTGTGCGAAATAGGGTTAATGATGAAGATGTTGTAAAGGATAAAGCTGAGGAAGCGCTGAGAGAACTATTGGCGAAATTTGATGAGATAGTTGAGTAACGCGAATAGAGTACGCGGTTTGAGGACCGTGATGACCGATTCAGGGTTTGCCGAGAAGGAGGTGCCGGCGTCTGGAGCGTTTCATTTCTTCTTTGTGAAGGATATAACGCTTAATGACAATGGCGCTTTTTGTACTGCTGTTGTTAGGGCGGTACCTTCGAGGGTTAACACTGATGAGTTTCAGTTTGAAACGACGTTGATTATGGATGCGGTAACAGTGTCTGATACTTTACAGCCAGCTATTTTTTGGGGCAAGCCTCAAGAATTTGTTGAAAAAGAAGTTAGTTTGTTTAATACGTTATTTACTATGGAGAGACACTATCACCGCGACCCCCGTTTAATAGAGGAGCAAGAAGATGAGTGATATTAGAGAAATGATTGATGAGGCCAAGCGTCAAGCGTTGGCCATGGACAATAAGGATATTGAGGTTCCTACGGCCAATGGAGGTGTTAAGGCGGTTGCGAGGAAACCTAAGCGTTCTAGTGAGGATACTGTTGAGATTGATAAATCTAACATTGTTGTTGCCCCGGATGGGGAGTTGGCGGCAACGTTAGTAAAACAGTTGATTCAGATTCGTGCTGAGAAAAGGATACTGGATGACAGGGATTCTGCGATAAAGTCTGTGTTGCAGGACATTGTGGGCGAGTTGGAGTATTTGACTTTGTCTGTAGATGGAGAGCCTGTTATTTCGTTGAAGCATGAATCGTCTATGCGGTTGAATACGGCTAGGGTTAGAGAGGCTTTGCCTATTGAAGATAACCCAGAGTATTATTCTGCCGTTAATTCACGCCCGTTGCGTTTGATGGGTTGAGCCGATGATTGCTGATAGGTTGAAACCCTTTCAGCGTGGTGCTGCTGAACGTATAGCATCGGAACGGGTTATGTTGCTCGCTGACCAGCCTGGTCTTGGTAAAACGTTTACTTCGTTGGGGGCGCTAGAGTTATCTGGCGTCCTCACGGAGGGTAGCACGACACTGATTTTGGGTCCATTGATTACGTGTGATACGGCTTGGGTTCCAACAATACAGTCGTTCATGCCTGAGGTTAATGTCATTGACGGCTTTTCTGGTAGTAGGGCTAAAAGAGATGAGCGTATAAGGAAGTTGTGGCGTGATGATATGGCTAACATTATTGTTACTAATCATGATTCGGTTGGTATCTCTAAGGTGGAGAAACGGTTAGTGCCGGTACTGCATGAGCTTAACTTTTGTGCAGTATTGATTGATGAGTCTCATATGGTACTACCGATGGAGTATGACACGAGGGGGGAGGCGACTCAGTTCTGGCGGGGATTGTTTGACATGTCGGAAAGGTTGCCAAAAGATGCTATTAGGTTAGCTATTTCTGGTACCCCTGATAGGGGTAAGTTGAATTACAGGTTCGGTACTTGGCGGTTCTTAATGCCTGAAATGTTTTCTAACAAGGGTGTTGGATATGAGGATTGGCTTGAGTCTAACTTTTATACGTTTTTGGTCCCGGTAACGGTGCGTAGACGTGATGGTTCAGCTTTTGAAACAAATATTACAAGAATAGGTCACATGTTGAATAAAGATAGATGGTTGTTGTGGGATAAACAGCTTGTCGTTAGAAGGACAAAAGGTGAGGTTGCTAAAGATTTGCCGGCAAAAAATTATGTAGATATTGATGTTGAGTTCAGCAAACAGTTGGCTTTTGCTTATAAGGCTTTCACTGATGAGTTCCTCGTTGATGACGATGGTTCAAGGGCTAATGCTTTGGTGTACGCGTTGAGGGCTCAACAGTTCGCTACGTGTGAGTATGAGAGCTTAGGTGAGGGTATTACTAAGCCTAAGACCGGCGGGTTGTCGCCTAAGCGTGACTGGTTGGTTCATTGGTTAAGTGAACGTAATTTGAGTAAGGAGTCTCCTGAGCCGGCTAATGGAAAAGTTGTGATTACTTCACAATTTTCTAGTGTCTTGTATTGGTTACGAGAAGAGTTGTTAGCTGAGGGGTTCGTCGCTGAAGTTATTTGTGGTGATGTTGCGCAACCTAAACGTAAAAGTATTCAGCAGAAGTTTCAAGAAGAATCGTCTGGTTTAAATATTGTTCTTTTGTCGTCTGGTCTTGGTGTCGGCATAGACTTAGATGCTGCAGATGATTTAATTTTCTTGGACATTCCACGGAGTCCTGACGTTCAAGAGCAAGTTGAGGATAGAATTCATCGTGTGTCTCGTAACCATCAGGTTACAATTTGGAGGTTGCGTTCGAGGGGGACGATTGATGTTCTTATTTCGGCTAGGAACGATACGGTGTTTCATAGCACCAGGTCGTTAATGGATGGGGTTAGGGCTGTAGACTTCGAACGGAATATTATAGAAAGGTTAAGCAATGGATGAGTTGCCAGATGTTGTAAATGAGCAGACATTGTTAGATGCTATTGAGTCGTTTTCTATCACCGAGAGGGGGTTGCAGACAGCGATTGGCGTTTCTGAGGTTGGTATGGCATGCCAAAGGTGTGTAGTGCGTAAGCTAGCAAACACGGAAAAGCAACAGTTTGTTGGGTCTTGGCGTGCACAGTTAGGAACGTATGTTCATGCGGGCTTAGCTGAAGAGTTCGAGTCGCGTTATAGCGAATCTGGAAAAGTTATTGTTGAGCAATCGTTGATTGTTCACGAGTATAAAGATTTTGTTCTCAAGGGTTCGTGTGACGCTTTCTTCCCTAACAATGGGGACGGGTTCGTCGTTGACTGGAAAATTGTTGGGGATGGAACTCTTGATAGTGTGCGTAAAGGTGACTTGAAGAAACAGTATTTTGTTCAGGGTCAACTATACGCTTTGGGTTGGGAGCTAGCGGGGTATGGTGTTTCAAAAGTAGGCATAATGTTTTTGCCTGCAAATAAAGGCAACTTACAACGTGACGCACAACCTCGTGTGTTTGATTATGATAGAGCTGTAGCTGTTAAGGCTTTGGCGAAATTAGAAGCACACATTGACTTGGCCGAGGAAATCGGCTGGAAGAATCTGTTGAAACAACATCAACCCGCTAGGGGTTGCTTGTCGTGTCAGCAGTACGAGAAGACCGACAATCCCGTCGGTGACCTTCTCTTAAGATGAATGAAAGGAAAATATATAATGGGATTCAATGATGCAAATATGTTGCTGAGTGGTCCAAAACAACCAATTGCTAAGTTCGATGCAGTCGGTGATTCGATTAAGGGGGAACTGGTTGATGCAGAAGTTGCACCAGTTACCTCACCTACTGGTGAAGTTCAGGTAGATAAGAACGGTAATCCTCGTCAGCAAATTATTTATACTTTGCAAACTGAGAACCGTGACCCTGAAATTGATGAGGATGACGGCAAGCGCCGCGTCTTTGCCAAGTGGGCGATTCAGAAAGCTATCTCAACGTGTCTAGCTGATATGGGCTTGGCGCGTCAGGGGTTGCAGGAAGGTGGAACACTTACTATTACTCACAGTGCGACGCAGACGGCGTCTCAGAGAGGGTACAACGATATTAAACTTTTCGAAGTTTCTTATGTCGCTCCACCTGCAAGGTCACTACCATCAGATACGTCTGGTGGCGAGTCGGCAAAAAAAGCAGTTAGCGGAGAGTATTCGTCAGACGCACACGCGATGGCGTTTTCTATCCGCAAAAATAACCCCCAAACTAGCCTAGAAGTAATCGCCACAGCAACAGGGTTGTCTGTAACGGTGCTTGAGGAAATGTTTGGGTTTTAAATAATCCAAGTCGGGGTACCTACTGTATGGTGGGTACCCCGACTTACTTTTTTAGGAGGATGAATGCCAGAAGATAGTAACGTTTTCGATTGGTCAAAATCGGAAAAACTTATTAGCGATTTGTTTACTGAGCTTGGTTGCGATAGCGATGAAATAATTTCTGTTTCTTATTTCGGTGAGAACGGTGTATGGAACACGCGTCATCAAAAGTTAAAGTATGTTGACGGTTTCGTAAAAACGTTGAATGAAGACAAAAACAATGTTTATATGATGGTTAATGAAGTTAAGGGTTTGATACCTACGGGGCAAGGCCGGGGTGACGCGTCTAAGGTAACTAAGCTAAGGGCGCTGTGGGCGGATTTAGATTTCAAAGATTCGGGTCTAAAAGACGCTGAAAGCGCAAAGCAGGTTATTTCTATGCTTTCGGGTATAGTCAATTCGGAACCTGTTGGTATTGTGTTCTCTGGTTATGGTTTGCAACCTTACTGGCTGATAGAGGATGGTGTAGTTAATGACAACAATCGGGCGTATATTGCGGGCCTCACTAAAAGGTGGGGCCAGCTGGTTCAAAGAGTTGCGAGCATCGAGGGAGGTCACGTTGACCCGGTTTATGATTTACCTAGGGTTTTACGGGCGCCAGGCACGTACAATCTTAAAGAATCAGATTCACCTGTATTAACAAAGTTGTGGTTGTCCAAATCTTCATCTCCGCTGTCGTTGGAAGAGGTTGAAGATATTTTGTCAGCGTATGGGTTTACGCATGAAGATAACCCTGTTGATGAATTCATTGTTGTGTCTTCTCCTGATTCTTGGGAGCCGGCAGAACACGATTGTGTTTGGTGTGTGTCGCTTATTGATGAAATTACGGGTGGTAATCCTCAGGCGAGACACCCTTGGATGGTAGGAAAGGCGGTAAAAATTGAAGCTGCAGCAAGAAATGGTTGTGTTACATCAGATACTTACAGGCAGTTGGTTTTATTATTGCGCGATAAGTTTGGAGAGTTGCTTAAAAGTGGCAAAGGCGGTAGAGACTCGACACATAATGAGGTCGGCTCCACATTTACGTGGGCGCGTGTACTGGTCTCAACGTTCGAAGAGAGTAAACTGGCAGAAGCTGTTGGTTACCATACTCACAGGTTGGGTGAGTTACGCGCAGTGCAAAATCTCCCAAAAGAATCGCCCAGCGAAGGAAGTATTATGTCAAATGAAAACGCTTCGTTGGGCTCTTTGGCTTTATCGAGTAGGATTGTTGCTGATATTGCGTTTCAGGAGGAGTCGTTTGCGTTCACAGATTCAGCGAATGCGTCTAGGTTGGCAGCATATATATCGGGAAAGTTTATATTTGTCCCGAGTTTGGGCTGGCATTGCTGGGAAAACAATCGTTGGGTTTTGGATGAAAACAAAAAGATTGTCCAGGCAGCTATCGAATCAGCCTTTCATTTTGCCGAAAGTAACCCTAGTGAGAGTACGGTTAAATGGGTTAAAAGGTCTCTACAGTCAGGGGCGTTAAAAGCTGCCATTGATTTAGCGGAGTCAATCTCAGATATTGTGTGTCCGGCAAGGACACTTGATTCGGTTTCTCGTGAACTGTGTACGCCTAATGGAATCATTGATTTAGAAAATGGGCAGTTAAGAAAAGGTAACCCTTTTGTTGATAGGCACACTAAGCAAACAACTGTCGCGCCAGATGATTCAGAAATTCCACAGTGGATGGAGTTCATAAAAACAATTATTGTTGATGATGAACGTATTGAGTATATACAGGATTTGTTGGGGCTGGCTTTAATTGGTGAGTCTTTGCATCACGTGTTGCCGTTGTTTGTGGGAACTGGTGCTAACGGAAAATCAACCATCCTAGAGGTTGCTTCTGGCATCCTAGGTGATTATGTCGCGTCTATGCCTGAAAACTTTTTGTTAGATAAAGGGTTTCAAGAGCATTCAACAGAAATTGCACGGTTAAGGGGTTGTCGCTTAGCTATAGGTTCAGAGACAAGACCTGACGGAAAGTTCAATGAGTCACGGGTTAAAATGTTGACGGGTGGAGATACGATATCAGCTCGTCTTATCGGTAAAAACTTTTTTGATTTCAAGCCGACACATACTCTTGTGTTGGCAATGAATCATTTGCCTAAGGTTTCTGCTGGTGGTGACGGTTTTTGGCGTAGGGTTCGTAAAATAAATTTTGATGTAACGATACCGCCTGAGGAACAAGATAAAATGTTAGCGCCGAGACTCGTAAGAGAAGAAGGCGCTGGCATTCTTAATTGGATGATGGAAGGCGCTAAGCGAGTACTCGAAGGTGACGAGTTAAAGGAACCTGAGAGCGTTTTAATTGCAACTAAGGAGTATAGGTTCGAAGAAGACAATATTGCACAGTATGTTACTGACCGCATATTTATTAATCAGCACATGAAATATTCTGTTGGTGAAATTTATGAGAATTATAAAGCATGGTGTACGCGAGAGTCGGAAAGTCCTTTACCTAGAACGCAACTTGTTCGTGAGTTATCAAATAGACTGCCAATGGTAAAAGAAAAAAGTAAACGTGGAATAAAATACATAGGGATTGGATTGTACGATGAGTGAAAACGTAGGGGGGTTCGCCGTAGAGGCGGGCTCCCCTTTTTTTTTGGAGGGCGAACTGGATGATGTTGAAATTAAGTTGGAAGACGTGTGCTTGTTCTGCAGGCAAGGCTTTCATGACGAGTGTGACGAGTTTTGGGTCATGCTTGACGAAAAGCAAGAAAAATTCGAGTGGGTTTCGTGTTGTTGCGCGGGGAACTTTGATACGTATAAGACGCTCAAGGAAGAGGAACTTAGTTCTTATAAAGGCGGAGGATGGAACTATGTTGGTCCCCTAAAGGAGGCTGAGCCAATTGATACGTATATTGATAACTATTCTGGTTCGAAGCCTCCTGAGGATTACGCAGACCCCCTTTCTTCTGGAAGAAAAATGGCGGCTAAGGCTGCACCGATAAAGGCGGGTTTAGTTTGCGAGTGGGCTTGGTTGGCGCAGGCCGGTGGTGGGGTTGTGCCCATCATGGGTTGCCCTGGGCGTCCGGCTTCTGACAGGCATCACGGCCCGGACAAAAATACTTTAAATAATAATGTGGGTACTAACTTGCATAGAATTTGTGATTGGTGTCACAACCAGTGGCACGGTAAGAACGACCCCCATTATGGGCCCAGGCCGGAAAGTGGGGACGGTAGCGTTGACGCTTCTGTTCCTTTCACCCCGAATGGAGGCTATGTGGACCACGACCCTGACACTAAGGCTTCGGATGAGGATGTTTATGCGGAGGATAAGTTACGCCGTGAAGAGGCGCGACGTCACGGGGCGGATATTTAAACTTCTGTTGTTTGGTAACTGCCGGCGATATAAAAATCGTCAGAAGTTGTTAACGTTACGGGTTCGTCATGTTCGAACGCAAAATCGTAAATCCTGTTGCCATCGCTATCAGTTGTCCACAATGTCATAGTTTTTGACCCAGCATCTACTTGGCCGGCGATATGGTATTGGCGTCCAGTTGAATCGTCGTGTAAGCAACCGTCGCGAAAAATATAATTTTGTGAGACAGTGTAGGGGAGTTCAAGGTAGTATTGTCCCGTCCCGAAACCGGTAATGTTTGAAAAGTCTACAACGTAAGCAAAGTGGACTAGGGAACCTATTCTCGTGTAACTCCCGGAGAAAACATCCCCGGCGGCACCAGACCAGGTTGGTGCGGTACCGTCTGTCCCGCCAGTCGGGGTGATGGCAACATTTGTTTCAAAGTCGAGACCAATTATGTCTGCCGCGGCATGGGTGTGGTCCCCGGGGGCCGCATCCCAAGAGTTTTTGCCCAACTGGTGGTGCAGGTCTGTGGGGCGACGGTATGACGTTTGCCCGTGGAACCAGTCAATGTAACGAGACGATGGTGGCTTTTCGGGTGTGCTACCAACAATACCTTCACGAAAACGGGCTATCTGCTTTAGGCGTCTTTTGTTGTTTTCGTCTGCATTTAATTCAGCCATGTTGTTCCTTGGTCGTGTAGGGTGTTTTTTATGACAAAAATTTTGGGGATAGACCCTTCTCTTACCGGTACGGGGTTAGCGCTTGTGGACAGGGAGGGACCTAACAGCTTTTCTTGGACCCATTTGAGTGTGGCAAAAAATAAACTTTTTGGTCACGAGAGATTGGATTATATTGTCGACACTGTCATGGGCTTAGTTAAAAGTTTACAGGATGGGGACGTAATCGTTATGGAGGGTCCCAGTTTTAATAGTGGTGGCGCTAAGTCGCATGAGCTTGCGGGCAGTTGGTGGCTTGTCCGCCACGCTATCTACACTTGGGAGAAACGCAGTAAAGTGAAACTTAGGGGTATTTTTATTGTCCCCCCGAGGTCGCGTGCGAAGTATGCGACAGGTAACGGTAACGCAAAAAAGGTTGCCGTCATCGAAGCCGTAAATAAATGGTTTCCCAAGCTTGACGTGAAAGACGATAATATTGCTGACGCCATTGTACTTGCTACAATGGGTGCTAGGTTCTGTGGGGTACACGTGGATAATGTTCCGCCTGACGAATTTGACAGAATCAAACCGTTAATTAATATGAAACCACAGTAGGGCAGTGATGGCTCATCGCGCGGCACGCATGTCGAACTCGAAGCAAGAACCCGTAGACTTTTTGGGGTTGGTGCAGGAGATTGAACAAAGCCTCCTTGTTCAGGCCCGCCAACCCAACGTTTACGCTTATGAGCCTCACAAACGGCAACTAGAATTCCATAAACTTCAGGAGAGGGAAAGGTTGTTTGTTGCCGGCAACAGGTCCGGTAAGTCCGTGGCCTCCGTGGTTGAGGCGGTATGGTATTTGACAAAGTCTCACCCTTTCCGGGAGAACCTGGACGGGCAAGTACGCGGGCGTGTTGTCTGTGTAGACTTTTTGAATGGTGTGGACAAAATCATTCTGCCTTTATACAAACAGTACATGCCTAAAGATTTTCTTATTGATGGTTCTTGGGATAAAAGTTATTCTGCGCAACAGCACACGTTGACTTTAAAAGATGGTTCTTTTGTGGAATTTATGTCACAGGACCAGGACCTTGACAAGTTTGCTGGGACGTCGCGGCATTTTATTCACTTTGACGAAGAATGCCCCAAGGTTATTTTTGATGAATGTCAGATGCGTTTGTTGGACACAAACGGTTACTGGTGGATTAGCGAGACGCCCGTTGCGGGTATGGAATGGATTTATGACGACTTGTATCAGCCTTACTTTGAGTCTTTGGAAAAGGGTGAGGAACCGCGAATTGGGTTGGTCCAGATGCGTACGGACGAAAATCCTTACCTTGCGAAAGAGGCCATTGAGCGCATTTTTGGGACCATGGACCAAGAAAATAAAGCCGTCCGGTTTGGTGGCGAATATTTGGCAATCTCGGGTGCGTTGTATAAAGAGTTCAAAGAGGTGACGCACGCGAATCAAACGTTGGGAGAGTACGGGTTTGATTCTAACCGGATGAGGGTTTACCTTACGGGGGACCACGGTATCAGCAATCCGACAGCATGGCTGTGGGTTGCCGCGGACATTAAAGGCGGCCTGACGGTGATAAAGGAGTATTATCAGGCCAATGCGACCGTTGCTGACCATGCGAAAGTTATTGACCAGGTAAACGCCGAGCTGGGGTGCGTGCCGTATATGGTTACCGGCGACCCGGCAATGAAACAAAGAAGCGGTATCACAGGCGAAAGCATCATCAGCGAGTACGCCAAACACGGTATCTATATTAACGTGGATGGGATACCCCGCAAAAAAGAAGTCGGCATTAACAAGATTATGCAGTATTTGAAAGTTAACCCCAAGACGGGCAAACCGTTTCTTACCATTTTGCGGGAATGCCACAACAGTATTCGGGAGTTAAAAGGGGCCAAGCAGAACCGTTTTGTAAACAAAAAGGTTGCCGCGATGAGGAATCAGCCCGAGGGTCAGCGGGAAAAGGACGACCACACGACTGACGCTTTGCGGTATTTGATGACGTTCATGCCAGATTTGACGCCAGAAGATTACGCGGGGGAAAGCGAAGACCATCACGAGTACGCTGAAGGGCTCCTCGACGTGTCTTATTCTCACCGTTCCGAGCTCGAGCGCAGGAATAGTAGGGCTTTGAACAACCAACATAACTTCAGGGGTGGCGGAAATTATGATTTCGGCGGGATGGAGTAGCTTTTTGGTGTATCATTGTACTCATCTAATCAAGGAGAAAAATGCCTAGCTCTAACACAAAATTTGTGAACGTCATGACCCTGTTCCCACAGCGGTGCATATTGACGGGTTACCCGAACAGTCAGAATATGGAACCTGCACTCGATTTGGGTTTTGCTATACCCGATTACGGCCACGTGTACGTTTCGGCTTTGGGTATGGGATGGTTGGCGCGGCAAACCAATTACCTTTCAGAAAAAGAATCAGACGAACGGGTCAACGAAGTACACGAAGATTTACGTGCCGCAAGGGCTCGTATTAAAGAACTTGAGGAAGCCTTATCGCACGTCCCTCAAACTATTGAAGGAGTAATCAATGGAATCAAGCAACTTTCTGTTAACGCTATCACTGACCTTGCTGGGGTTGACGGCAATGGCGAGCCTAACCCTGGTATTGTGGATAGTGAAGACCGAACCGAACCGGACAGCTCAGATAGTAAACCCTCTGTCAAAGCAACTGGACGAAACAGTAAGGCTTCTAGCAAGTAAGGACGCTTTAGCTTACGGCGAGATAAAATACGCACAGCAAAGAGAGTCTCAAATATCTGAATACGAGCAAAATGCGCGGTACTATACAGGAGACACTTATGCCGCCGAAGAAGCACGACTTTCGGGTGAGCTTGAAGAAGCAATAGCCATAGACAAGGAAGACTTAGATGCCATCACCGCGGCTATCAGATAAAAAGGTTGATAAGGACCTAGCCGAAAACGAAGAAATGCTGGCGGGGGGACCCGGCGAAGCGCCACTCCCCGAGGGCGACGAGCCTACCCGTTCGTACGAAAGCGAAATGAACCCCAACATGCTTTCCGCCGCACAGGTGCGAAAGTTTTCGGACAGCGCAGACGGGCGCAAACTTGTTGCATGGGTTAAGCGTCAATATAATTCCATGAGGCAAGTAAGACGTGTCTACGAGCGCCAATGGTACACAAACCTTTCTTTCTATATGGGCAAACAGTACGTCGATTGGAGCAGAACAGAAGACCGTCTTATTCCGCTCCCCAAGCTAGACAAATATACACCCCGTATTACGGTTAACAAGATTCGCCCTATTATTCGCACAGAAATTGCGAAACTCACCTCAGGCAAACCCACGGCAAGTGTCATGCCGGCAAGCAATGACGATGATGATGTTTTTGCGGCTAGGGCCGGAGAGCAAGTGTGGGAGTCGCTTTACTTCAGGTTAAACTTTGACAAAGTCATTAACGAAGCGGTTTTCTGGTTAACAATTACCGGCACCGCGTTCATTAAAACGTATTGGGATGACCAGGGGTACGACATGGACTCCGAGGTTTATGGTGATGTGGCCTGGGCGGCGCTTAGCCCGTTCAACGTTCTTGTACCCGATTTGGTTGCTGATTGCATCCAGGAACAACCTTACGTTTTTTGCGTTTATAACAAACCTGTTGAATGGATTGAGTTGGCGTATGCTGACATGCTCCCTGACGGTTTTAGTGTCACCCAGGACGCCCAGCTGGAAGATATTATGTCTCCCTCGAAAATGGGTATTGCCCCGAACAAGGATGCTACCCCCGACAGCGCCACACTTATTGAAGCGTGGGTGAAGCCAGGTAGCACAAAAATTCTCCCCCAGGGAGGTTTTGTTACTATTGTGAACGACCGCATTATTCAGGCGGGTCTGAAGGGTTTGCCCTACGGTCACAAACAGTACCCTTTTGCAAAACTTTCTCACATCCCGACTGGGCGTTTTTATTCCGATTCTGTTATCACGGACCTTATTCCTTTGCAGATTGAGTACAACCGCACACAGTCTCAAATTATTGAGGCAAAGAACCGGACGAGCAAGCCTCAGGTTATTTTTGATGAGGGTTCTGTTGTCCCTCAGAAGGTAACCACGGAACCTGGTTTGTGGATTCCCGTGCGACCCAACTCTCAACGCCCGTCGCCGTTGCCGTTACAAGACCTCCCCAGTTATGTGGTTCAGTTTAACGAGCGCCAGCAAATGAACTTTGAGGACATCTCTGGTCAGCATGAGGTCAGCAGGGGGCAAGCACCTGGCGGTATTTCCGCGGCAACAGCTATTGCTTACTTGCAAGAACGGGACGACTCGTACCTGGGGCCAACTATTACCGCCCTGGAGGATGCTGTGGAGAAGACTGCGCGCCAGTCGCTTTCTTTGGTGTCCGATTATTGGGACATTGAACGTCTGGTGAAGGCCACAGGTGAGGATGGTGGCTACGAGGCAATCCTGTTGAAGGGCTCCGATATTACACGGGGCACAGATTTGCGTATTGAAGCGGGGAGCGCGTTGCCCCAGTCGAAGAGCGCCCGCATGGCAAACGTCATGGACTTCATGAAGTTTGGTTACATGTCACCGCAGGAAGGTTTCGAACTGCTCGACATGCCCATGTTGCAACAGTGGACTAACCGGCGTGCTGTGGATAAGCGTGCCGCCCAGCAAGAAAATGTTGACTTCAAACGTCTCACTGAGGAACAAATGGGCGTGGCGGACCAAATGTATCAAATGAGTTTGGCTAACGGGGAGGTCCAGATTGACCCCAACACGGGCCAGCCACCTCCCCGCCCAAGCGTTATTCCCATTAACGAATGGGATAACGATGATGTTCACATTGAAATTCATGAGCTAATGCAGAAGGGTTCATCGTTTAAGATGTTGCCCCAGTATGTTCAGGATGAAATAGCTAACCACGTGGCACAGCATAAGGTTCGTCGCATGTTGCGCATGGCGGGCATGATTCCCGCTAGCGGCCCACAACCTGGAGGAGCTTACGAGCCAGGTAACTCGGGAAGTATTGAACCGGCTGCTGGTTCTGATGGTCCTGGTTCTCAGCCACCACCACCTCAAATGCCTAATATGACGGATGGTATGGGCCCTCAGCAAGACCTCTAACATACGCCTAGGTAGTTTGTGGTTTGTGGTTTGTGGTTTCCATATATACATGGAACGTTTTGTACACATATACATGGATGTGTGTACGCGCTGTCATTTAAGTGTGGTGTTACTGTCATTGAAGGGAAGCAGGGGGTCGGACGACAGTCGCGCGTTCGCGCAGATTCAGCCCGCAAAGCACCCGCCGCATACTATTTGCAAGCTGTATCCGCGTGTTCGTGCCGATGTGAGGCGGTCCGAAACAGACTTAGGCCTTCTAACTCTGTACACATAGGGCAGGCGTGTAGTGGTTTGGGTGTGTTTTTGTCCCCTAATTATGACGGATGGTATGGGCCCTCAGCAAGACCTCTAACATGATAAAATAACATCATGGTTGACGACAGGGCTGTGCGGTTCCAGAACCGTGCGCCAGTACAGAAAAGTACATCTCAACGCGACGCGTACCTCAAAGCTCTCACTGACTACGGAAACACAAGCCGTCCTCCTCGTTGGTACGAACAAACTTATGGGCAACCCGGAAACAATGTTCAGAACAAAGCAGCTAAAGCAGTTTTAGGTACTGTGCTGAATATGTTTGATGTTCCGGTTCAAGCCATTGGGGGTATGCACCGTGATGCTGTGGCGGGTAACACGCTAGGCGAGCAGTCTCCGGGTTCTCGGGCTCTACAAAATTATGGTCAGCAAGTTGGTGGTTTGTGGTCAGATGTTTTTAAACCGGGGCAGGGACAGACA
>Ga0075109_1001018_pt1 | contig 18094 bp, 15 predicted proteins | sample AntAceMetag02UKD_FD_69798 | JGI IMG/M metagenome (GOLD analysis project Ga0075109, IMG submission 69798) | Saline lake microbial communities from Ace Lake, Antarctica - Antarctic Ace Lake Metagenome 02UKD | ecosystem: Environmental > Aquatic > Non-marine Saline and Alkaline > Saline | place...
CTTCAGGACTATCTTGATGAGTTTACCTTCCGCTTCAACCGCCGCACCTCTTCGTCTCGGGGAAAACTCTTCTATCGCTTGGCGCAACAGGCCGTCCAAACCCCGCCTACCACCTACGATGAACTCGGGGACCACAACCGGTAGGGGGTGGTGGAGTCACGTAAATACCCATATTGGCTAAAAAGGCTGATGAGGTGTCCGGTGTGGTGGTATCAAGGGTGACTTCGATCGCATCGGTCTCGCCCGTAAAATCGGCGACCACATAGCTAATCGGACGGTTGCCATCGGTAACTGTAATCACGTGCTTACCCCGAAAGACGGGGATAGAAAATTGCCCCGACGCGTCCGTGGCCCCGGATGCCTCGGTCCCCCAGGTGCCTTTCACCCGATCGACCCACGCCTGCCCGCTCGGCTTGAGGATCCAATTGTTCGGGTCGGAGTCATCCCACATGATGGCATTATCGCGCCAATGCCGACTATCACGCATCCCCCAGATAGTGACGCCCTCGACGGCGGAATGCTCGAACGCACCCTCGAGCACATTGGCGATAACATCGGAATCATTTTCCTGCCAGAAATTCAGAATATTATATTCGTTGATAAACAGCTTCGCGGCGGGATCGGCCTCCTGCGCCGCCTTGAACCACTCGGCCACCTCGGCCGCCTGCTCAGCGATCAGAGTCGATGCCGTCGAATCCGATACCTCTTTGTTGAACACAAATTCACGTTCATGAAAGTGCTCATTATAGAGATCAAAATTCGCGATCCCGCTTCCGTTGAATAGTGTGTGATAATCCGTCACGTGCTGGCGGATGGTCGCCTGAATCTCGGTCGACGTCGTCTGCGCCCGAAACGCCGTTGGCAGTTGGTAAGACGCTCCCCATATCGTCGCGTGCCCGCGAAGGCCCCTATCCAGATTGGCATTGAACCCCCGCAGGTTAAAGGCCTGTTGCACGAGCTGCAGTGAGGCACTGCGGAAGAGCGGCCCTCGACGTATGACCACTTCATCGCATTGCCAAAGGTCACCGAATTGAAATTCTCTTGCAATCTCCCCAATCCCCGCTCGGGGTAAACCGAGGCGCCCGGCGCTAATTCGTCGATTGTCACGGCGTTGCCGAATCGAAACGACGGATTGACCATGTCGATCGCGACGCGCGCGCCCTGCATGATACTCCCGCTGGATGACTTGACGGTGATCGTCACATTGCTTTGCCGATGAGCCAGACTCCGGGCTTGGCTTTGCCATGAGCCAAACAGGCTAGCGCCAATGGCAATGGAAGTTCGTAAGTAGCGGGAATAATCATCTCGGGAAAAGCGGCGCAGATCAGAAAAGGAGGACCCACTACAGCAGTAGGGATACTGCCAGGGCTTTGAAACGGAGAAGCTGCTCTAACAACTTACCCCCCTCCCTTTTTCAACCCACGGCGGTCTTTTTTCCCCAACGCCAGAGGACCGCCTCCAGGAGGCCAAACTGATCGGTCAGCAGTCCTTCGTATCCACACGGCGTATCATCCCAAGCCCGCCAATCGACCCCCGTGCGATTACCGCCGAAAGTCGATGCCTCGGCAAAACCCACGCACAGCTTTTCCAATAATTGGTCCGCTTCCGTGGTCATACCCATCGCATAGAGGGCCATGACGAAGTGACGCGTTTGCGAATGAGTGCGCCCTCCATTTTGGTAATAACCAAATGGATACCCCTGTAATATATCGGCTCGATCCTCATCTGGAATCGGCCAAAGATTCATGGGCAAACCGAGTGCCGGGTCCGGTAACTTGACCACTTCGGTCTCGCGCCATAACCGCTCCATTACCGCCCTAGCTTCGCGCGGAGCCAACAGCCCTTCGCGCACCGCCGCGCCATTCACCGGCAGGAATGCATAGTCATGCAACCGATCATCCGCGCACCGCCAGCCCGCCAGCCACCCCGTGCTCTCGTTCCAAAACGTTCCTCGATAGGAGGCCTTCAGTTTCCGCCCCCAATCGCGCAACTCGCTCGCAATTTCCCGCTCCCCGAATCGACGAAACCCAGCCGCCAATTCCCGTAGCGCTCCATAAAGCAGCGCATTACTCCACGCACACTTCCAGCCAAACGAGAGCACATCCAACCAACAGGTGCTCCACTGCCCACTGCCACTCGTCCCGGTGCGATGGGTGCTTTCGATCAAGCCATCCCCATCCAAGTCTCTCCGTTTAGCCGCCGCGATCTTCGTGAGGATCACTCCGCGATGAGCCTGAAACCACGGACCGTCCGCATGCTCTCGCATATAGTCGCCAATCGCCCGCAGGATGGCCGCACCAGTCATGAGGTATTCGTCATCGGCATCATGGATTTTCCCACCATGCGAAAGCTTACCAGCCGCGTAGCCCGGACCACCCGCCAACCACCGCTCGATTGATACCCGCAAGAGCTCGGCCCCACTCGGCGCTCCTTCCGCTTCCCCAGGTAGCACCAGTTTCGGTAAAACCGCCGACCACGTATCCATACAAATAGGACAGGTCATGGATGCCCCGCTGTTAGCCAGCGTAGCGATATCTGCCCGGAATGTCGGTGCGACCAAGTGGGTGCGCGCCATCGCCCGCTTCACGATCGCCGGAGCTTGTCGCTTCAAGGCCGCAGCAGGCCGCACCGGGCGCATCCGAAACGTCGCGGTGAAGGTCCCAGCTGGTAGGCGATACAATCCGGACGTCTCCGCCACTTCACCCACTTTAAACTCCAGCTGATGCAGATCCGCATGCCGGCGACACTCCGACCGCAAGCCTGCCGCCTCATCACTGGATTCGATGAGCCACGTACCGAACCCCGGCGCATTCACCCACGTCGGAAGCTGAAGTGCTCCCGACTCTCCAACTTCGCTCATTCCACCCACCGCGTGAGTCGGCGAAACCGCATTATCCCAACCGACCGTCCATGCCGAACTATGCCACAAATGCTCCACGCGTTTCGATTGCCGGGTCACGCGTAACGTCAACCCCGACTTCCGCACTCGCCACGATAGTTCGTAGCGCTGAACGCCAGAGACCACCATATAGGTCACATCGCCCCCCTTGATTCGCACCGTCCCCGTGAGGTCACATCGAATAGCAGGGGCAATGCGTGGCACCTCGCCCACCGCATGAATCTGCGGTCCCTGATCGCACTTCACCGGGTTCGAGAGCAACAAATTCCGGTTCGAAAGTTCTGCGCCCTCGATAGCCAAACCGAGGTGCGAGAACCCGGGGCGATCCAAGCGAAACCCCACCGAGAAATCACGCGTGCGGTAACTCACGGTGCCATGGCTGATCTCTGCCTCCACTCCTGCTGGCAAACCATCCAAAGTTTGCGGCCCCACCTCCAACCGACGCTCGAAGCGCGCCCCGATCGCCCCCTGCAGTTCTCCCTCCAAAGCAAAAGCGCCTGTGACCAAATTCCATGAGGTCCAACCGCCATCCAATCCACTGCGCCGCGCTTCGATTATCACGGCATCCGCGATCAGCCCACGCGGGAGGACAAACCAACGGAGTTTTTCGTCACGGGGTTTAGCTAGACCCGTGCGATTTAAAACCTCCTGCCACTTCCCTCCGGAACGAACCTCCATCCGGAAATCAACCACCCAATCGCGATCCAACGAACTCGCACATTTATGGAAACCCAAGGCCGGACGAATACCGAGTCGATCTAAGCGAGCCGAACCATGGAGCCTTAAAACGCGCTGATGAACGATGCGATTCTGGGGCGAACCCGTCTCCCCTCTTCCTCGCTTCCTCCACACCGCTCGTCCAGTGTCCAACTGATGACCAATACTGAGATCTCCCATCGGTGGTTCTAAGTCTGAAATCAATAAAAGATCGCGCGTCATTTGAATTATATTACGGGTGTTTTAATCTGAACTTTTGTTGGCTTAACCGGCCTAAAAGCGACTCGATCCAACCACCGACTCACTGCCTCTAATCTAGTCAAATTTACCTCATCATGCCATGTATATTTTGGTATCTTATTGGTAAATCATTGCGAGCCACCGGGGCTCAGCCTCGACCCCAAAAGCACGAAAATCGACTCTCAGAAAATTCCTCTCTCTCCCCACTCTCAATACCCCAATCAAGACCTTCCAGAGACCTTTTCATACGCCCGTTCAAGCGCATCGGCCAACACCTGGGGCCGGAACGGTTTCGTGACGAAGTCGTTCATCCCTGCTTCAATCGCTTTTTCTCGATCCTCGTTCATCGCGTTAGCGGTCAACGCGATGATCCACGGCTGCTCATCGTCGGTTGCCTCACCTTTCCGTAGACGACGCGCGGTCTCCAAACCATCGAGTTCCGGCATTTCCACATCCAACAGGATGACATCGTATCGAGCCCGCTCACACGCCTCCAAGACTTCGAGGCCGTTGATCGCCAGGTCAGAGCGATAGCCAAAGCGCTTCAACATCATTTGAGCAACGCGAAGATTAACCGCATTATCGTCGGCTAGCAGAAGCTTAAGGGGACAACGCTGGGCCAAGCTAATTACCGGCGGTGTCGGCGGAACGATCACCACGGGGGTATCGGCATCACGGTGAAAGACCCGCGCCAGCATTCTGAACAACTGTGCTGGTTTCACCGGCTTTGTGAGAGCAGCATTAAAGAGGCCCGGGGCCGGCTTCTGCCCCACCGAACTCAACAGAAACAGCGGAAGGTTCGCCGTCGCCGGAGCCTCCTTCAGCGAACGCGCCAATTGTTCGCCATCGACCTTCGGCATCTGAAAATCCAACAGTGCGAGATCAAATTTTTTGCTCCCGTTTATTAACGCCTGAGCAGCTGCGGCTGAGTCCGCCTCCTCCGGGATCATGCCCCACGCGAGAGTCTGAGCATTCATGATTCGCCGATTGGTTTCGTTGTCATCGACGATCAGCACGCGCAGTCCTTCCAACATCGGTTGTTTGAGCGCCAAATCAGGTCGGTCAGGCTGGTTATCCGGCCGCGTTTCAAGAGTGAACAAAAAGGTCGAGCCATCGCCTTCGACGCTTTCGACCCACATGCGCCCCCCCATCAACACCGCAAGGCGTTGACTAATGGCGAGTCCCAGCCCGGTGCCCCCAAACTTCCGGGTGGTCGAGCTATCGACCTGAGAAAACGATTTGAACAATCGGTCAATGCGATCTGCCGGAATCCCGATTCCCGTATCACGCACGCCAACCTGTAGCTTCATCGCCGGCTCGCGATCGACCACTTCGACCGTGACCACAACTTCCCCTTCGGCCGTAAACTTCAGCGCGTTACCCACTAGATTAACCACAATCTGACGCAGGCGCGTGACATCGCCAATAATCCAACCCGGCGTTTCCGCGGAGAGCGAGTAAGCTAACTCGATTTCCTTTTCCGCCGCCTTCGAGGTGAAAAGATCCAAGGCATCCTCAATACACAGCCGTAAATCAAAAGGGGCTTCCTCCAAATCGATCCGACCTGCCTCAATTTTGGAGTAATCCAGAATGTCGTTTATGATCGTGAGCAACGAATTCCCACTGGACTCGATCGTAGCCAAAAACTCCTGTTGCTGGCTCGTCAATGGCGTGTCGTGCAGCAGACTCGCCATCCCGATGATGCCATTCATCGGGGTGCGGATTTCGTGACTCATCACGGCCAAAAACGAACTCTTCGCTACGTTCGCTGCCTCGGCTTGCTCCTTCGCCTTGAAAAGCTCTCGCCCGGCGATCTCGTCCCGAGCCGCCGTGGCCGCCGCGCTTCCACGTAGACGAAAAACAGCGAAGCCCACCGCCAACGATAACACCCCCACCGCTCCGGCCGACGCAAACGCCGCCAGCCGAATCTCATCCAAACGCGCGACAAAATCTGATAGCTCCATGTCGATTCCCGCGACGCCGACCAACTCTCCCGCTGAATTATAGAACGGGGCAAACCCACTCATCAGGATTCCGTCATCATCCTCCACCGGCTCCCGATTAGTCGTCACTTTCCCTTCGCGGAGTGCTTCGATAAACTCGGGGTCATCACCATCATAGAGGTCCATGATTTCATCCATGGGATCGGTCGAATCTGGATTCCGAAACAGGTATTCTCCATCCAGAACAATGTGGACATCGTCCCCCACCAGCACCGCGGTGTAGACGAAGAAGAGACTCGGATTAGCTCGATGAAAAAGAGCCAAAGGGGTGACCGCCTCGATGTGCTCCGGGGAACCCATCTGCTCGGGGGAAACCAAGGTGCTGTGCAGATCACCAGCAATTTGAACCGCCAACGAACGCGCCAACGAGGCGAGCTCACTCTTCACCGCGTCGATCTGAGCTCGATGGGCGATGGTATACACCGAAATCAAGCCAACACAGGAGACCAAAAACACTGCCAACGCGGCCAAGACGCCATCACGTCGGGGATGTATCATGTTAAACGAGTGACGACGATTACCCATAAGATATTAGCTCCATCATCGTTTGGATGTTCACAATGGGCAGGAAAAAATCTGCCAAAATATACGCACGACTTCGCCTTCTTCATTCTTGATGACCTAACGTCATCGAACGACTCACTGCGCTAGAGTCTCGAGGGCGTCAGTCTGCCCGTATCTTTGTTCAATCTTCCGAATTTGAACTTCATTCTTCTTTCGATCTCGTTACCACTCTCCGGTCCATTCAAAAGTCCCGACCAGTAAAACGATCTCATGCCTCTTCCTGCCGACACCGCTTGGTTTCCTGCCAAAAAATTCGGCTGGGGCTGGGGCTCCCCTAACCGGTGGCAAGGCTGGTTCGTTTTCGCCGGTTACGTCCTCACGATGGCTGGAGGATATCCGCTGCTGCAGGTTTCGCCCGTCTATTTCATCGGCCACGTTCACGCGATCTCCGCGATCCTTCTGCTCATTTGCTGGCTGAAGGGAGAAAAACCGCGCTGGCGCTGGGGCAAAGATACTTGATGGTATCTCGCCCAATGGGGTCATGTCGTGAATTGTGAATTCCTGAGACCAGCCACGACCCCAACCTCGCCAAACGCGAGGAACCGTTCAGACCCATCCCCAACTCTCACCAACCCGTATTCTTGCAATTTGAGGTCAACCACCCTGCCCTCCCTCGCAATGAATCTCACCCCGATTTTCAATCTGCCACTATCCATCCTACTCGCAATCGCGTTATCAGGAGCTCGCCTAGTATGAACCGGGGACATAGGTTACAGATCGTGTAAGGACATCGGTTACACTTTAGCGCACCAAATATGCCGTGGAAAGAAACCGAACCAATGACCGAAAAGAACGTGTGCAGTATTAGGCCAGACGGGGCGATTCACCGTGTTGGAGCTGTGCGCTGAGTTTGGGAGCAGTCGCAAGACGGGTCACAAGTATCTGAAGCGCTACCGATCTGAAGGACGCGACGGGTTACAGGTCGCAGTCGGCGCCCGGGGAGCAGTCCGAATGCGACGGCAAAGTCGGTGGAAGCGTTGATCCTAAAGGAGCGTCGGAAACATGCGAGCTGGGGACCCAAGAAAATCCGCGATCTGCTCATAAAAGACCATGGCATTGAGATGCCTCCGCACGTGTCAGTTTGCAGTTAAAGTGCACCACTAATTTGCGGTTCAAAGTGCACCATTTTCCTGATGTCAAACAGGAGCAAAATGGAGCAAAAACAAGCAATAGCAGGATTAAAGAACCAGGGCTGGAGTGATCGTAGGATCGCGAAAGAGTTGGGGTTAAACCGGCGAACCATGGCGCGTCACGCCGATTCAAAGTGCACCAAAGTGCAAACCGGGAAAGAGGACAGTCGAAGTCAGTGTGCGAAGTATGATTCACAGATTAGGCAGTGGTATGAATCGGGGTTGAGCACTGAACGCATCCACCAGGATTTGGAACGTGAGCATGCCTTCAAAGGCTCCTATCACAGCGTGTATCGCTTCGTGATGAGTCTGGATATAGCCCAAGGAATGGGGTCATGTCGTGAACTGTAAATTTCTGAGACCGGCCACGACCCCAACCTCGCCAAACGCCAGGAACCGTTCAGGCTCATCCCGAACTCTCATCAACCCGTGTTCTCGCGGTTTGAGGTCAACCCCCCCCATCCCTTGCAATGAATCTCGCCCCAATTTTCTCTCTGCCAGGATCCATTCTGCTTGCAATCGCGTTATCAGGAGCCCCCGCCACCGCCGAACAAGCCGAGAACCAATTAAACCCTCGCTTTGCCCAGATTATCCTGTTCGTTCCCAGCGACATAGATTTACCCGCGGGCTATCAAAAACGCCTTCACGATATCGCAATTCGAACGGAAAACTTCTTCGCCACCGGAATCGAGCAATGGGGATGGAAGCTTCCCCACCAAGAAATCTTCGCTCGCACCGCGTCAGGCGAAATCCAAGTCACCGTAACTCGGGGCGAGTTGCCCGAGGATGCGACCGGCCGTCAGGGGTTTCCCTTGGTCATGCCCCTCGCCATGGCAGGTGCCACCAAAGCACTGGGCGATGAAGTCAATGAATCCACCGTCTGGTGGGTCTTTTATCATACACCCAATCGCGTCATCAAGGGCTTCCGCGGCGGGGGCGACCGCGATGGTGGCCGCGCGATCAATATCTACCCCACCGCCGACGGCGAAATTTCTCCGACCATTGATTTGAGCGCACCAGAGATGTGGCCACTCAATCTCAAAGGCTGCCTGCACGAATTTGGCCACGCGCTGGGACTCCCTCATATCGGACCAAAACCCTCCTCCCAATTGGGCAACACCCTGATCGGCCCCGTCAATCGCACTTACGCCAAACGTCTACCTGAAAAGCAATCGGACTCCCGCGTGTTCCTGTGTGCTGCATCTGCGACCCTACTGGCCAAACACCCCCTCTTCGTATCCCAACGTCCGATCAGACCAGCGGGCAAAGACCCGATCAAAGTGGTCGATCTTACGCTGACGGAAACCCCCAACCACACCATCGCCGTGCAGGGAGCCGTCACCGGCCAAGCGAAAGCACATTCCGTGATGGTCCTAGATTCCGACCGCCGCCGTGGCGATTATTGGTCTCGCTCCTACCCCACCAAAGTAGGCGACGATGGTGAGTTTCAGCTTTCTCTCGACGAGCCCTTCGACAGCCCCAAAGGATTCCTCACGCTCTACGTTTGCCTCGAGGACGGACGCAACAAAGCAACCGGCCCGACCGGCGTGATGCGGTTCCGTTATGAAGGAAAACCCGGCGAGCGTAGACTCACCTTAAACGAATCCATATGAGTTCACTCACCGAAGCGCAGCAGGACATGCGCTCAGCTTACTATAACGGAGCGACCGGCGCAGTCTGTTCCGCCACCGCATGGCTGATCGCAGCCCTAGTCGCCACCTTCGCCACCGACCAGGCAGGAATTCTCACCCTCATTTTCGGCGGCATGCTCATCTTCCCTGCATCCGTTGTCTTTAGTAAGATACTGGGATGCTCCGGCCAGCACGCTAAGGCCAACCCCTTGGCCCCATTGGCCATCGGCGGAACCATTTGGATGCTGCTCTCCATCCCCATCGCGATCGCCGTTTCACTCCACCGCATCGAATGGTTTTTCCCCGCCATGCTTCTCGTGATCGGTGGACGTTACCTCACCTTCCCCACGCTTTACGGACTCAAAACCTATTGGCTCTTCGGAGCAACTCTCGCCCTTTCCGTCATTCCACTCATCGCGTTCCAAGCCCCGGTCGCTTCCGGCGCGTTCACCGGCGCCTTGATCGAATATCTCTTCGGTGCCATCTTATTTGCGACTACCCAGTCACCTACGACCCAAGACTAATTCTCGTCCCTGCTACCCCAACCATGCCCCGCTTTGTCTATCTCCTCACCCTTTTGACGGCACTTCAACTCGCTGCTGCCGACAAACCTAACATCGTGCTTTACATCGCCGACGACCACGGGCGCAACGACTCCTCCGTCTACGATCCCTCCAGCGACGCCATCACCCCCGCGATGGCCAAACTCGCGGCGGCCGGGCTCACCTTCAACCAAGCCTTTGTCGCCTCGCCCGCCTGCGGCCCCAGTCGTTCCGCTCTCCTGTCTGGCTTGATGCCCCTGCGCAACGGCGCGGAGCATAACCACGAGCGCCCCCGCCCCGAAACCCAAACGATGGTCAAGCACCTCCAGACTGCTGGCTACGAGGTCGCCTGCTTCGGCAAAGTCCAACACGGCGCCTGGGCCAAACTACTCGACGCCGATCACGTTGATCCCACCCGCACCAACCTCGAAAAATCCGTCCAAACTTACCTCGATTCACGCGATCCTGAAAAGCCACTCCTGCTCATCGTCGGCGACGTGCGCACTCACGCTCCCTGGCGCAAACACAACACTTACGACGACGTCAATTTAACCCTTCCCTCGCACTGGGTAGACACCCCCGACACTCGCCAGACCTGGGAAAACTATCTCGGCGAAGTCACTGAAGTCGACACCACCATCGGCAACATCGACGCGATCGCTCGCGCTCATTTCGGCTCAGATGATTTTCTCTCCATCTACACTTCCGACCACGGCCATGCCCTACCCTTCGGGAAGTGGAACCTCTACGACTGGGGCACTCAAGTGGCGTTCATCGCCCGCTGGCCCGGCCGTATTCCCGCCAATGCCCGCACCGATGCTATGATCAGTTGGATCGATATTTTCCCTACCTTCCTTGACCTCGCCGGCGCCGACGTTCCTGCCAACATCGACGGCCGTTCCTTCGCCTCCGTCCTCCGCGGCGAAACCGATCAACATCGCGAGCTCATCTTTACCACCCACTCGGGCGACGGAAAGATGAATATCTACCCCATCCGAGCCGTGCGCGACCAACGGTTCAAATACATCCGCAACATTCGCTTCGACGCCTACCACACCACGCACACCGACATCCAACGTCGCCCCGGACACGGCGCGTTTTTCAACGAGTGGGAAGCCGCCGCCCTCACCGACCCTCACGCTCAAGCTGTCCTCCAGAAATACCACCGCCGCCCCGCCGTCGAATTCTACGACATCGTCAACGACCCCCAAGAGACCACCAATCTCGCAACCAACCCAGCCTACTCAACCGACCTCGCCCGCATGGCTCAACATCTCGAAACATGGATGACCGCCCACCACGATAACGTGAGCATGCAGCACCAACCGTATTTGCTTTCCGAGCCCTACCCCCGACCGGCCAACGCAAAGTCCGGCTCAAAATAAGCCAGCTTCTCGATACATTGGTTTTCAGTCTCAGTGTAATTCCCGTTTTCCGCTGTGATCTCTGTGACCAACGGCGGCCTATCGGTTTATCCATCGTTTCCAAATTCAGGTAACCTCGCGCGAAACGTCTCCAACAATCCGTCGTGTGCCGGATCTCGGGCCAGATTATGATGCTCCTCCGGATCCACTTTGAGGTGATACAGTTCCTCCCCGTCAGGCCATTGGGCATAGCGCCATTCTTCGGTTCTAAGGGCCTTTCCGAGCTTATCCCCCCTCGTCACGACCGTGTAAGTCGCGGTCTTCCCTGTCGCTTCCGCATCAGCCAGATTAGTCACCAATGATCTGCCCTGCAGCTCAGCCGGCGCGTTGATGCCACTCAACTCCGCCAACGTCGGATAGAGATCGATCAACTCCACCAATGCCTCGGTCGTCGCACCCGATCGAGTCACCCCTGGCGCATGGATAATCATCGGCACGCGCGCACACGTTTCGAAGAGCGTCACCTTTCCCCACATAAAATGCTCACCGAGCTGGTAACCATGATCCGAGATGAGCACGACGATCGTGTCGTCCCACAGGTCATTGCGCTCAAGGCTATCGAAGATCCGCCCGATCTGCGCATCAATAAACGAAATACTCGCATGATACGCCTGCAGGTATTCGCGTCGCAGTGCATCGTTCTCCTTCCCCAGCTCAAAACCAAACGCGGCATACCGCTTCACCATCGCCGTCTTCGGCGCTTCGTCCCAGAAGTCCGCCGGCGGTTTCACAAAATCCAACTCCTCTTGCGGGTAGAGATCAAAGTAAGCATCCGGCGCCAAGAACGGCACGTGTGGTTTGTGAATTCCCACCGCCATGAAAAACGGTTTTTCGCCATGGGCTTTCTGATCCAACCACGCCATTGCTTGCCGCGCGTTTTTGCCATCCGCGTGCTGATCATCGGTCAGTCCCGAACGACCATATCCCGGCCGCGACTGTCCCCGGGTCTGGGTAGAAAATGCTTCCAAATACGCCCGCCATTTCGGGCGATTTTCCCGGGATGTCGTCGAACCATGCTCCGCTTCGAACTCGATCTGTGCCGCGGCCGCAACGGGCAACTCGTCGTTGCGAAACCGCTTCATTTCATCCCATGCCACCGCGCCTTGGTCCATCTTCTCATTGTGAAATACTTTGCCCGTCGCCGCCGTCCAATACCCCTGCTCCTTGAAGGCTTGCGGCAACGACACTGTGCCCGGCCGGGTCTCCCGAATATCCACCGTATTACTCAACACTCCCGTCACTTCCGGATACAGTCCGTGGAGGAAAGAAGCCCGCGACGGACCGCATACCGGATACTGGCAGTAAGCCCGATCAAACGTCATTCCCTTCGCCGCCAGACGATCAAAGTTCGGCGTCTTGATCGCCGCATAACCCGAGCTCGAAACATGCGTATTTAGATCATCGCAGACGATGAACAACACATTCGGCTTACCGCACAACGCCCCCGCCAACCCCACGAAACCAAGGCCAAATAAAACAAAACGTCTCAAGTTAATCATCGGTTCAAATTTTACTGACGTTTGGCGTCACTTTCACTCCGCGCACCGCACACGATCCCGAGGCAAAACTAATGGTGAACTCCTGCTTCACTCGCGCCAATGAGCCATGGTCGAGTTCGGCTTCATAATCGCCAATCTTCAAGTGCCCTTTGCCGTCTGCCATCGTCAATTTCACGTCCACCCACTCACCGTCGATCTCCGTGATTTTAGGCAACGGAACTTCCGCCAAATGATCGCCTTTGTTCTCTTTCGATGAACGTCCAATCCAGCCAATTATCTGTGACCCATCATCGTCCCGCATCGTCACCCGAAAAACATGACCATCGCCATTAAAAGTGATGACGAGTCGCTGACATCCCTCCGCCTTCACCTCAAACTCTAATACCCCGTCAACCAGCTCACACGGCCACCGCAAGATCGGTCCATGATTCTTGAATTTCTTATAGAGCACCGGATCCGACCCACAGCTCGCCACGCCATTTTCGTAAACCCATTCGCCGCGCAAAGCCTGCCGCGTCGGATGCTCGGTGGCTGAGAAATCATCCGAGAACCCCAAGTCCGAAGCAGCGGTGATCCGCGCAGCTAGGAGCAAGAACAAAAGGGTAATACGACGGGGGGGCATCTGCGCACGAAAACAAAACCCCAGCCGCATGCGATAGAATTCAAGTCTCCCGCTTTTCCCAAACGGTAACCCGCTCTCTTCCGGCGGGTCTCGTGCCCTCATGCGATTCGCAACCACTTTACTATTCCTCGGCGCCTCTGCCCTCTTCTCCACCGCCGCCCCGCCCAACATTGTGCTGATGATCGCCGATGACCTTGGTTGGGGCGACGTCTCCTGCAATGGTGGTGTTCCCCGCACTCCTCATTTGGGCCAACTTCGCCAAGAGGGCATGGGACTCAACCGCTACTACGGCCACCCACGTGCACTCCCACCCGCATGTCGCTCTACACCGGTCGCAACGCCTACCGCCTCGGCTTCAGCAGTCCCATCGGCGCTAACCAAACCGGCCTCCCCCTCACCGAGCGCCTTCTCCCCGAGGTCCTCCGCGACGCCGGTTACGCCACTCACCTCGTCGGTAAATGGCACGTTGGCGAAACCACTTCTAACTACCACCCCACCAACCGCGGCTTCGACCACTTTTTCGGTTTTCTCTCCGCCAGCTCCGACTACTACGGCACCCTCAACAACGGGGTCCGGCGCGGCTGGCTCCGCGACGAAGGCCCCGTCACCGACATCGGCTAGTCCACCGACCTCTTCGCCGCCGAGGCCGAAACCATCATCCGTGACCGTGACCCCACTAAACCCCTTTTTCTCACCGTCTGCTTCAATGCGCCCCACTCTCCCCTCGAAGCCCCCGCTGAACTCAAAGCCAACTACCCCGGCCTCAGCGACCACGCCCAAACTTACAACGCCATGATTGAGAGTATGGATCTCGCCGTCGGTCGTATCGCCGCCGAGCTCGCCGCCTAAGGCATGACCAACGATACCCTCGTCATCTTCGTTTCCGACAACGGCGCCGTCGTCAATGACGGCTACGGCGACAGCAGGGGCCTCAGTAGGGGCAAGGGTTCGACCTTCGAAGGCGGCATCCGCCTGCCTGGTCTCGCCCGCTGGCCCGGCCAAATTCCCGCCGGCACCCAGAGCGACCAAGTGATCGCCGACGTCGATTGGTTCCCGACGCTCGCTCGTGTCGCCGAAACCGCGACCGACTCCAAAGTCGTGCTCGACGGTATCGACCAATTCGCCGCCCTCCAAGATGCCACCGTCAACCAATCCCGGTCGCTCCTCGTCGCCGCCCAAAACACCTCCAGCTACTACAACGGTCTCACCAAAGTCGTGCTCAATCGCAACGGTTCCTACAACGTCTTCGATCTCGCAACCGACCTTGGTGAATCCAACGAACTCTCCACCGCCCAGCCCGATCTCGCTGCCGCGCTCTCCACATCGCTCGATCGCGAACTCGCCCGGATGCGCGCCGATTTTTCTAGCACCGGTAACGTCAACCTCATCAACATCTCCGGGCGTGCTCGCGCCGGTGGCGTCGCGGGCACTCCCGTCCCCGGCTTCGTCATCACCGGCACCGGCAATAAACCCACCGTCATCCGCGCGGTCGACCCCGGCCTGACCGAGTTCGGTGTCAGCGGCGTCCTCGCCAATCCTCAAATTTCGCCCATCAGCAACTCCACCGAAATCGCGGCCAACACCCAATGGCACGACGCTGATGCCATCGCCTTCACCACCGTCGGCGCCTTTCCCCTGACTTCCGGTAGCGCTGATGCCGCTGTCGTCACTTCCCTCTCTGCCGGCAGCTACACCGCCCCGGTTGATCCGGGCTCCGCCTCTGGCGTCGCCCTGCTCGAAGTTTACGACGCGGACATCGACGATCAATCCACCCAACTCGTGAACACCTCCACCCGCGCTTACGTTGGCACTGGCGACGATATTCTTGCGCCCGGTTTCGTGGTGTATGGCGAAGGCCAAACCCGCCTCCTCATCCGCGCCGTTGGCCCCGGCCTCAACGACTTCGGGGTGCCCGACACCCTCGTCAATCCCCGCATCACCCTCTTCCGCAACGGTGAAGCCATCGCGTCCAACGACGACTGGGAATCCGTCGGCACCGACATCACCGACGCCTCCTCCGCCGGCGGCGCCTTTGCCCTTTCAATCGGCAGCCTCGACACCGCGATCCTCGTTCCTTGTCCGCCAAAGCCTCGGCGACGGTGAATCGTTCTCCCCTCCTGCCTCAAGGTCGTGGCGCTGTGCTTTAACCAGCGTCTTCCCACCTCGCATCGGCCCCCTCAGTATTGCCCCACGGCTCACGGCCCATTGCGGCTACCAACCTACCATCCACCCATTCGCCCCTTTTTTCCTCCCCACGTCTCCTTCATCCACCCCGAACGTTCCAACTCCACTGGCGTAGAGACCACCATGCTCAAATTTACCCCCAGATCGTCCCGTATTCACCAGCACAAAACTTTCTCTTTTAAAACTTGACCGACCGGTCGGGTCATCATTAATTCAGTTCATGTCCGCCTCCATTCCTCTCGAAAACAAGAAGCAAGCGCTACTCGATGTCGCAGCCGATCTCTTCTATTCACAGGGGTTTCATGCCACCGGGATCAAACAGATCATTGAGACAGCTGGCATTGCCAAGGGCACATTCTATTCCCACTTCAAGTCCAAGGATGCCATCGGCGTCGCTTGGTTGCAGAAACGCCACTACCAATGGAATGGCATGCTCGACGACTATCTCCGTCAGCAGAAGACTACCCCTCGAGCGCAACTCCTCGGTTATTTTGATTTCCTCACCGTGTGGATGGGCGAATGCAACTATCGTGGGTGTGCGTTCCTCAACGCCTTATCGGAAATTCCTGATGCGTCCCATCCCATGCGAGAGGAAGTTCGCCAGCATAAGACAGAACTGCTCGCCCGAATTCGTGACTTGATCGACGCGCACTTTCGCGAGAAATCCACCTCCGAACGCGCGCACCTCGCCGCGGCCACCTTTATCTCTTTCGAGGGCGCTATCGTGGAAACCCAAAACTTTTGCGAACCCTGGCCCATCGCCACAGCTCGACGTCAGTTGAAGTCGATCCTCTAAAGCCCTCGCGCTTTTTTTAACCAGCTTTGACCGACCGGTCGCTTCTTATTGGTGCCACTCTTACATTTCTTATTTTGACCCTATTCGACCGACCGGTCGCTTCGTTTTTTTCCCTCCAATCCCAACCACTACCACAATCATGAAATACATCAGATCACTATTCATCGTCCTCGTCGTCACGCTCAGCGCCGCCTTCGTCACCGCTCAAGACACCCCCTCAGTCCACTACCGCACCGTCGAGATCGAGGGCGTCGAGATATTCTACCGTGAGGCCGGCGATCCGACCGCCCCCACTATACTCCTCCTACATGGATTCCCCACATCCTCGCATATGTTTCGCAACCTCATGGTCGATCTCGCGGACGAGTTTCATCTCGTCGCTCCCGACTACCCTGGATTCGGCAATAGTGAACAACCCGCCATGGAATCGTTCGCGTATACCTTCGACCATCTCGCCCACCTCATGGACGCGTTTACCCAGGTGCTCGGACTCGATCGCTACTCCATCTACCTGATGGATTACGGAGCGCCCGTCGGCTTCCGCCTCGCCACCGCCCACCCAGAACGCGTCGACAGCCTTATCGTGCAGAACGGCAACGCCTACGACGAAGGTCTTCGCGAATTCTGGGACCCGATTAAGATCTACTGGAACGCTCGCACCGATGCCAACGCGGCCTCCCTCACCACCTTCATCACCCCCGAGGGCGTGGAGTGGCAATACACTCACGGCGTCCGCGACCCGAGCATGATCAGTCCCGACAACTGGAACGTGGACCTGCGCCACCTCACCCGCCCCGGCAACCCGTCTATCCAACTCCAACTCTTCTACGACTACGGCACCAACCCCGGGCACTACCCCGCGTGGCAGGCCTACTTCCGCCAACACCAGCCTCCTACTCTCATCGTCTGGGGCCAGAACGACTACATCTTCCCCTCCGAAGGTGCTCACCCCTACGAACGTGATCTCAAAAACGTCGAAAAACACCTCTTAGACACCGGTCACTTCGCTCTCGAAGAAGACGGCGACGTCATCGCCGACCTTATGCGCAACTTCCTCAATCGACACGTCTCACCTCGTCAGAACGTCCCCGCCGCACGACTCACCTCAGCCAGCCTCTTTAGGTCCCAACTCCTCCTCCAGTAACCAGCGCGCCTCGACTCCTTCAAACGCAAACCATCCCACTATCATGAAAAAACGCCTCGGTATTTATCTATTCAACGGCGCTGAAGTCATCGACTGGGCCTCACCTTTCGGAGTCTTCGCCGTCGCTCGCCGCATGGATCCAGAACTCGATGTTTTCACGGTCGGCGAATCAGCTCAAACGGTTCACGCCACCGGAGACCTCTCCGTTAATCCTCGCTACACCCTCGCCGATCAACCCGCCATGGATGCGTTCCTGCTCCCCGGTGGCATCGGCACCCGCGCCGCCCAACACGACCAACGCCTAATCTCGTTCATTCGCAATCTCCCCACCGAAACGCTGCTCACTTCCGTCTGCACCGGTTCGTGGATCTTGGGTCAAGCCGGTCTACTCGATGGCCTCCCCGCCACTAGTCGCAAAAACGGCGATCCTTCGGAAATCCTCCTGCCCATCGATCGCCTCGCCCAGATCGCCCCCTCCGCCACTATCGATCGTCACCGCATCGTGGATACTGGTCGCATCATTACCGCCGGCGGCATCAGCTCCGGCATCGAAATGGGGCTCCATCTCCTCGGCCGCTTTGGCCACGACGAGGACTTCGTCAACACCGTCGCCCACGTCATGGAATACGAAAAACAGTGGGAGCAAACCCGCCTCGACCGGCTCATTGCCGTCACCACCTAAAGACAAATTACCCCCCC
>Ga0075109_1001021_pt1 | contig 18081 bp, 15 predicted proteins | sample AntAceMetag02UKD_FD_69798 | JGI IMG/M metagenome (GOLD analysis project Ga0075109, IMG submission 69798) | Saline lake microbial communities from Ace Lake, Antarctica - Antarctic Ace Lake Metagenome 02UKD | ecosystem: Environmental > Aquatic > Non-marine Saline and Alkaline > Saline | place...
GTAGCGGATACCACCCGCTCCTATTTCAACCTCCTCCGCGACCAGCCCATCGACGTCCGCCTGCCCCTCGCTCAACTCGCCCTCAACGGCCTGCTTGAATTGGATGTCGCCAGTCAATCCCACCTAAAATTAACCATGAAGAAATTGGCGGAATCTGACGCGAAGGTGACTTCATTTGAATACGCCCTCCAACGCGTGATCCGTCACGGTCTCGAAGTCGCCCAGACTCCAGCGGCGCACGCGAGGGATCGTATTTATTCATTCGGCGCGGTCGGACCGCATACCAGCATCCTGCTGTCGGCTTTGGCGCATGCCGGCACCGACAACGCAGCAGCGGCTCGCGAAGCGTTCGAAGCCGCTCGGCCTCAGATCCCGTTGATGGAATCGGGCATGCTTCAATTCGTGGAGTCCGCGCAAATCGATTTGGCCGAACTGGACGAGGCCCTGGATCGATTGGCCTTGGCCGCTCCCCCGATCAAACAGCGCGTCGTGGCCGCAGCCTGTGCCGTAATCGTGCAAGACGGCGCGACCCGGTCCGGCGAAATCGAACTCCTCCGCGCCGCCTGCGCCGCCCTCGACGTGCCCATGCCGCCCGTGCCTCCGGCGCGCGAAGTGACACGTGACAAGTAGCCCCTCCGACCCATGCTCTACGACGCCCACAACCATCTCCAGTTCGCAGAACTCGCGCCGCATCTCGATCAGATCGCGATCAATCTAGCCGCGATCAATTTGGCCGGAGCGGTCGTCAACGGCACCCATCCGGACGACGATTGGGATGATGTTGCCGCGCTCGCGGAACGCTTCGACTGGGTGATCCCCAGCTACGGCGTGCATCCGTGGGATGTCGCCGCCCGGCCCGATGACTGGCAGCTTAAATTCATCCACCGCCTCGAAAACGATCCGCGTGCCGCCGTCGGTGAAATTGGTCTTGATCGCTGGATTCTAGAACCCGGTCGCGAGAATGATCCCTTACTTTGCGGCGTGCCCCCAGCGCCCATTGCCGAACAGATGGAGGTCTGTAGCTGGCAACTCCGCTGGGCGGCCGAGCACAGCCGCGCCGTCACGCTGCACTGCGTCCGCGCTTGGGGGCCTCTCCACGAGGTGCTGAGGTCAACGCCCGTTCCCGAGCGTGGTTTCCTGCTCCATGCCTTTGGCGGCTCGCCGGAGCAGGTCGCCGAATTCACCCGTCTCGGGGCTTACTTTTCCTTCAATACGTCACTCATCGATCCGCGCAAAACCCGCCAACGCAACGCGTTCAAAGTCGTGCCCGCTGATCGATTATTGGTCGAGACCGATGCCCCCGCGTTCGCGCCGCCCGAGCCGGCGTATAACCTGCCCTCCGCGGCCTCCAGCTTCTACCTGAACCACCCCGCCAACCTACGCTTGGCCTACGATGATTTAGCCATTCTGAGAGGCGAGGATCCGGCCGCGCTGGAAGAGCAGGTAGCAGAAAACACCCTCCGACTCTTTGGCTAAATTTCGCCGAGCCGAAGTGAAATCCGAAAAGAGGCAGTTTCTCTTCGGCTCGCTTTGACGGTATGCCCTTTTTACCTTCTTTAGAACCAACTTCCCTTCGACTCATATGAAAGCACATCAAGCCAGCCTTATTAACGCCGCCGTCCTAATCCTGATGGGCCTTTGGGCCTACTTCGCCGCAGAATCTGCCCCCAAAACCGCCTTCGTTCCGGTCGGCTTTGGCGTGGTCCTCTTGGCGCTCAATCCCGGGATAAAAAAGGAAAACAAAGTCCTGAGCCACATCGCGATGGTGCTGACCGTTCTCGTGCTGCTCTCCCTCATCATGCCGCTCGTCGGCTCCATCAATCGCGGGAACGAGATGGCGGTAGTCCGGGTGGGCTTGATGATGGCCTCAGCCGTCGTGGCTATTATCTTCTTCGTGAAAAGCTTCCGCGACGCCCGCCTCAAACGGCAGTCCGCCTAAGCAGAAAAGATCACCCGGAAACGCCCCCTCCCCGAAGACGGGAAGCACCCTCCTCCTGCCAAACGGCGACTCCACGGAGTCGCCGTTTTCCGCGGGCGGGACGACCTCTGTGCCGTCCGCAGTGCCTCCCAGCAAACCAGACGACAGAGCCGATCCCGCCCAAACGGCAGCGCCATGCCCCTAAAGGCCATGGTCCGCAGCCAATACACTCGACGAGCTTGCATCGCATTTAATGGCAAAAGGGTGAGCGCGAAACCACCGGTCGTCCCCCCCCCCTTATCCGGCTTGCAGACGCAAAATCAAAAAACACGAGACTGATCCGCTTTCGCGCCTCTTCGCCTGAAGAGGGTTGCCGGGCCTTGATGGCCCCGTTTTCAGCGGCACTTTTGGGGCTTTTTGATGAGAATCATAATTCCCGTCGACCAGCACAATTTGGTCCGGAGATCGTTTTGTTTACTCTCAAGATTTTCGATTAAGCGTTCTATTTTCGGGAGGTGCTCTGCAGGCCAATGTGGCTGTTGTGACGTATCATGACACCTCCGTCAGCGAGGAGGTCCAACGCCAAGTCCAGATCCCAAATCTTGCCAGGCCAAGTATCCGCAAAGATCAGATCGAATTTTTCGCCAGCCAGGTTGCGTAGAAAATCTGCCCCGTCTTGCACGTGGAATCTAGCCCGATCATCAGCTCCTAGAATATTTTGGGCGATCTGCACTGCTGCGTCATCATTGTCTACGGAGACCAGACGGGCTGATTCATCCATTCCATCAAGTATCCAAGCAGCGGATAATTCGGTTCCGGTTCCAAGCTCTAGAACCCGGGCTGACGGCTTGCTCGATACTTGGCTGCGAAGCAAACATCCCGTCTGGTGATCTGACGACATTTGAAACCCAAGTTTCTTTGTTTCAGCCTCGATTTGATCGATGGAGGCAGGAGGGAATAAATTGTTTTTATCGTTCATTATTTTTCCAAGCCCCAAGATGATCCGCAGAGGCTAGCGGCGAGCCGAATTGTTTCTATTCAAGTTGCGAAAATCAGCGGTTCGACCGCCCTCATCGAGGTCTCATCCGGCTTATGCTGCATGAGCCAACGACGCGGCTTCTTCATTCCACCGCGACGGCCGGACGGATTCACTACTCCCGGCAGTAACCCTTCCCGATGTTTCCGTCTGATATAAATAAGTAGCATCCCGACCAAAATCGGCTAGATCCTACGGTCTCTCCTCATCCTGATCCCGCTTAGTCAGAAACTATTATGACATGGGAAATGCTTCTTGTGTTGGACCTGATGCTGGCGGCGTTTGTCAGCTTTCTGGCCGAGAAAATCCCGCCGGATTTAACCGGACTCGGGGCCTTTGGCATCCTCCTCGTTCTGGGTGGCCTCGCGCCTGAATCGACGCTGCCGAGGATAGATGCCCTCCTTGGCGTGTTCGCCAATCCAGCCGCTTTGACCGTAGCCTCGATGTTTATTCTCAGTGCCGCGGTCCAACACTGTGGGGTCTTGCAATATCTCGTCGGCCTGACGGATCAACTCGCGAAGCTAGGTTTCACCGCGAGTTTGGCGGGCCTGATCCTCGTGGTAGCCGCCGTCTCGGCTTTTATCAATAACACGCCGGTCGTCATCATGCTGGCCCCTATGGTGATCGCCTTGGCCCATAAATTGGGCGAACGCCCTTCCCGCTTACTCATCCCCCTCTCCTATGCTTCCATTTTCGGCGGCGTCTGCACCCTCGTCGGCACGTCCACGAATCTGATGGTGAACGGAATCATCATTGAGGCCGGCCTTCGTCCGATCGGACTCTTTGAAATCGGGAAAATCGGGCTCCCGCTCCTGCTCGTTTCCAGCCTCTATCTCCTACTTTTTACCAAACGCCTCCTGCCCGAACGTGAACCCAATCTAGCGCGGCTCGACGCCGCAAATCCTACCCCAACAACTGAGCCGCCGAATATGCGGCGGATCGTTATCGTCGTTGCCGTCATCCTCGGAGTCATCTCCGTCCCCGTGCTGACCACGATCCCCATCGTAGTCTCTGCGCTAGGCGGAAGCGTGATTCTATTCATCACCGGTGCCTTCCCCATTCAGCAGGCTTACCGGGCCGTGGATTGGAGCATTCTCGTCCTCATCTTTACCATGCTGGGGTTGAGCATTGCCATGGAAACGACGGGAACGGCCCGCATGCTGGTTGGCCAGATCGTCTACTGGATACAGCCGTTGAGCGAGACCAGTAGCCAACCCTGGGTCGCTCTCTTTTTATTACTCCTGTTCACCTCGATCCTCACTGAGGCCCTCTCAAATAATGCCACCGCGGCGATTATGACTCCCCTCGGCCTCGCCACGAGCCTAGAGGTCCATCCGATGCCCTTTATCATCGCCGTGTGCGTCGCCGCTTCGGCCAGTTTCGCCACGCCGATCGGCTACCAGACCAATACCTACGTCTACCGGATCGGCGGCTACCGATTTAGCGATTTCGCGCGCATCGGCGTGCCTCTGAATATCATTTATCTCCTCGTATCGTTTTTTCTGATACCACTGATCTGGTCATTCTAACCCCCTGAATCATCGCCGTCGCCATGCTAACTGAATCGCTCCTCATCGTCCTTTCCATCGGATTACTGCTATTCGGAGCGGAAGGTTTTGTCCGGGGCAGTTCCGCCCTAGCTATCCGGCTAAAGATCAGTCCATTTGCGATTGGGCTCACCTTGGTGGCCTTCGGCACTAGCCTGCCGGAATTGGTCGTGAGCTTACAGGCCGCGTCGGCCGGCCACGCTGATATTGCATTGGGCAATATCGTCGGCTCCAACATTTTTAACATCGGAATCATCTTGGGGATCTCCGCCTTAATTTGCCCCATCCCCGTAAACTTAAAAATCGTAAAGTTCGACGCGCCCCTCGCGCTCTTGGTTGCCGCTATTTTTTCGTTGATGATTGCCGATGGCAGTGTGGGGCGAATCGGCGGCATCGCTTTGGTGGCGGGTCTAATCGCCTACCTTGTTTTCACCTTTCTGCCGTCACGCCGAGAAGCCACTCAAGCGGACTTCGCCAAGATCGACGCTCATCCCCCCCAAGCCCCGCATTCGATTATGCTGGATCTGGTGTTTATCGTCGCTGGCCTCGCGACCCTCATCTCCGGGTCCCATCTTTTGGTCACGCAAGCCACGGTAGTGGCCCAACACTTTGGCGTGAACGATGCGATCATCGGCCTTACTATCGTTGCGGCGGGCACCAGTATGCCGGAGCTCTCCACGTCCATCGTGGCTGCCTTGCGTAAACAATCCGATATCGCGATTGGTAATGTCGTCGGGTCGAATTTGTTTAATATCCTCGGCATCGCGGGGCTCACCTGTACCGCGTATCCGATTATCAATACAAACGTGACGATGGTGGACTATCTTGTGATGGTTTTTTTATCCGCTCTTTTGTTGCCCCTCCTCTGGACCGGCAAACGGCTGATCCGCATTGAAGGCTCCTTGCTCATCGGGCTCTACCTCTGCTACCTTTGGTATCTCTGGCCGAACTAGTCCGCGAATTTCGTCCCATCGCCCGCCCGGGGAGGGGGTAGCTGCATCAAGGGGACCGAGGAGGGCCAAAGACGTCAGCATCTTACCCGACCCCTCAGCTATCCGTCAGAGGTGAGATCGGAACTGCTTCTGAGTAACCACCTCCCGGGACTGTTTTCCCTCTGCGCATAAGGCCGACTCCTAACTTATCCTCGGAAATCGATTCCCATTGTGCGCCGCGACGACTGCTTCGATCAGAGGAGAAATCTCCCTCATCGTGCGCTCCTCAACCGCTCGCCACTCGAACAATTCTCGTTTCTTCCTCTCCCGGATTTCAATGCGCCCGGGATGCCGCTTTGCCATCGCGTCACTGGTCCTCTTGGCGGTGGCGCTGCGGCCTAGCGCCCACGCCAAGCTCGGGCTCGCGGCTCATCGCGGGGCATCATTGACCCACCCCGAAAACAGCCTGCCCGCTTTTGCCGCCAGCAAACAGTCGGCGGACTTCGTCGAGTTTGATGTGCGGGTCGGCGCTGACGGCGAATTTTACGTGATCCACGACGAACGCGTCGACCGCACCACCAACGGATCTGGCTATGTCTTCAACATGTCCGTCGCCGAGCTCCGCAGTCTGGACGCTGGTATAAAAACCGGTGCCGGTTTCGCAGGAACCCGCATCCCCACGGTCGGCGAAGCTCTCGCCGAGATCCAAACCGACTCCACGCCCATGATGGAGTTCAAAACAGGGTCCGTGGATCAAGCCATCGCATTGCTCAACCGGGTGCCGTGGCCGCCGGACGGCATCATTCTCAGCTTCAATCGGGATTGGTTAGCTGAACTCAAACTACGACGACCCGCGGTGCGCGTGGGTTGGTTAGGCGCTGGAGAATTGACGAGCCAGAGCGCGGATCGCGCCGTGCACGAGGGCATTCAGTTGATCAGTTGGCGTCACTCCGATCTCGACGCCACCATCGTCGATTTCCTGCACGCGCGGGGCTTGGTGGTCTTCGCGTGGACGGTGAATGATCCGGCTCGTTGGCACCAACTGGCCCGCTGGGGAGTTGATGGGATCGTGACGAGCGCCATTGAGTTGGCGGACACGGTCGGACTGTTCCAGGGGCCGTCCTACGAGTTCGCCGAGGCGAGCTCAATCGATGAAGAATTTGCCACGCCCAATCAGCAATGGGTTGTGTTGGACTCAGGAGCGGTCGCGAAAATGCGCCGGAGAGTTATCTGGCGGAGAGAACAGGATAACGTCGTGGTCATGGGGCAGAGCGGAACCCTCATGGTGCCCACCGTCGGCCCGGGCGCGGCCACGGCTTACCGGGCGGAATGGATCGGAAAAGACGGACGCGAACGCACGCGCATATTCCGGCTCACAGACGCCGCCCGGAGCGGAGAACTCGTGAACTTATCCGCCCGCGTGTCGGTGGGCGTGGGCGACCGCACCCCGATAGTCGGCTGGGTTACCCAAGGGCCTCATCCCGCGCGCTATCTGCTCCGAGGGGTTGGTCCGAGCCTCGGCGCATTCGACGTGCACGATCCGGTGAGTCAACCCGCCGTAAAACTATTCTCCGCCGATGGCTCAGAATCGTGGCTGGCGGCAGCAGCACCCTCGATCGCCCACGATGCGATGACCACTCAGGTCGGTGCCTTTTCGCTGCTGCGCGATGCCAGCGACATCGCTCAGGTCAGTCTCTTGGCTGCAGGCGCTCATACCGTTCATTTGAGCAGTCGCGATGGTCGGGGAGGAACCGGTTTAATGGAGGTCTACCGGGAAATCTCGGCTGAGATCGAGAACCCTAGTCGGCTCCTGAATCTTTCCTTTCGGGGCTGGGTTCCAGCCCAAGGCAATGTGGTGGCAGGGTTTGTGGTTGAGGGACCCGGCAGCCAACAACTGCTGATTCGCGGCATCGGCCCGGGGCTCAAGCGTTACGGTGTTTCGGAAGCGTTGTTGGACCCTTGGATTCGCATCGTAGATAGCAATCAACGCGTGATCGCGGCCAGCGATGACTGGTCCAACGACGACGACAGCGGACTGATCCGACGAGCCCTCGCCCAAACGGCATCACCGGATGCCATGGTCAACGCCGGTCGCGACGCCGCATTGCTCCTGAAGCTGCGGCCCGGGGCCTACACCGTAGTCTTAGAATCGGTTGACCCCAACGAATCCGGCGTGGCTCTCCTTGAGATCTTCCACCTGGAAGGACTCACCGAATCCAAAATCAAGTCGCTACCCTAACCCACTCGGCAACTGCACCCCGGCGGTGGACGGCGCATTGTGCTTTATCGGCAACGATGCCGATCAGCAGAGATCATCCGAGGTTACTCCGCATCGCAGCATGATGGCCGACCTAAACCAACGCGCCTAATATTCTGTCGTCGAAACTTTTAGAAACCTCCGCCGCAAGAGGAATACGCCGAAAACTAACGGGAGGGCGTGCCTAACCAATCAGCCGCAACGAAACGGTTACTTCCCCGGCTCATACCGGACCGAACTCTTTACCGGAGTTTCCGGTTTGGGCGTCTCCACGGGAGTGCTAGGGCGGGAACTCGCGCCCAGGCGTTCCTCGAGCGCTTTGAAGCGGGCTTCGAGTTTCTCCCGGAAACTGGATTCGTCTTCGTGGGATTGTTTGAACTTGAGCGTAAGAAATTCCTTCAACTCAGTGAATCGCGAAGTTTCGGCCTTTTCGGCGAGTTCTCGTTGGCGCTGTAACTCCTTCGCGTTCCGTCCGGCTTGAATCAGAGCGGATTTCTTCAGGTGGTTGATGTAACTCACCATCCCGGCGGCCACCAGAATATTGAAGACGAGCAGCACGAGGCCGGGCGGCGCTTGGAACTCCACCCAACCGAGGGACAACGGAACCGGGTCCGTAAATAGACTCCAATTCAAGGCGGCAAAACCTGAAACCAACACCGTAACCATCAACAATAACAAAGAGCGTGGATTCATGCGATGAGCCTACGATATGCTTTTCCCCAAACGCGAGACATGTGACGGCGGTCCGGATCTGCGCCTCCGCCGATCCCGAGATCGTCAGACTCTCGTCCCTTTCCCTTGGACGGATCGCTGTCAAAATCATGCTGAATTCGCGGGATCAGGAATCCAAAATGCTCTCAGGCCAACGGCGCACCAGATTTGATGACCACATCCAAATTAGGGTCGTTCTTGTCAATGAAGGTAAAAGACGACGAGCGCCGAGCCGGAGGTCTCTCTAGGCTTTCCGCACACCGTTAGCTCGCGAATCCCGGTCCCATCGGACTGAGGACCTTCGGATTGCCGGGGTAAGCCGCGCCGACGGGCAACGGGCTCGCATACTCGTTTCTTTGTCTTTTGCGTCGATCTACCCCTGCCATGACGCGTCGTAACCTTTGGATTCTCTCTTCCTTGATCAGTCTGGCTTTCGCCATCGGCACCGGCCTGCTGGGGATGCGGGAGATCGCGCCCTACCAACCGCAAGCGGGGCCGCTTATCTCGCCCGCAAAGGTCAGCGCAGAGCTAGGCAATTATCAGAACCGCAACCGTAACGATTTTCTCGCGATCCCGAATGGGGAATTCGTCCAGTCGCTGGCGTTCATCGATACTTACGACGTCAACCTAACCGGCTACGTGTGGCAGCGGTATGATCTCGCTCCTCCGGATGATATTTCGCGCGATACTTTTTTCCCTGCCCAAATCCAGTTAGCTAATACGTTGCTCGAAGAAGTATATCGCCCCGCCGAGGGGGAGTCGGAGGTGATTGGCTGGCATTTTGACGTTACCTTACGGCAGCACTTCGACTACCCGGCCTATCTCCTTGATCCCCATGATATCTGGCTGCAGCGATGGCCTCGTGACTTCGACCAGAACATGTCCTAAGTCCGGACCTCGCGGACTATGATTCAACTGGCGTGCGAGAGACCTTTGGGCTCGATAAAAAATCGTTTCCGGCTCTTGGGTCATCGCTGAGACGTTCTTTCCGTATCAACTTTCCGACTACGATACTAACTTCGGCATTCAAAACTACGTCGGCCCGGATGGTTTTCCGGAACTGCATTTCAACATCGTGGTAACTCGCACGTTCGGGGATGCCTTTATCCTCAACCTCGGGCCGCTTTTCGTCGTCGTGGCCCTGCTGTTTTTGGTCCTGTTCAATACGACCAAAGATGCCCAAAAAACCAGACTCTACGGCTTCACTTTAGCGGGTTCAACGGGTGCGGTATCAGCGCTTTTGGTTGTGGTGATACTCGGTCACATCCAACTCCGCGAATCACTCGCTAGCGCCAAAATCGTCTACCTCGAGCAATACGATTTTGTGATCGATCTAGCGATTCTGATGATCCCTCGGAACATTTTTCTATTCAGTTTCGACATCACGAAGGGCCCGCTGCGTTTCCGGCACTTCGAGCATAACCTGGTGCCCCAGCTCGCCTACTTCCTCTCGTGACCGGCGTATTTCTACTGATCACTTGGTGCTATTTTTAGTCCCCTCCAGTCGATACTGAACCGTTTTCGGAAGCCTCAGACAACGCTCGAACCGCTCGCCCATTGCCTGAATATTCAATCCGCAAATCCGCCAATATGACCCGATTGGACTTGAGGCCACAGACGACCTGCCGTCGTTTTTTCTCATGGACGTTTCCCCCAGCCCGAACCCTGTTCCTGTTTCCTCTCGTGGCGCGATCCAGTCTTCCGTTCTTTGGGGAATCCTAGGGGCGGCACTCCTCACCGCTAACGTCGTCCATATCGTGACGCGGTCTTGGGAGGCTTCGTTCTTTCAGACGAGCTACGCGACGATCTACTACCCCACCGATGTGCCGACGATCCTCGAATGGCACGAGCGCGAGGGCGGCATCGAAGCCGAGCTAAATTGGAACCAAACTCCGGACGGTTGGGTAATCCTCAAGGACGGCGAGCCTCACACCAGCAACGATGGGCCCTATCCGTTCTTCCCCGAAATCGAAGACGACATCACGTGGGCCGACTACATCGCGATTCCGCAGCCCGAAGGAATCGGTAAACCGCTGGAGATCACGCTGCGTTTCATTCCGACCGAATACTGGGAAAACCTCGGCCTGCCTCGCCCCGATTCCTACCTGATCCTCACCGACGAAGTGCACGGTCGCTTCAAGCAGTATCCGGTCAGCGAGTGGATCGATGATTACTCCTATTTGGAAGACGACCAACTCGCCGAGATCGACCGGATCCTCGCCGATGAAGTGGGCATCGAAGAATCCGATGGGACCTTGCGAAAGCTCGAAAAACTCACGGTCCATTTTCGCGATACGCTCGGCACCCGTTGCCGCGGTAACCCGCATCACGACGACCGCTGGCGCGATCCTTTTGTCATCTACCAGAACATGCGCTCCGGTGAGGGCCAGGGCTACTGCACCCAGCACGCCCAGATCTTTTTGCTATTCGCCAACCGGGCCGGCCTCTCCACCCGTCTCGTCGTCTGCGCCCGCACCAAAGGCAACAACTTCATCTATTCTGGCCACAGTTGGATCGAGACGTGGGTGCCCGAGCAAGGCCGCTGGGCTTGGGGCGATCCGTCCTTCGCGTTCGTTTACGCCACCAACACCAAAGGCGAACTGCTCAACAGCATCGACATCGCCGCCTTGCGCAAACAGTCCGCTTGGGCCGGCGTAACCACGCGCCTCTACAAGGACTGGGCCACGCCCGACGTGCCGGGCGAAGAGAGCACCTTTGTCGACGTGCCCTTCCCCGATGTGGTGAAGGTGGTGCAAGACCAGTTTGTCACCAGCGGAATCTACAAGTGGCGTCGCCCGCCCAACGTCGAAGACCTCCGCTCGAACTACCTGCTGTTGTTCAAAAACTGGGAATTCTTCTGGGGTAATCTGGAGCGCTACTATTTCAAACCACCGCTCGCCATCGCCAACTATCCCACCGACGGCAACCGCACCTACTACATCCGTCACCTGCTCCTTTGGAGCTTTGTCGCCTCCCTCTTCGGCTTCGGTTTGAGTCTCCTCAAATCCCGTAAAAAAACGTGATCTTAGCGGCCCAGCTTGTAGGCCGCGCCTCGCGGACCAGCTGATCGCGGACGCAGCACGCTAATAAGATTTGTTCGGTCGATGGATTGGAAGGTAGGGCGGTTTTGCCAAAACCGCCGACTGCAGTGGGTAGGATGAAACGGCGCATTCCCTGCATCCTCCCTTTATCTCCGAAAATCCGCGGTGGATCCGGCACTCGATCTGCTACCCTCCAGCGCATGACCCTACCCGACCATCTAGAGCTCCTGCACGATGCCAACGCCCTCGATGAAGCGCTCGCCCGGATGGGTGCGGAAATTGATGGTTGGGCCAAGGGAGCTGAGGCTCGCACCGGAAAAATGTTGCTCGCCCTCTGCGTGCTCCGAGGTGGCGTCTTCTTTTTCTCCGAGCTGCTCATGCACATGAAGTATTCGGTCGAACCCGCCTTTTGCCGGGCCTTCGCCTATGCGAAAACCGAAAATGGCGCCCCGCTGGACAAGATGTTTGTCGATTGGCAAAAGCTCGATCCGGTCGGCCGCGAAGTGCTGTTGGTCGACAATATTTGCGACAGCGGTCGGACCCTCCTGCACGTGGACCGCTGGCTGCGGATGCAAGGAGTGCGCCGCGTCCGGTCCGTCACGATGATGCACCGCCTGCGCGACGACGCGCTCACTCAACCCGACCTCACCGGTTACACCTACCCGGGCGATGAATGGCTGGTCGGCTACGGTATGCGCGACGCAGCGGCCAAAAGCATGAACACCCGCTGGATCGCCCGCATGAAAGATTAACAGTCCGCCCTCCCCGGGAACGCCGACGTCCTCGTCGGCTCTCCGACCGAGACCACAGCCGCATCGTTCACCGGAGCCAGAACCCTCACAAGCACCCCAAAGAAAAATGCCCGGCCACCGGACCGCGTCTACGTCACAGGCCCAAAGCCGGTAGCGTTTGTGCCCGCTGGATTGGAGCGGTACCGGATTGCCGGTGACCGGAGAGAACGGCAGACGACGTGCCAGACCGGAGGATCCCGCAAAGCGGGAGACGCGGGGCTAGCGCGGCGGGTGCCGCAGGGTCGTAGTTATTCGTTGGACTGGGTTTCAGGATCAGCGAGCGGATCAATCTTTATCTTTTGCGTTCGACCCCTTTGGCTGCACCGGCACCTATTCTGGTGAGTCTGCCCTCAATTCACGCACCGCAATCGTCAGAGCCTGCGCCGGGTTGACCGACAATACCTGATGTAATTCTGCCTCGGAAAACCCCCCATCGCGCAACCGCGGGAGCATCTCTTCGAATATCAAGGTGTAACCGCGAATCTCACCACCGCCCGGTTTGGCCGGATCAAACCAGCCGGCGTCGTGGGACAACAATACCTGATTCCAATAACCCGCATCGCGAAGTTTTCGGCTCAGAGCCACGTGACGATCAATCGAACGGGATCGCACGCCATCCAGCGAAATCCACGCGCCCCGTTCCGCGGCCACGAGCACATCCTCATCCTTCGCCCCTTGGGCATGCACCCAAATCCAAGCCGACGGATCGACCCCATGTTCCGCCAAGATATCCAGTTGGGCCAACCCCGGTCCCGGTCCCGTGTGCACCGCAATGGTCAGCCCCGTAGCCAAGTGAGTGAGGGCCGCCGCATGGACCAACTTTGCGTCCACCTCGGACAACTCCTCATCCCGATCCACCGCCGATTTGATGAAGCCAGGCTTGATCCCCGTGCCCTCGATTCCGTGCTCAAACTCGGCAATCCAGCGCGCCGCCAATTCCTCCGCAGACTCGGTCCAGGCATAGGGGGGCAGGAACTTGTCGTTCACCGCGCCATACAGCCCGGTATTGGTCACAAACCGCATTCCCGTGCGCTCCCCCAGCTCACGCAAAAGCAAGGGATCTCGTCCGAGAAATTCCGGGGTGCACTCGACCACCAGACTCACCCCGAGATCCCTTACCGCTTCGATATGCGGTGTCACCACCGCGAGCACCTCCGCCCGATCGTAGCGATCCGGTGATACCAAATCTGCCCCGATAAAATCCACCAAAACGTGCTCATGCGCCAACCCGGTGCCCACGTCCTCCGCCGCCACCAGCCCCGTCACCGTCTGAATGTAGCCCGTTTCAGCCTGAACGGCGGGGACCATTAGCGAGGCGATCAGACTCAACCAGACCCCCAGCTGTTCGGACTTATTCATATCACCGTTTGATCCAGCTTCGGTCACCGCGCAACCTCGGGCGCAAGACTCAGCGATCCGCCGAAAGTCGAGCTGGTGCCACAACGCCCATCCGGCTAAATTCTCTCCGCATGAACGTCTACGTGATCGGTGACAGCATTTCGGTGCACTATGGCCCGTATCTGGAAAAAGCCCTCGTGGGCGTTGCGGCGTATACTCGCAAAGGCGGGCCGGATGCGGCCGGCACCGATTGGGAAAATCCCGCCGAGGCCAATGGCGGTGACTCCAATCTCGTGCGGACTTTCCTGTCCGCCAACCTGCCGTTGATCGCCGCCGATACGCTCCTCCTCAACTGCGGCCTGCATGACCTGCGCGTTGATCGCTCGACCGGTGCTCATCAGGTTGATCTCGCTGCCTACGAGCGGAACCTGATTGCGATCATAGCCTTGATTCAAGCCCACCAGATCAAGCCGGTCTGGATCACAACCACGCCGTTGATCGACGCGGTGCACAACCGCCACGACCTGCCTTATCGACGCTTCCGCCGCGACGTAGTCACCTACAATCAAGTCGCCGCCGAGGTCATGCGGACCCAGGAGGTTCCCGTCATCGACCTGTTCGGTTTTATGGTCGAACTCGGACCCGACATCTACTTGGACCACGTCCATCTCAAACCCGAGATCCGCCAACAACAGGCCGCGTTTATCGCCGCCGAACTTAGGACTTTAACCACGCCTAAGAGCGGAGCGAATGGTCTGACATGATTCCGCTACCGCTGCGTCGGAGTGGGATATTTAGAAAAACGGGAGTGCCGCTATTCGGGTCAATTCGTGGTAAAAAAACTCTGCTGGCGGATGGTTTCTGAAGTATAAATCTGAGTGGGCGTTGAGATTTGAAACTGCACCTAGCCACCGGACGTAAAAAGCCCCGCCACGATAACTCGCGACGGGGCTTTGAAAAATCTACCGATCCGGTAGCGACTGCCGGGCTAAAACTAAGCGAGGTCGAATCGATCCGCGTTCATCACCTTGGTCCAAGCGGCGACGAAGTCGTGCACGAACTTATCCTGCGCATCGTCCGTGGCGTAAACCTCGGCCAAGGCGCGGAGTTGGGAGTTGGATCCGAATACCAAGTCGACCCGCGTGGCCGTCCACTTCACATCATCCGTCGCCCGATCTCTGATTTCGAAGAGGTCTTCATCCGGCGAGGTCGCCTTCATCACGTTGGCCATATCCAGTAGGTTCACGAAGAAGTCATTCGTGAGCGTTTCGGGACGGCTGGTCAGCACGCCATTGGGCGACTTGCCATGGTTGATATTGAGCACGCGCAGACCGCCGACGAGCACGGTCATTTCCGGCGCGGTCAGCGTCAGCAACTGGGCCCGATCCACCAGTAATTTCTCGGCGGGCATGGTCATCTTAGCCTTCAGGTAATTGCGGAAACCATCAGCCATCGGTTCGAGCGGCTCAAACGACTCCACGTCGGTTTGCTCCGGGGAAGCGTCGGTGCGACCGGGCGCAAAGGGCACCTCGATATTGGTGCCCGCTTTCTTGGCGGCCGCCTCCACGGCGGCAGAGCCGCCGAGCACGATCAGATCGGCCAGCGAGACGTGCTTACCGTCGGTTTGCGCGGCGTTAAATTCGGCCTGCGCGCTTTCGAGCACTTCAAGCACCTTAGCGAGTTTGGCCGGCTGATTGACGGCCCAGTCTTTTTGCGGAGCCAACCGAATCCGGGCGCCATTGGCCCCGCCCCGTTTGTCCGAGCCGCGGAAGGTTGAGGCCGAAGCCCAGGCCGTGGAAACCAATGCTGAAATCGCCAAACCGGAGTCGAGGATCTTGGCCTTGAGCGCGGTGATATCGGCGGCGTCGACGATCGGATGGTCGGTGGCGGGAATCGGGTCCTGCCAGATGAAATCCTCGGCGGGGACTTCCGAGCCGAGATAAAGGGCCTTCGGTCCCATGTCGCGATGAGTGAGTTTGAACCAGGCGCGGGCGAAGGCATCAGCAAACTGGTCCGGGTTTTCGAGGAAGCGACGGGAGATCTTCTCATAGGCTGGATCGAAGCGTAGCGACAGATCCGTAGTGAGCATCGTCGGGCGGTGCTTCTTGTTCGGATCAAACGCATCCGGGATGATTTCCTCGGCATCCTTGGCGACCCACTGATGGGCACCGGCGGGGCTCTGCTCCAGTTCCCATTCGTAGGCAAACAGGTTTTCGAAGTAGTTGTTGCTCCACTGGGTCGGCGTAGTTGTCCACGTAACCTCTAAGCCACTGGTGATCGCGTCGGCGCCTTTGCCGCTACGATAGCTGCTCTTCCAACCCAGACCCTGCTCGGTGATATCCGCGCCTTCCGGCTCCCGGCCGACGTGATCTTCCGGGCCGGCTCCATGAGTTTTGCCAAACGTGTGACCGCCAGCAATCAGCGCGACAGTCTCTTCGTCGTTCATGGCCATGCGGGCAAACGTCTCACGGATATCATGGGCAGCGGCGATGGCATCGGGATTTCCGTTGGGGCCCTGCGGATTCACGTAAATGAGTCCCATCTGCACGGCAGCGAGTGGGTTCTCTAGCTCGCGGTCGCCCGAGTAACGCTTGTCGCCCAGCCATTCGGTTTCGGAGCCCCAATAGATGTCCTCTTCCGGTTCCCATACATCGGCCCGGCCTCCGCCAAATCCGAAAGTCTTAAAACCCATTGATTCGAGAGCGCAGTTACCGGCCAAGATCATCAGGTCGGCCCAAGAGAGCTTCTCCCCGTATTTCTGTTTCACCGGCCAAAGCAATCGGCGGGCTTTATCGAGGTTGGCATTGTCCGGCCAGCTATTGAGCGGCGCGAAACGTTGCTGACCGGCGCCGGCGCCACCTCGTCCATCGGCGGTGCGGTAGGTTCCGGCGCTGTGCCAGGTCATCCGGATGAAGAATCCTCCGTAGTGCCCGAAGTCGGCCGGCCACCAATCCTGCGAGTCCGTCATCAGAGCGTAGAGATCTTCTTTCACGGCCTTCAGATCGAGGCTCTTAAACGCCTCGGCATAATCGAAGCCCGCCCCCATCGGATCCGACAGCGTCGAGTTCTGGTGAAGCATCTTCAGGTTCAACTGGTTGGGCCACCAATAGCTGTTGGAGTTTGCTCCCGCGCTAGTGGGCTGCTGCGCTGCGCCTTGGAGATGAGGGAAGGGGCATTTACCGCCACTTTGATCGTTTGGGTTTTCCATAATTGAGTTGAATCGAGCAGGAACGTTCCCGCCCCACGAAAGTGGATCAGTGACGTCCCACAAAAGGGGAACCTTAAACCATGCAACTGCGCCGACTTAGGGCAAGACACGGCCGCTAATTTGACGGTGATTGCCGCAAAAATGAGCCGGACTGATAAGCGCCAATACCTCCCCAAGCCCGTCGGATCCTCTACCTCGGTCGTTTCAGTGCGATGTCACACCATTCGCCCATCTCACGCGCCTCGACCTGCCAGTTGGGCACCACCCGAGTGAACGCGGCCTGAATCGTGCGGACCTCCACCGCCAAGATACCACTCAGGACGAGCAGTCCCCCCGGTTTCACGGCGGCAGTCAGTTCCGCGACATACTCCGCCAGCACGTGGCCAAGAATATTGGCCAACACCAGATCGTAAGGGCCATCAGCGAAGCCCGTCTCAAGGTCGCCCTCATAAAACGTCAACTGGTCTGGAAGGTCGTTGAGCTCGCCATTCTCGCGGGCGATCCGCACCGCCTCGGGATCGTTGTCGAATCCCTTCACGCCGGTGAATCCCAGCCGAGCCGCCGAAATCGCCAAGATGCCTGAGCCGCAACCCGCATCCACGATCGCAGCATCCCGCGGCGCCGTCTCCGCCCAAGCGACCATCCGCTCGCAGCACAACCGCGTGGTCTCGTGATTCCCGGTGCCAAAGGCCATCCCTGGATCGAGCCAGATCGCCACGTCACCTGCCTTCATCCGGTGACTCTCCCGCTCCCATACCGGCACCCAATGCAACCGGCCACAGCGCCACGCTTGAAAATGGAGTTTGTAGCTCTCCTTCCAGTCCTCGTCCGCCAGCTCTTGAAACGCGGCCTCGCCCGCTCGCGGGATTAGGGCACCCACCTCCGCCCATTCGGCGCGGGCCTCGGTTTCCTCGGTGAACAAGCCCACCACCCAAGCCGCCGGGATGAGCACATCGTGCATCACGCTCCAGCGCTCATCCTCGCGCTCCAGCAGCATCATATCGACCTCGTCGACCAACTCGACTGGCAAAGTAACTTTAACTTCCCATAGACTCATCGCCCGAGCGGAGCGATCACCGCTCCGTCTGACAATCGGTTTCAACGTTTCAGACGAGGAAGAATAGAATGACCCTATTTCCCAAGCCCTCGCAACGGGTAGCGGCGAGCGGGAGCGAGCCGACTCATGGTCTTTTGTTTTAGGAAGATGAAGAGATGGCGCGCAGGGCGATTTTGGGGGAGTGTTGGCAGGATTCGAAGACTTGAGGCAGAGGTAGGTCGGGCCAGTGGTCGGCGCAGATACGC
>Ga0075109_1001028_pt1 | contig 17983 bp, 15 predicted proteins | sample AntAceMetag02UKD_FD_69798 | JGI IMG/M metagenome (GOLD analysis project Ga0075109, IMG submission 69798) | Saline lake microbial communities from Ace Lake, Antarctica - Antarctic Ace Lake Metagenome 02UKD | ecosystem: Environmental > Aquatic > Non-marine Saline and Alkaline > Saline | place...
TAAACTCCTATTGCTCTTGCTTTACAAGTTGCTTGCTCGTCTCCACAATAGAAATAGGCTAAGCAAACGGGCTGTAATTGTTGAGCATGTAAAAACAAAAATGCGTAAAAGCCCTAAAGTGACTTTCTGTTTACTGGGCCGCATTACTTTGGCTGCCGCACTAGTTATTAGGTCTCACCATTTATTAGTTAGTAGGCCGTATTATTAATATTAATGGACCGCACTATGAATCCTAGCCATACCAAATCGAATCCTAGCCATACCAAATCGAATCCTAGCCATACCAAATCGAATCCTCGCTATACTAAATCATCAATTTTGTCTCTGCTCGGGGTATTGGTTATATCTTGCTCTTCAGAGGAGCCGGTGAGTACTTCTGGGATGTTGGCCGCTGACACCACTGACTCAGAGGTCAGCATTTCAACACTGTCTACAAAGTCTTGGTTGGTGACAGGTGGTGATGTGCTGGTTGAGGTCTCATTAGATGAGAGGGCGAGCCCGCAGCCTTTAACCGTGAAACTGAATGGGACAGATGTCACTGCGCAATTTGTTTCGGTGACTAGCCGCAAACGTCAAGCACTGCTGACTAATTTGCCTGCAGGTGCAAGCCAGCTGTCAGCACAAACGTTGAGTGGGAAGGGGGCGGATACATTGATGCTGACAAACTATCCCGGCACAGGACCTATTATATCTGGTCCTCAAGAGTCGCCATTTATCTGCCAAAGCGCAGAATTTAAGCTGGTAACCGGCGAGCTTCTAGGGCCTGCAAAAGATTTAAATTGCTCGGTAGAGACACGCATAGACTATGTCTATTGGTCAAATCAGGATTTTGAGTTCAAGCCTTATCTGTTCTCCGAGATATCTGAGCTCCCTGAGGATATGGGGTATGTCGCGGAGGGTGCAGAGTCTCCGTTCATCGTCCGGGTTGAAACGGGAACAGTAAATCGGGCGATTTATGAGATTTCCATGTTGCATGATCCTGCAACTGGACAGCTTGACCCTTGGCGGAAAAGTACTTCTTGGAACAATAAACTGGTTTACACCCACGGTGGGGGTTGCCGAGCTGGATGGCATCAGCAAGGAGTAGCCACCGGCGGGGTGTTAAACAAAGGCTTGTTGGAGCAGGGCTACGCGCTAAGCTCTTCGACCTTGAATGTGTTTGGTCAAAACTGCAACGACCTGCTCGCCTCAGAGACGCATATTATGCTGAAGGAAGTCTTTATCGAGCACTATGGCGTGCCAACTTACACGGTGGCAACAGGGGTCTCTGGTGGATCTTATCAATCCCATCAAACTGCTGACAATTACCCTGGAGTTTTTGATGGGATTATTGTGGGTTTAAGTTTTCCTGATGTCACCTCGGCGACAATTTTTACTCTGGCTGATGCGCGGCTGTTAAATTATTATTTTGAAGACGTGAATCCCGACGGGTTTACCACCGAACAAGAGCGCGCGGTCGCGGGGTTCGCCGAACATGCGAGCATAGCGAATCTTAGCCGTGGTGCCGCTCGTCTCGACTCGGTTTTTACTGCTGACGGTTCTAGTGAGGAACAAGGAAGTGAGTTTAGTGTGCTTGAGCTGGAGGACCGGCGTTATAGTACTTCTAACCCTGATGGCTTAAGGGCTACCGTTTATGACCATACGGTTAATGTCTACGGGCTATTAAAAAACACAGAAATTGCACAGCGACCGCTGGATAATGTCGGTGTTCAATACGGCCTCGCAGCGTTGAACAATCGCGTAATTTCACCGCAGCAGTTCATAAATTTGAATCGCGATATTGGTGGTTTCGACCGAGATATGGAACACACAGCGAAGAGGCATTCAGCGGATAAGTTTGCCAGTGAGCAAGCTATAAAGTCTGGTCGTATTTTGTTTGGCGGCGCGGGGCTTGCCCGCACTCCCATTATCGACTATCGAAGTTATCTTGATCGGCGAGAGGGCGGGGACATTCATATGATTGTTCATCAATTTGCTACTAGGCAGAGGCTGATTAATGCCAACGGCCATGCGAACAATCAAGTTATGCAAGTTGGCGGAAGTTGGGGTTTTACCGAGGATTCACCCGATTTGGGAGAGCTTTTTAAGAGCATGGACAGTTGGATTCTAGCGTTAAAGCAAGATCAATCTGACACGGCCGCATCCCAAAAGGTGGTGAATAACAAGCCGGCTGACTTAACGGATGCTTGTTGGGACAATACTAGCCCGGTGCGGGTGAAGATTAACCAAGAGCTTACGTATGAGGCCGACAATGAGTGCGCTCAGTTATATCCAGCTTACTCCACGCCAAGGCAGGTGGCTGGTGCGCCGGTTGCCAATGACGTTATTAGCTGCCGGCTCCGGGGCTTGAGCGCCGCAGACTATTTAGCGGAATTCAGCCAAGAGCAGCTTGCTGAACTGGTAAGCATTTTTCCAAGGGGGGTTTGTGACTGGAACGCCCCTGACCGCCACGGTGTTACTCACCAAGGCACTTGGCTTTCATTCGGGCCATCGGCGGTAAATCGCCTGCACTAATATCAACTTTTTAGGGGATTCTAGACATAAGGTTAAGGCTGGCCTGACAGCAGCATAATGCGCATTTCTAAGCGCTTTATCTCGCGTAATATTTCCAGTTTTTGCATTTGTTGCCAGCTGATAACCTTAACAATGGCGAGCCCAAACAGGCAAACGATGATGCCTAGCAGCCATGCCAAACTGGTCTTGATATCTGTGCTGGCAAAGAACTTTGTCGACATCCAAACCCCAGTGATAAAAGTGGCGAAGCCCAGAGCGTAAATAGTGTACGTTAACCAAGCTTGTCGACCCGAAAAGGAAAGGCCGATTATTTCAAATAGTCCAGACTCTTCCCCTATCTGATCAGGTGCTTTGTGATCCGCTTTTGATAATGCCTTTTTAATTTCTTCATCTATATTATTCATCAGTTTCTCCTAGTGAATTAGTGAGTAGTTTGCGTCCGTAGGATAGGCGAGATTTGATTGTGCCTATGGGAAACTCGTCGATTTCAGCGATCTCACCAACGCTTAATTCCTCCAAATAATAGAGCCTCAAAATTACCGAGATTCGGCTGTTCAGGGGCGCTAGAGCCTGCTCCACCGTCAGCTTTCTATCAACAGCATCAGTCACGGTAACTTCAGGAATGGTGGCCGTGTTTGGATAACCTTTCTGTCACGAATAGTCTTTCTTTGCCAATCAATGCAGCGGCGTTCTAATATGGTAAAGCTCCATTTCTTGTAAGCAGCGGCATCGGTTAGCCGGTTGATGCTTGTCCCGATTGAAATCAGGCATTCTTGTGTAACATCTTTCGCCGCTTCATTGTCGCGCAGCCGGTTCACGGCAGACACAAAGCAGCGTTGCTGCCAAAGCTTTAAGAGCTCTTCCAGAGTTTGTGACTCACCTTGCTTGCAGCGAATAACCAGCCATTGTGTTAACCACTTTGCCTTTATCTTATCCACGGTTTTTCTTGTGGTTAAGCTAAGGCGTTAAACTAATATACAACACAGGTCGTGTTGGGTTGGCAGCTGGTTCAGAAACTAGCTCAGAAGTTGGTTCAAAGTGTAACAAATCCCCCTTTTGAGATGCTGATCTGTATTATGTGACTATTAAAAAGAGCCGCTGGGATTAATGATCCAGTGCTTAAATAGATTAAGACTAGAAATAGTTGAGTTACTGATTTATTTGCAAAAGCCTGTGTTTGGGAATAGCTTAAAAAGCAGTAGTCGAGGAGAGAGGCATGAACACAAGAATAGAACTATTGGGATTATCATTAAGTATGGTTTTGGCGTCTGCCACAATGGCCCAAAGCTATGAGCTTCCACGTACCGCATCGGGGAAGCCTGATTTTCAAGGTAATTGGACGAATGCAGCGCTGACCACTATGCAGCGGGCATCCTCCTACGAGGAAGTTGGGCTAGTGATTCCTTCTGCTAAGATCGAAGAATTCACCGCCAATCATCATCAAAATGTCAGACAAGCAACCGATGACGGGCAGGTGCAAGGTGAATTGCCAACGGGTGAAGACCTCGGGGAAGGCCGCGGATATAACGCCTTTTGGGTGGACCCAGGATCGCGCTTCGGCCGCGTACGAGGCGAGGCGAGAACGTCTTGGATTATTTACCCTGAGTCGGGGCGTATTCCATTTTCCGAACAGGGGAATTTACTTAGACAGCAAAACCGAGCAGCGTTTTCCGGCAATGATGGCCCTGAAGGTCGCGCTTTAGGCGAGCGCTGTCTAATCGGATTTGGCAGTACCGGCGGCCCACCGATGAATAATGTGTTATATAACAACATGTATCAAATAGTCCAAACAGACGATTACCTAATGATCATGGTGGAAATGGTTCACGATGCGCGCATTATTCCCATCGCGAAAGATCATCGCCCAGATGCGCACGCGCCGTGGTTAGGTGATTCTGTTGCGCATTGGGAGGGCGATACTTTGGTGGTTGAAACCGTTAATTTACATCCACAGCAAGCTCCTCGAAATGCGGCACCCTTGTCCAAGCAAGGGCGGATTATTGAGAAGTTTAGTCGTGATTCGGCCGAGCAAATTCTTTACGAATTCGAAGTGATCGACCCGGTCTATTACACTGAGTCTTGGCGTGGAGAAATAGGGTTTAATGCAACAGAAACTAAACCTTACGAATATGCCTGCCACGAAGGTAACTATGGTCTTCCAGGAATTCTGGGAGGCGCTAGACGCTTAGAGATGGATGCGAGTGACTAGTTAGTTGCTGGTGCTTAGAGAACACAATAAAAAAGGGGCTTTTAGCCCCTTTTTTATTGTGTTCTAAACAGTTGTTAAACTAGTAATAGTCAATCTAGTCGATGATTGGTGTAAATAATTGGTGTCAGAGTAAACTAATTAAGTTGCACTAAACAGCGCTTACTCTGAAATCTTGAATAGTTTGCTCCGCCACCCATTTAACCAATGGCGCTCGTCTGGTTAAATCTCTTCCCAGAACTTCGTCATTTCCATAAACATAAATGAAGCAGACCAAGTTATTAGTGAAAGCCCGGTTATTGCTTCTATGCCAGCGGTAAAACGTAAATTGCCGAAGGGTTCGATATCGCCATAGCCAACTGTTGTATAGTTTGTAATCGAAAAATAAACGCAGTCCATCAGGCTGCCATCAAAGTTTCCTTCTAGGCTGCCAAAGTCTCCGTAAGTCAGCATTAAATAAAATGCGATGCCAAACAGCCATACTTCAAGTAAGTGTGCGCAGATCGTGCCGAAAACACCGATGACTACTCTTAGCCGGTGTTTGATCGTTATTAGTTTAGGAATCATTACCCAAAGTAAGCGCAGCATCTCGTAGTGGATGACTACCGCTATTGAAACCAAAAGGCTATTGATGAAGAAACTTATAAGCATATTTTTTGAGTCATGGGCGTTCTATTATTCTTAATAATTTTGATTCGGCATTTATTTACCGACAGCTGTTTGTAGTTAGTTGCCGATGTGAGAATAAATTAGCGTTCTCAAAAAAGCCCACTAATCGGTCTAGTATAGCAATTGAATCCGGCCCACGACCTATTTCGATTTTGCTAAGCTTTTTGTTGCTTTAATCAGGCCAAAAATATTGATAGCCAGCCAATATATTTCTATGACAATAGATGATGGATCAAAGGAGTAAGTCAGCGGCACGAGCGCTAAAACACAGCACCTGCAGCATTAAGATTGTTATAGATTAGCGGTGCGCTTTTCGATTTTTCCAATTGCAGCAGCACACAGCTTATGCAGGATGAAAAACACACCAGTATTTTCCACTAAGTTAGACCAAAGATAGCCTCTGCTTTGATGGCCTCAAGTCTGTATCTATTTTCCTATTTCTATAAACGCATATTAGTGGCTATCTAAAGGTTGCCAGTTTGTATCGACAAGGCTTTAAGATCAAGCTAATGTAAGAATCTCCTATTCGAGGTCGTCGAGACAGCGAGAGTTGAATGTTTCTTATCAAAACTACTAGGGTGTTTGTATCGTGAGGGCACTGCTAATTTTCTGCACAGTCGGACTAGTTGCCGCCTTAAGCGGTGCTGTTCTCCCAGCTGAGCAACCAAAATTAAACAAAAGCCAGACTGTCAATCGGCAGATGGCATTAGTGCAGGCGCGCATTACAGAAGTAGAGTCTGAGTCGGGACCTTACGCCTCGGGGTTGCTTGAGCCTCTGCAAGCTCTTTCCGAGCTTTATTTAACCGCCCAAGATTTTGAGGCAGTTGCTGATGTTCAAAGCAGACAATTGCAAATAATGCGCGCTGAGTTGGGTCTGGATCATCCTGATAATATTGCGATGGTTAATGCCATTATCGTAAATAATATCCGCATGCATGAATGGACTGAGGTTAGTGACAATCTCGAACACATTCGCTATCTGGAGAGTGCCAATGGCCAAGGGGATATTGAGCCCCTACTACATGCCATAGACGCGCAGGCCTCTTGGAGTCTCGCTCAAATTGCGGTTGCCGGACCTCGAATGCGGGCTAGAAATTTATTAGACGCGCGCGAGTCATATGACGATATTAAAGATCTAGCTCAGGACGCTTTTGGTGAGGATAGTTTAGCCATGGTGCCTTGGCTCTATAAAAGAGCTCTTAACTTGCACCAGGTGGTTTCTGTTCTTAACAGTGGCGGTGGTTTGGCTGGAGATGCTATGGATCGAGTTATTCAAATGGATGGCGTGGCACGGTTGCAGACATATAATGCTCGCTCTCGATTTGCAGGCGGGGCTTTTTTTGATCGCAATCCTCGGATCCCCGTGTTGGATGCAGACTCATTGATTGGAGAGTACTACCTGCGGGATGCGCTGTTGGAATTGAAAACCATAACTGAGATTTATGAGCAGTCCGGCGATATAGAAGCGCAGGCTATGGCAACTATTTACTATGGTGATTTTCGAGTTCTTTTGGGTTTTGGTTCAGGTCGAAAAACCTATCGTGAGGCCATGGATTTATTACGTGAAGCAGGAATAGCCGAGAACCGAATTTCCCAGTTTTTTGATGTTCCCCAGATTATCCCCGTTGAGGATTTTACGGCTAGCTTTGCTCAGGCGGAGATAGCAAAGAATGCAGCGCTGGTGCCTTCAATTTCTGATGAGAGCTTATTGATAGCGCAGTTTACGGCGTTAGAAGAAGACGCGGGCAACGTCGGTATGCCCGCTTCTTTTACCAACCGATGGGGGTTTAAATTGCCTGAGGATGTCGTAGAAATGACGATTAACGTGAGTTCCACGGGGGGTGTCTCCTCTGCTAAGTTTCTGACAGCTTCATCGCATGAGAAAAGCATTAGACACAAGGCCCTTCGGTCCGTGCGTGGCTTAAAGTTCCGCCCTCGATTTGAAGAAGCTAATGCTGTGCATGTGCGAGAGATGAAACTCTCATACCGTTTTGAAGAGGCCCCGCGTTAGTTTATGCCTGCGAAACTAGATTAGGACAGGATACAGGGATGCGACCAGCAGTGTTGCCATTGTGTAGTTGAAAGCTCTAAGTCTTTTCTGGCTGGTAAGAAGCTGTTTAAGCTGCAAACCCATAGCTGCCCAGACGCTCACGCAGGGCAAATTTATAATGCCAAAAACCCCCGTTACTACGGCTATTGCCTGTACGCTTTGAGAAGGGGCGTACACTGCGGTTGCTGTCAGCGCCATGGTCCATGATTTTGGATTCACCCATTGAAATAATGCTGCCTGAAAAAAAGTAAACGGCCTGGCTTTACCGTCCTCTAAGCCTAATTGCTTAGCTGGGGTAGATGCCGTCGCAATTTTATAAGCTAAATAGAGCAAGTAGGTAACGCTGAGTATCTTCAGAATTAGATGGCTTAGAGGATAGCTGTTGAATATTTGAGAGAAGCCAATACCAACCATCGCCACCATAAGTGAGAAGCCTATGCCAATGCCTAGCATATGGGGAATGCTACGGCGAAATCCGAAATTTGCACCAGAGGCCATTAGCATCAAATTATTCGGGCCGGGGGTGATCGATGAAACCATCGCAAAGGCTGCTAAAGCTACTAGTAATTCATAAGTCATGGGCTTGGATTTTGCTGGACAACAATTTCGCAACTATAGACGAATTTGGCCAAAATTTTCTTGCTTTATAGGCGAAATATAGTCTATTTTTGCAATATATGACCAAATTAGACAAATATAATGCAAGAATATTGCAAGAGCTGGAGTCAAACGGGCGTATAAGCAATGCCGAGCTCGCTGATGTAGTTGGCTTGTCACCCTCAGCTTGTTTGCGTCGTGTCCAAGAACTGGAGCGGGTTGGTATTATTAAAGGCTATCGCGCCGTGTTAAATCAAACAGAATTGGGTGTTGGCTTTACCGCTTACATTGCAGTTGGCTTGTCTGATCACACATCCAAATCCCAGTTGGCATTTGAAAAAGCAATAAACCGTTCGAAGGAGGTCCGGGAATGCCACAACATCACCGGCTCAGTTGAATACTTGCTACGCGTAGAAACCGCAGATCTTGCAGCCTATAAAGTTTTTCATTTGGAGACTCTTGGAATTCTCCCCCAGGTAAATTCAATAGAAACTTTTGTGGTGATGGATTCTTCTAAAGATGAAAGAGCTTAATGTTGGAGCCAATTAAAAAGTGGCTTGACTACTAACGGTTTTCTCGCATTTCAATTGGCAGAGTTACTGTAAAAGTAGCGCCTTTTCCTTCGTTATTGATAACGTCAATTCTACCGTGGTGTTTTTTTGCGATACCGTAGCTTACATACAGACCGAGTCCATTTCCGGAGTCAATGTCTTTGGTGGTGAAAAATGGGTCAAATAGTTTTAGGAGATTGTCTTCTGCTATTCCGGGGCCGTCGTCAGAAAAGAGAATGTATATATAATCACTGTCACAGACCGTTGTGATTGACAGCGTGCCTGGGGAGCTCATTGCCTGAACTGCATTCATTGCGAGATTGATAAAAATCTGGCTTAGCTGTCCTGAAGAGCCATAAATTAGCGGTGTTTGTCCAAAGTCTTTTATTATTTCACACTTGTACTTTAATTCATTCCCAATTAGTTTTAGCGCATCATCAACAACCTGATTTACATCTATTAGGGATCTTTTATCAGATTCGGTGTGAGAGTAATCCTTAAGGTTGCCAACTATATCTTCTATTCGTTTTATACCTGATAAGCACTCTTGAATAGAGTCGACGCTATCAATGGCGATAAATTTTATGTCTTCTTTCTCGAGCAGAAGGTTAAGACTGTGTACCTGTAGTTTTAGATTTTTAGACATTGGCTGAGCGTAGAGCTCATCGGCAATTTTTAGATAGCTGTTTAGGGGTTTGGTAAGCGCGGCTAAGTAGCCAAGAAGAGTTTGCAAATTACTCTTAACAAAACCGACTGGATTGTTGATTTCATGAGCTATACCGGCCGCGAGAAGTCCTATAGATGCTAGCTTTTCTTGTTGAACTAGGCTGCTTTTCTGTTTTTTTAACTTATCTAAAGCCGTTCGAAGTGATTCATTGGAATCATAAAGCTCCTGAGCGCGAGATTCTAAAAGTGCCTCTGCTTTCTCTCGAGCTGCTATTTGGCGAAGGTAAGCCTTATGGTAGTTGGGTGTTTGACTCATACGATATTTTTTAAAAAAGTGCAGCGCTTTGCGCCGTCATGCGTGCACGTGGTTTGAGACATATTGATATCGGTTTTATAGTACTCGGCAGCGCCCCTGATCAAACCGTCAGCGAGATAACATAACTTTCGGGGTGAATGATAGTGAAGAATCAAGGTGTCCTCTGTAGGCTGCTCCCACTCGACGCCAAGGAGGTTGGGGTTTTGATAAAATCTGCGAACCTCTTTGTAAATAATGCTTTCTATGCTTTTCAGAAATTCCATCAGATTTGGTTTTTCATCAGTGAAAACGGAGTGTTTGAATGCTGAGGCGTGAAATAAATACTGACCGGAAGCTTTGAGCAGTTCGGTTATAGGCGTTCCAGTTTTATGTGATACCTCAGCGATCATATCCAGCAGTTCTTGATCAGGAAAGTCCTCAATGGATGTGTAAGCACCACCTGACTCCGGTTTTACTGAATCCAGCAATGACTCCCACATATCAATGCCAATTTCTTGCTCTACCATGTCGTTAAAGACGGTAAACGCGATTCGTTTCATGATAGCCTCATTGTCATTTTTTTACTATTAGTCTACTATTTATTTGATTATTATTTTGTTATGTGGTCATGATATAGCGCAACTAAAGTTATATCTATATCTTCAAAGACAACGTTAGTCCTAATACTATGACAAAAACAAATCAATCCATACTAATAATTGATGATGACGATTATGTTCTAAAGTCTTTGACTAGGGTGCTCAGGGGCGGTGACTATTCTATTAGCTGCTATCACGACTCAACAGAAGCGCTGATGCAGTGCAGTCTGAGAGAATATGACTTAGTTCTGTCAGATCAAAGAATGCCGGGCATGCAGGGCACTGAGTTTTTTAGTCAATTAATGCAAGTGTACCCCCGCACTCGTCGTGTCCTCATAAGTGGCTATACCGATTTTTCTAATGTAACGGACGCCTTCAATGAAGGACTGATTCATAAATTCGTAGTAAAACCTTGGGATAACGATATTCTTCGAATGCTCATTGACGATGAGTTACGACTTAAGGTTCAGCTGGAAAGCTCGGCGTCCCCAGACATTCTTCCCAAGCAAATTAAGTTAGTAAGGGATATTGATCCAGATGAAGCCCTTACCGATTTTCATGGCATTCTGACCTGCGACGAAGCGGTTCTCCAACAGATTTCCATAATTCAACGCACCGCAAATTCAGACGCGCCATTTTTTATTAATGGGGAGACCGGAACCGGCAAAGAGATGTTTGCAAAGGCTATACATTTAGAAAGTGATCGTGCGGGCAAGCCATTTGTGGCGCTGAACTGTGCCAATTTGACTGAGACTTTATTAGAGTCACAATTGTTTGGGCATGCGAAAGGTGCGTTTACCGGCGCTCAAAAGGATCAGATCGGTTTGCTAGAGGAGGCTAATAAGGGAACTTTGTTTCTTGATGAGGTTGTAGAAATCCCCTTAGCAATGCAGGCTAAGTTACTTCGTGTTTTGCAAGAGAGAGAATTTACTCCATTAGGAAAAACCAAGCCCCAGTCTTTTGACGTGAAGATTATTTCAGCTGCCTCTACAAGTTTAGAGAAGGCCGTTGAGCTAGGAAAATTCAGAGAAGATCTGCGCTATCGTTTAGAGGTAATGCCGATTTTTCTGCCACCGCTGCGGGCAAGAAAAGAGGATATTCGGGAGCTTCTTGATTGTTTTCTGTATCAACAGTTTGCCCGCCACGACTTGAAATTCATTGAGGTAGATCCAGAGGTATACCAATGCGTATTAAATTATAGCTGGCCTGGAAATATACGAGAAATGATAAATGTATGTACTTATGTAGCGGCACTTTCGGGGCAGTCCGATGCGATTACTCTTCAAAACTTGCCACCGGTGTTATTGGCGCAGCATCGATCGTCTTCGGCTTTGCCGTTTAGTTCGGGCGATGTTGCCAACGCCCCCGCCCCCTTGGCAACTCGAAGTATCAGCCGTGAAGGTTTGGAAAAAGCGATTCTAGTTTTTTCCGGTCATCGTGAGTCCATAGCAAAACATTTTGGTATTAGCCGTATGACTTTGTGGCGCAAGATGAAACAGTTTGGTTTGCACGACAAGTTATAAACATATTGATTTCTTTTCGCATGAGCTTAGCTAAAAAATACTTCCTACATCGGAATTTGACATGTTTTTCATGCGCACAATTCGATTATTGGAGAGGACTTAAGCATCATCGGCCTAAAAAATATCCTTGATTTTGAATTTTTTGGATTGAAGTTTAAATTTCGAGCGACTAGTCTTGTATCTTCCCAAACCTTCTCATTTAAATTCCTTCGTTTCACTGATATAACAGGCGTAACAGCCTCGTATCAATAGTTACAGGGCTGGTATGTCGGTTGCGTCTTTTTGATTGGCTGTATCGTCCCAAAAAATGCCCAAATTCATAAAAACTTTCACTGCTGTCCCGTTAACTTTTATAGCAGTGGGATCTGATTGACGTTCGGCAATCCGGCTTTCACAGGGTCGCCTCTCAACAGCGCCATTGGATCACGTTTTTCAAACAGATTTAGCTGCAGTAACCGTAGTATTTGTTGCATGCTCTTTACTAATTGAGATTGAAACTTGATGAAAGCGATCAGTAAATACATGCACATTGCTATCCAGATTTGAGCCATTACTGAATTCTTACTAGTGCCTACAAATGATTTGATTTTTGGGTTTTGCTTTATCCATTTGAAGAACAATTCAACCTGTTAGCGAGATTTGTAAATGTCTGCAATCGTTTTTGCAGACAACTTGAAGTTGTTGGTCAAAAACACATATTTCTTGCCGGTTATCTGGTCGCGACAGCCTATTCTGCGCAGAGCAACAGGACACTTCTTTGCCGTTCGCAGACCGGTTAATTCTATCTTTTGATCACAGGTCAATCCTGATGCTTTTGCTACTGAACGACGATCTTTCATTTGATGTTTGGCATTTTTTTAAGACGCGTAAAAAAATATTCCGTTATTTATCAGTTGTTTATGCCAGTCTTAGTCGTTGTGTCCTTTGTTTATCGCAACAATACTACCCTTTGGGAAGTTGAACATTCTTCCGACTTTCACGTCGTGTTTTTTCCCTTCCGTAATAGTCACAAACTCTGGCAGACAACCCGCGTGATTCAATTCAACATGTAGCTTTACTGCGCCCTTGGTCTTGCGGAAATCCGCTCATGGGAAAGCGGCTAAACAAAGGTCGATCGTGGAGGCATCAAGAGAATACAGCGGATTCTTAAATTTGAAATTATGGCTCGGCACACTAGACTTACAGCGCTTTGATAATTGGCCAAACTCGGCCTCGTACAATGCTGCGGGCTTGTCTCCATTGATTCTTGCTAGATTGGATAGGGAAAGTTTTGCACTAGCTAAATGATACAGGCGGTGCCGACATATTTTCAACAATATTGCGCAAGCTGTTTCGTTCGGATAATTGACCCATAGCCATTGTTACAAACTGCGACCACCTGGTGGCCGTTCGAAAAGATCGGCCGCAATGGTGTTGTTTCGAGAGACTCTCGAATTCATGTCTCGGGAGCAGTTTAAGTAGTTGTGAAAACACAGTATTATTGTGACTCAAAGCCTGATTTTCTTTATTTTTAGGCTATTTTTTTACAAAAATATCGTAACAAATTTAGCGAGTTCCAGGCTTTGTTTTTAGTTCTTAACGGGACAGCAGTGAAAAACTTTAAACATCAATAAGTTGGGAAGAAATCTTGTCGTTTTCCATGATTGGCACGGAACTTGGTGTAAGTTAAGCAGGGAGGGATAATCCTACTCAATGTAAACTGTCGCGCCAAGGGAGCTCCCATCAGGAATGCGACATAAACAATAGGATAAGAGCGGCAAACACTTTTTGCCTGCTTACTAATTGCTCCCGTGTCTGATGCCCAACTTCCTTGCTTTGTGACAGTGGAAGAAAATATTTTAGGGCTGGCGCAAGTAAGAGGCTGAATCAGTCAACAAGCTTAAGTTTGGGCTTTTCGCAAGCTAGTCTCTCGAGTTTGGTGAAAGCTTAGGTGTTTCAGGTTGGTAAGTATATTGATTTAGGCACAGGTTTGGCGTTTTGAGACAATGGAGCATTAGGTTTGAATGCATACCCTTGAGTCAGCCTAGATAATTTTGTGCTTGGCTTGGATTCTAGAAAACTGTCAAACCGTGTTAATAAGTTTCAGTTACAAGAAAGCCAGCTGTAAGAAAGTAGTTCGAATACAAACTAAATCTCGGCTATAATATTTCTTTGGCGAGCATCAATTTTTACTACAGAGGAAGTAAAAGTAAATCCAGAGTACAAATATTATCGCAAAAGATTTATTAACTGATGAGATAGCAGCTAAGACTGATGATTTTAACACTGAAATTATCGAATTAACTCATCTTGTCAGGGGATTGCGGTCTGAGGAGGGTAACTTCAGTTAAGGTTCGAATTCTCGGGGAATAACGACGAGTCGCTATTCTTTGTGAATTCTATTTACACTATTAGCGCCAAAAATGGCCAATACTCTGTCAGTCCAATATATCCTCAAGATGAGGCTGGTGGGCTGGTTTCTTCTCGTTTTCTAGGGAATTCGTCTGCCAGTTGGGATATGAGAATAGAGAATCAACATCGAGTTAGTGTGCGGGCGAATAAACAAGGGGGAAACGTTTAGAAGGCTCGTTACGTAAGAATAGACTTAACAAATGTTGCAGGTGCGCCTAAACGCTATAATTCAGTTAGTGAACGAGTAAACTGTAATGGCAAGATCAGCGCAAGCGACGCGAGTGCTTCTGGTTGGCTCGAAGCGGGGGTTCCCGTCAATACGGCTCAGAAAGTACGTTTTTAATTAATGTAGATGGCCTTGTCAATGACCAGGCTAGAATGGAGCTCTAGTCAGCGACTCATAGAAGGGAGTTGCCGAGGCGGGTAGGGTTCTGATGATTCCAAAGGCAGCTTATGGAACATAGTATATCAAACGACTTCCGTTAGGAGGCGCATTGGTTAACATGGAACGGGAGAGTTTAGAGAGAACGGTATTTTCTGAGAATGTGGTCGCTGTTAACTGGAAGGCTAAATTGGTAAAAGTTGTTATCGTACGAATTGTGGTGCTGAACGTAAACCAGTGGTAAGCGCGGTCATAATTGGAGCTAACGGGCTCTATATGGCAGATGATTATGTGTATTTTGATTTTAAATAGATGGTTCAATCGGTGCTCTTAGTGGGAGGCTAAGTAATGCAGAGTGTTAGATAAACATCAAAAATATGGAAACCGATTCTGGAGTCATCTCTTTGGGAGCCCTGCAATGTATCTGTTTGTAAAACCTTTGCCTTTTAGGTTGCTAAAAGTCAGTACAGTGTTACCAGCACGCATAAAAAATGTGCCTCTAAACCGTTGCGAGAAAGAAAGTAATGAATAAAAAAATAAGAATTATAGTCATAGACGATGATCAGCGGGTGGTCCGTTCTTTAAACCGGCTTTTGCGACTTCATAACTTCGATACAAGCTACTTTACTGATCCAAGAGAGGCTCTTCTAGAGCTAAATCAACGAAAGTACGACATGATTATTAGTGATGCAAAAATGCCGGGCATATCTGGTATTGAGTTTTTAAGGATTGCTATAGGGTTATATCCGTCAGTTAGGAATATATTGATAAGCGGCGCCCACGACCTTAGTGAGATTATAGATGGGTTTAATGCAGGTATAATTCACCAATATGTACGAAAGCCTTGGAATAATGAGTCTCTTATTGAGCTGATTAGTGTACAGCTGGCGCAAATAGAAGAACCTCTTGAAGCGGACGCTGTGCCCGGTGTCACGAGTAGGGATATTGCTCAAAGCTTTTAATACGCGGACCAGCAAACGGGTTCAGAAGGCTTTGAAAGTCAAAGTTCTTATATGAAGCAGCAACAAATCGTAATAGGTGATGCCGCAAAATCGAATGCTTCAGTTTATATTGACGGTGGCCCAAGAGTAGGGAGGAGTATGGCCGCTCGGCTTATACATGAGTAGAGTTCGCGTAAAAAATTCAGGTTCCTTATTATTAACTGCGCGCATCTGTCCAAGCTAGGTGATGAAGTCTAATGAGTCGGAGAGATTAAGCATTTCGGGGTTGCGGACGAAATCGAAATACTAGGACTTTTTTCAATGGCGGACAAAGGCACTCTGCTTATCAAAGAATTGGCTTCCTTGCCTTTAGTGTTGCATGCGAAACTTTTGCATGCTTTGAGTATGGCTGTTTACAGTTCTGTTGGGTCTGATAAGAAAATCCTGTTTGATATAAAAGTTATCAGTACGTCTAAAACGAATATGGAGGGGGGTTATTCAGGCCGGACATTTTCAGAAAGATCTGTTCCTTCTCCTTAATAATATCCCGATAAATGTCTGTAGTGGTCAAGTAATATTGGCCACCAGTTTATGTGTAAGCCAGTGCTTCTTCTCTGAATCGTTTGGTGATAGCCAACCGTTATATTGATGCGGCCTTACACGGCTGTAATAGCCCGTGATGTAATTGTTGATTGCGAACTTAGCTTCAATAAAAAATCGATAGCCTGGCAAAGGCATCCACTCCGTTTTAAAGCTCCTATAAAACCTTTCCATTGGAGCGTGTCCCAACAATTTCCTCTACAACTCATGCTTTGCTTTATCAGACAGCGCCATAACAGTTGGCGGTATTGCCTGCTCGTATAATGACAACCTTGATCAGAATGAAACATAACATTCTGATGCCTTGCCTTTGTTTCAAAGGTCATGCTTAACGCTTTGCCGGTCAATTCGCTATTGGGCGAATGTGATATCCACCAACCAACAGGCTTGCGAGAAAATAGATCCATCACAACCGCTAGATAAGATCAGCGATTCCCTGCCCAAACATACGTGACATCGCCACGCCAAAACATATGCTTTGGTAACTGACAGCTCACCAAACCTAGACCCCTCATGATGCCTGTGGCACGATAACGGCTTAGTGCATGGCTCGACGGAAGAGATCCTTGCAACTGTTCTAGCCCCCGCAGAGCCATTCCTTTCCCTGGGGATAGCTTTAACAATCGTCATCTCATGACCCTTTCGCGGATCCACTTTGTGTGACTGCTTGGCCCAGTATTTATAGCTACTACGATGAACTCCAAAGGCCTCGCATAACTGCGCGGCACTGTAGCTCCCTATCAGGTTTTGGACTATAGCAAATGGTTCAGTGAGTCCGACATCAAGAGAGCGGTGATGAGTTCAACCGGTCAATGCAACATTCTGTAATGATCAAAACATTGGATATTGACCTATGGCAACCACGAAGTCCCGAGGGCTCTTAGCTGCGCAGAAACGAGAACTATGGAACCGATGGAGAAAAGGCCAATCCCTCAGTGAGATAGGTCGAGTCCTGAGAAAAAATGCGGGCTCTATCAGTGGCGTATTGGCTATGTATGGAGGTATTTCGCCACCCAACCGCACCCGATCTCCTCGGGCGCTCTGCCTATCAGAACGCGAAGAAATTACTCGGGGTTTGTCCAAGGGCTTGTCTGTTCAGGTTACTGCCAACTGAATTAGTCGATCGATTTCGACGGTAAGCCGAGGAACTAGTGGTAACGGTGGCCGTGAGAAATATCGTGCAAATAAAGCTGACAAAAGAGCGTGGGATCAAGCAAAGCGGCCCAAAAAGTGCCTGCTTGCTGAAAACCAATTACTACAAGAAGTTGTAGCAGAGAATCTTCAGCTAGACGGGGCTTCGGAGTAAATATCAGGTTGGCTTAAACGGCGGGATTCAGGTAATCCAGGTATCCCACGAGACTATTGATCGCAGCCTCTTTTTTCAGGCGAGGGGTGTATTAAAGAAAGAGTTGGCGAAGCATCTACGTTCGCGACGAGGACTGCGAAGATCAAAGCATTCGAGCACTGAAGTGACGCAACCTAAGTCGAGTATTATCGATGCGATTTCTATACGAGAGCGGCCGCCAGAGGTGGAAGATCGGGCGGTACCTGATCACTGGCAAGGGGATCTAATTTCGGGTTCCAAGAACTCACACATTGTCACCTTAGTGGAGCGACAGTCCCGTTTCACTATGCTCGTGCAGGTCAACGGCAAGGACACTGAGAGTGTTGTTGCCGCTATTTGTAGAGAAGTTAATCGGCTGCCTTTAGAGTTAAAGAAGACTTTGACTTGGGGCCGGGGCGGTGAGCTCGGCGGCCACAAGAAATTTACCATGGCTACCGATATTAAGGTCTACTTCTGTGACCCTCAAAGTCCTTGGCAGAGAGGTAGCAACGAAAACACTAACCGCTTACTGCGTCAGTATTTCCAGAAAGGCACTGTGGTAAGGCCCTAGTTTTCTAGACACCTTGTAGATTCCTAAAATACTGTCTTTCCATCTCTTCAGGAGAAAGTCCGTTATTTGTACCATGATTGCGCCGAGGATTGTAGAAGCCCTCA
>Ga0075109_1001044_pt1 | contig 17829 bp, 21 predicted proteins | sample AntAceMetag02UKD_FD_69798 | JGI IMG/M metagenome (GOLD analysis project Ga0075109, IMG submission 69798) | Saline lake microbial communities from Ace Lake, Antarctica - Antarctic Ace Lake Metagenome 02UKD | ecosystem: Environmental > Aquatic > Non-marine Saline and Alkaline > Saline | place...
GGGGGGGGGGGGGGGGGGGGCGCTGGAGCGATCCGGTAAAACAGGGCGACTCTACATCGTTATCCGCGTTCGCGGGCTTTCTTCCGAGTCAAGGCAACGGCCTCCAGCGGGGGGTATCCCAAGGTGGCGTCGTGGTCGATCCGATACGCTCCAATGCGACAATCCGACGAGCGCACAGGTCCCAGCACCGGTCGCCGAGTCACCGCTCGCCTGTATCGCTGAGTAGATGGGGGGGGGGCAGCCACCCAGATCACGCCGCAGGTTCGGGTGGTCGCCAAACCGATTGTTGCGGTCGGTTCCCAACGGCTTGAACCGGATCATACGGTTGCCCGCCCGATCAGGCGGAGTTCGCGCATGAGACGTAGCGTGCGATCACAATCGGGCCTAGCGGGGCCTCTGCTCGACTCATCGCGTTCAGCCGGATGATCAACCTTCCAGCGTGGTCGCGGGCCGCGGTTGATACCCAATCTTTCGGATACTTTGGCGCGTTCAGGCCATCCCGTGATCAATCACGTCCAATTACTCTCCCCGGTCCGTAAGGTGATCTTTGATCAGGTGACCCTTTTGTCCGCGGCCGCGGTGAGGGGGGGGCAACTCGGCGCCTTCTGACGTTTCTTGACTCGATCGATTTTATCAAGATGCAGGAAATGAATGGTTTACGTCTTAACATAGTCGCCTGGCGAATTAATGCATGACTTGTTCCAACCTCGATCCAGTATCGGCTAGGTCCCTCCGTTATTAGGTCGCGACGGGTGACCTGACTCGTATTCTGGCGACTCCGTATTTTCGTTTTACCCCTATCTCCATGCGTAAGGAAACCTCATTTCTCGCGGTTGGGCTTGTGCTCGGCGCCTTGCTCACCGCCGTTTGCTTTATCGGCATCCAACGTTCTGCCCGCCAGGTGGGGAGTGGACAGATGGCGACGGTCCTCAAGCTGGCGCATGCTTTGGATGAGTCGCATCCGGTGCACGCGGGAATGGTATTCATGGCGGACCGACTCGCGGAGCTTTCAAGTGGCTCGATGGAGATTCAGATCTTTCCCAACGGTCAGTTGGGTTCGGAGCCGGAGACGGTCGAACAACTCCAACGCGGTGCGCTCTCGATGGTGAAGACCTCGGCTGCCGCGATGGAAGGATTTGTGCCGGAAATGGCGGTGTTTGGATTACCGTATTTGTTTCTTAGCGACGAGCACTACTGGAAGGTGCTCAACGGCCCCATCGGCAAGGAATTATTGGCGGCCGGAGCGGACGTGGGTATCCACGGGTTATGTTACTACGACTCTGGCAGTCGTAGTTTTTACACGATTGACGGACCGGTGCTCGAGCCTGGCGCCGTGAAAGGGCAGAAGATCCGCACGTTACAGAGTCGCATGGCGATGGACCTTATTTCCACGCTCGAGGGGGCGCCCACGCCGATCCCTTGGGGCGAACTCTACACGGCGTTGCAGCAACGCATGGTTGATGGGGCGGAGAATAACCCGCCGTCATTGCTATCGAGCCGGCATTACGAGGTGGCGAAACATTACTCCCTCGATGAGCACACCCGAATTCCGGACATGGTGATCTTCAGCCAAACGGTGTGGGGATCCTTCTCGGCTCAACAGCGGGCTTGGTTGGAACAGGCGGCGGCGGAATCGGTGGTGTTTCAACGCGGACTTTGGACGGAAAAAACGGCCGATGCACTCGTCCAGATCGAAGCGGCTGGAGTGCAGATTTATTATCCCGACAAGGCGCCCTTTGTAGAAGCCACCAAATCACTTTATGCGACGATGCAAGACACCCCGATCGGCCAGTTGGCTGATCGTATCCGGGAGGTGAAATGAGCGACAAATTACGGATTGAAACCTCTTTGGGGCATCGCGTTTGGGAACGCGTGGTGAATGGCCTGCAGTGGTTAACGATCGTGCTCTTCACGACGTTGACGCTCGATGTATTGTGGGGGGTAGTTTCTCGTTATGGGTTGGGTTCGCAGAGTCGATGGACTGAGGAGGTCGCCATCAATCTGATCGTCTGGGTCTCGTTGCTCGGGGCGGCCTTGATGTTTCGGGAGCGAGGGCATCTGGGCGTCGACTATTTTGTGGGTAAACTTGATCCCACGGCCCGGCGATTGACTGCGATCATAGCGGAGATCGCCATTATCATCTTCGCCTCGTTTATACTCGTTTACGGTGGGGGGATGTTGGTGATCGAGACCCTGCGTTCGGGGCAAGTCACTCCGGCCATGGGCTGGAAAGTAGGTTACTTGAATATCGTGGTGCCGCTGAGCGGATTGTTTATCATCGCGTTCTCAATTGAGCACCTGATCACCGGCCGAACCACGGCGTCGGCTGATGCCGTTGGAAAGGAAATCCTATGAGCGTCGAGGTGTTGATTCTGTTGGTTCTCTTCGTCGGATTATTGGTGCTCAATACGCCGGTTGCGGTCTGCATCGGGCTCGCCGCCGCCGGCACGTTGGTGAGCTTGGGAGGCGACTCCAATGGGTACGTGTTAGCGCAGCGGGTTTCGTCCGGCATCGCGAGTTTTCCGTTGTTGGCGATTCCGTTTTTTGTGCTCGCGGGAGGACTGATGGGTGAGGGGGGGATGGCCCGGCGTCTCACCAATTTTGCTTTTGCGATGGTCGGTCGACTGCCCGGCGGTCTGGCTTATGTGAATACGCTCACCTGTATGATGTTTGGAGCGGTGTCGGGTTCCGCGGCGGCGGCGGTGTCGTCGATCGGTGGTTCACTCATTCCCGAGATGGAGGCCAAGGGTTACAAGCGAGAGTTCGCGGTGGCGCTGACGGCGACTTCGGCCACGACCGGACTACTCATTCCTCCCAGTAACATCATGATCGTCTACGCGGTCGTCGCCGGTAATGTTTCCGTGGCGGCACTGTTCTTGGCGGGGGTGTTTCCCGGCATCGTGATGGGTCTGTTGATTATGGCAGTGAGTTTGATACTCACGCTGCGTTCCGGGGCGCTCAAAGCCTCCAGTATCGAGGTGGAAGTTCCGGCGTTGGGCGGGGCGCTGTGGGGCGCGTTGCCGAGCCTGTTGCTCGTGATTATCGTGATGGGCGGGATTCTGGGAGGCGTGTTTTCCGCGACGGAAGCTTCGGCCATCGCGGTGGCCTATGCGTTTGTGCTCGGCGTGGTGGTTTACCGGGAAATTCCGATTTCGCGGTTGCCCGAGATTTTACTACGCGGAGCTAAGACGACGGCCGTGGTCATGCTATTGGTGGGCACGAGTCAGGCCATGAGCTGGGTGCTTTCATCAGAGCGGGTGCCGCAGATGGTCAGTGCAGCGATGCTCGCGCTTTCGAACAATCCGTTGGTGGTTCTGTTGCTCATCAACGTGCTGCTATTGGTCGTGGGCACGTTCATGGATATGACGCCGGCGGTGTTGATTTTTACGCCGATCTTTTTGCCGGTGGTGACGGCGTTGGGTATGGATCCGGTGCATTTCGGCATCTTATTGATCGCCAACCTTTGTATCGGCCTATGCACGCCGCCGGTGGGAGCGTGTTTGTTTGTGAGTTGTAGTGTGGGTAAAACGACTATCGCTCGCGTCGTCCCGCCGATGATCCCATTCTTTATCGCGATGTTGATCGGGCTAGTGCTGATCACTTACTGGCCAGCGCTCTCCATCACTCTGCCGCAGTGGCTGAATTTGATGTGAGGCCATGCCGAGCCCGCGACTGAGAATTTTCGCCTGATTGTCGGTTGCCCCAAGCTGGCGAGCGGCCGGGCGCCAGACTTTGCAGACTTAGATTACCGCTCGGATCCGGCCTTTTTGAACAGGCTTATTTGATTTCGACCTGCTCGACCAGTTCGATGCGGTGAGCTTCCAAACCGACGATCTTACGCGGGTTACTGGTGAGTAGACGAATTTTACCCAAGCCCAAGGCGCGCAGGATTTGGGCTCCGATGCCGTAGTCACGTAAATCCATGCTCGTGAAGTCGGTGGTCGTCGGGTGGCCGGGAAGCAGGGATTCCAGACTGCCGGCGGGCTGCATGTAGAGCAGGGCGCCGGAGCCGGCTTCAGCAATCGCTTTCAGACTTGAAGCGATGATGTCAGTTGCGGCGCCATCGCCGATGGGAGCAAAGACATCAGAGAACGGATTCGCGCCGTGCACTCTGACTAGATGCGCTTGGTCGGCGGTCAACTCACCGAGGGTGAGGGCGACGTGGCGACGATTATCCAGGCGGCTGCGGAAGACGTGGGCGTTGAAGGTGCCGTGGGCGGTGGCGATGGGCGTCTCGCTGACTTTCTCCACCAACGACTCCTGTTTGAGTCGGTGGGCGATTAGCTGTTGGACGGAGATCATCTTCAGGCCGAATTTCGCTTTGAACTTAACGAGCTCGGGCAGGCGTTGCATCGTGCCATCGTCGTTGACGAGTTCGCAGAGGACTCCGCTCGGATCCAGTCCTGCGAGGGTGGCCAAGTCGACGGCTGCTTCGGTGTGCCCGGCGCGTTCCAAGACTCCGCCGGGACGAGCGCGGAGGGGGAAGACATGGCCAGGTTGGACGAGTTCATCGGCCTGACTATCGGGCGACGCCACAATCTTGATGGTCACGGCGCGATCGTAGGCGCTGACTCCGGTCGTGATGCCGCTTTTGGCGTCGATGCTCACGGTAAAGTCGGTGCGTTGAACCTCATTGTTGCGCGAGGTCATGGCCTTCAATCCGAGGCGGTCAAGTCGAGCTCCCGTAGTCGGAACACAAACGATCCCGCTCCCATGGCGGATCATCATATTGACCTTTTCCGGGGTGGCTTTGCAGGCGGCCATGATGAGATCGCCCTCATTTTCCCGATCCTCGTCATCGGTGACGATAATGAGTTCTCCTGCCGCGATGGCGTCGATTGCTTCTTCTATGGTGTCAAATGGCATGTCGATAGTGCGAGCAGACTGGAGAGGTGGTGCCCTCGGAATCGAGTAAATTGAGGGAGAACTCGTTCTAAGTCGATGCAGGCCGCCATTATTTTAGGGATATCCGGCCGACGCAAACCTGGTTAAAGGGCCGGGAAGTGAACGAATCATCGGAAAGGGGCTGGGCGAAGGGGGGGGGGGCGGCGCAGGATCCGGCTTCACCGTTCTTGGGGCTGCCGAGGCGGCGTAGCCCCACTGTTTGCATCCATTTTTCCCATGAAACTGTTTACCCTGCTTTTAGCTATTTCGCTTAGTTTGTCCTCTTGGTTGGGCGCCGCTGATCACTCTCATGGACCAGACGGCGGAGGCCCCCTCATGGGATGGAACAGTTGGAATTGGCACGGGAAGAAAGAGATTAACGAGAACGTGGTGCGGGAGACGATTGATGCGATGGTATCAACGGGACTGCGGGATGCGGGCTACAATTACATCGTGATTGATGGGGGGTGGCGGGGTAGTGCACTGGCGCCGAATGGGGAACTGACGGCGCACCCCGATCGCTTCCCGGGTGGGATCAAGCCGCTGGTGGACTATGCTCACGCGAACGGGATGAAAATCGGATTGCACACGGTGCCAGGGACTGATGATTGCGGCGGGGATCCCGTAGGAGGATTTGGGCGCGAGGAAGTGCACGTGGCGCAATTTGCGGCGTGGGGACTGGATTTCGTGAAATTGGACCGATGTATCATGAAGACCGATGAGGGTTGGGATGAGGCGTTGATTGAATCGGTCTATCGTAAGTGGGCCACATTGATGGCGAATTCCGGGCAGGAGATGGTTCTAAGCATCAGTGCCTACGAGTATCGCGATTGGTATCCAGAGCTCGGCAGCATGGCGCGAACAACGCTCGATATCGATGCGCGGGTGAAAGACGGGGCGATTTTTGATCGGGCGGTTCCGACGAAGAATCACCTGAGCGTGATGACGGTGGCAGATCTCAATAATCGTTACGCATCGAAGGCGGGTCACGGTTACTGGAATGATTCGGAGATGTTGGTGACGGGAGAACAGGGACTGACGGAGGCCGAGCAAGAGGCGCATTTTGCGCTCTGGTGCGTGATGAGTTCGCCGCTTTTCCTCGGTAATGATCCTCGGCAAATGACGGCAGTTGAGTTGGCGTTGCTGACCAATCGCGCCGCGATCGAAATCAATCAGGATCCGCACGAACAAGGCCGTCGGATTGTGAAATCGGGCATGAGTGAGGTTTGGCTCAAGCGGATGAGTGATGGGCGAATGGGGCTGTTGCTGCTGAATCGGGGGGCGGATCAGATGCGCACGATCGAGTTCGACGTGGGGGGGATTGCCGCGGGGACGCGATTTGATGTGCTCAATGTATTCTCGGGGGCGAAGGAGCAGACCGACGGCGTGTTTTCCGTCGAGTTGGATCCGCGTTCGTCGCAATTTTTCTTGGTGTCTCCGCGGTAGCCAATCTTGCGGTGATTGCGGTGGGAGGGAAGAGGTGAGGTGAGTTGATCCTCTTTGGCCCCCCTCAATAACTAAAGTTTAAACCTGACCCGTATTTTCTACTCCAGGTTGATTTTAAGCGTTTGACTCCTTTTCACGTGCCTCGGCGCTTCAGGGTGAGCTGCTTGATGAAGAGCAGGTAGGTGATCTGCTCGATAGCGGAGAGCGGATTGGAAATACCGCCGGACCAGAAGCGGTCCCAGAGTTTGCGGATAAGGCTTTGAAGAATGGGGCTGAGTTGCAGCATAGGAGAGAAGGAAAATGGCCGGGCAGAGCAGACCTATGAGTCAGGCTTCGAAGTCAATCTCGTCATGGATGTTATATAAGTTATTAAACTACAATTATTTGAATTCTATAATTCAGGGGCGATAAACCAAAAACGGTTTTAGTTTGGCACATAGGGTTTGAGAGGAAACCAGCGGCTCCAGCGTCGGTTGGCTGCTTGGTGGGTTTGATCTTGAATTGGCCCAAGTTGGAGGATTTTGAGGTGGTGGCCACGGTGGGGGGGGCGCGGTCAGGACTCCAGCCGGGCCCGGGCGGCGGCGATGGCGTCGTGGAGCTTCTTGCGCAGGAGATCACGCGACGGGAGCGCGGTGAGGTATTCGGCGACGTGGATGCCGGCTTGGTCGAGTTCTAGGAGTTCGATTTGTTCCTGCTTCTTGCCTGCGCAGAGAATAATGCCGAGCGGTGAAGCCTCGCCCGGCTGTTGCTCGTGTTTGGCCAGCCAGCGCAGGTAGAGCTCCATCTGGCCTTTGTAGTCGGGCTTGAAATCGCCGAGTTTGAGGTCGATGGCGATGAGGCGTCGGAGTCCGCGATGGTAAAATAGGAGGTCGAGATAAAAATCGTCGGAATCGATCGAGATGCATTTCTGCCGACCGAGGAAGGCGAAGCCGCCGCCGAGCTCGAGGAGGAAGGTTTCGAGGTCGCGCAGGATGGCGTCCTCAAGGTCCTTTTCGAGGTAGCGGTCGCGCAGACCGAGGAAGTCGAGAATGTAGGGGGCGCGAAAGATGAGATCAGGCGTGAGGCGGTCCTCCTCGCGCAGGGCGGCGAGTTCGGCGCGAGCGAGTTCGGCTGGTTTCTTGGAAACGGCCGTGCGCTCGAAGAGCAGAGAGTCGATTTTGGCGCGCAGAGCACGCACGCTCCAGCGCTCGACGCGGCACATCTCAGCGTAGAACTCACGTTGGAGAGGATCAGGGAGCGGGATGAGTTCCTTGAAGTGCGATCAGCTCAATTGTCGCGACAGGGTAGCAACAATCTCGGGTTCGGAGAAGGTCTCGGCAAACTGCACCATGCGGGTGAGCGCGGAGTAGCTGTAGCCCCGGCCGAAGTCGGCCGACAATTGTTGCGACAGCGTAGCAAGAATCTCGCGGCCGTAGTCGGCGCGTTGGTTCTGGAGGACATCGGCTTGGATGCGTTTGCCGATGCGCCAGTAAAGCAGCGTCACCCCTGCATTGACCGTGCGAGCGACGGCGTCACGCGTCTGCGCGATCATTGTCCGCACATCGGCGGTTACGCCGTGGTCGGTGGTAATGATCGAGAGTTCGGGAGCAGGCATGGGGAGAAAAGTGAGAGCGAAGAGGCACGGTGCGGACTAGGCGACCAACTTATGAGTGAGGGCGAGAAGTTCGTTGATCTCAGTGGGCGAGAAGATGCCGCGGATGCCGCTGGAGCCTGGATGAGGTCGCGCTTTTCGACCGTGCCGCGGTCGATCAGAAAATCACGCAGCAGGCCGAGGAACTGGAGCTGGCGGCGGTCGAGGGTGGGATGCTCGGAAGTGAATTGATCGATGAAGCGAGACACCGTATCGGGGAAACTCTCCAGTAGCTCGATCCCCAGGATGTGCCGGATGAAGCGCAGGAAAGGGGCACGTTGGGGCTGATAAACGCGCCGGAGGAGGTCTTTTCGAGTTTGGGATTCTGAGGGCATTAACTGATCCTACTGATCCGTTGTTCTCCTCGGTATTCGTGGTTGAGTCGGGACGCAGGGGAGAAGGTTTTTTGGGCGGTGCAATGGCTGCGGTTCATGGTCAAATTTGAAAGGGGAGAATTTGAAGCGAGTTAAGTGCGGCTCCGGGAATACCGACGCCTCCTTGAAATAGGGGGGGGCGACGTAAGCTCTAAAGATTGTGAACGGGGTCACTCGTTGTTTTTAAGTCGCTTTCTCGATTACTGGATCTGTTGGCCCCAGCGGATGAGGGAATAGCCCTGTGAGGCGGCGAAGTGCGGTGGGCTTCGGGGCATAGGAAGGTAGGCGACGTTCTGTGATGGGAGGATTTGCGATTGCGAGTCTGGGGGTTGCTGGGTTGATTTCTGAGCGTGTCGTTCCGGCTGTTGAAGCGTATTAGTTTCGCCCTTTTTGTCGGGGGGGCTGTTTGGGCCTCGGTGGGTTCGACGGGGTGGGCGATTGATGCGACGCAGTTGAGTTCCTCCTCGTTGCAGCAACGGGCTCAGCGGGAGATTGAGCGGGCGGCTTTTGGCGCGGCGGTCCCGTATCTCACGGAGTTGGATCGGCGACTCCGGGAGAGTGCGGATAGTGCGGCGGTGCGCGCGCGGGAGAATGTGTTGTATTACTTAGGGATTGGGAAACTGCAGTCGGCCGATCTCGTCGGGGCGACCTACACTTTTGCCCAGTTTGTGGAGACTTATCCGAAAGCCCCGACGGTCATCCAGGCACGCGCTTACTGGGGAGACGCTTTTTATTACCAGGGCCGACTCGAGGATGCTCGATCGGTCTATGGGGCATTGAGATCGCAGCATAATCCCGCCGATCTCCCTCTCGAGCAGCAGGCAGCTTATTGGGAGCACTATGCCGACACCGTTTACGCGGCGCGGGATTGGGCCGAAGGAAAAGATGTTTTCGCAGAAATGAAGTTGGCGGCGTCGCGACTTTTGAGGGGACGAGAGGCCGACGAAAAGAACGCTAAGGCGGGATCCTATTTGTTGCAGGCGGCGATTGCGCAAAACGACTTCGATGCGGCCCTCGCCACGTTACCTGACCTGAGTGGTCGAACCGGAAAATCACGCTATGATCTGGCGTTGAATCTCGCTTTGATGCGGGGCGGAGATGAACTTTACGAGGTGGGTCGATTCGGGGAGGCACTGTATTTTTATGAGCTCGTGCTCCGGCCCGGGTCGCTTATCCAGTTTTGGCAGTCTGAAAGGGATGCATTGAAATTGGAGCGCGCGCGCATCGTAGGCGTTGATTGGTTTGCGGACCGATTGGTCGCGCTCGAAAATGAGTTCGCGCAAGCCGAAGCGCGGCTGGCGCAATTGGGGGTTCGTGAGTCGGCCGCGGAGGAGACGAAGTCGAATGCGGCCCGGACCCTCGATTACGCCAGCGCTTTAGGTTTTCGCATCGCGCGTTGTTATCTGGCCAGAGGGCGAAGTTTTGAAGCGTATTGGGCATTTGTGAATCTGGAGCGAGCCGCGGCCGCCGATGAGGATAAGAGCGGGTTCGCGGAGGAGGCGATTTATGGTCAGGTGAAAATGTCGGCGGCGAGCGGACGAGATGATCGGACGCGGCGCGTCGCGAGACGGTATTTGCGGAACGCGGACTCCCAACGATTCATCGGTGATGTGGGGTATGAGTTGCTGCGAACGGAGGTTCGAACGGGGAACCGATTGGCCGTGCGCGAGCTCGCGGAAGCTTTCATGGAGCGAGTGCGGATCGATCCGAATCTGCAAGACGCGCCGAAGTTGGTGTATTTGGTGGGATCGACGCTGGTGGAGCTCGATGATCGACCGGGGTTGATTGAACGATTTCAACCGATGTTGGATGAGTATCCAGATAGTGGATTCAGTGATGGATTGCGCTACTGGTTGGGCTTGGTGGGGGTGCTCGAGGGCACCTTCAAAACCTCGCTGAAGCATTTTCAAATCATCCAACGTGATTACCCAAACGGGGCCTATGGGGAAGATGCGGCCTATCGCGAAGGGGTGTGCTGGTTTGGGCTCATGCAGGGGGCGAAAGCCCGCAATGCCTTGGAGGGTTTTCTGATCGATTATCCAGCCAGTCGTCTGGTGAGTGAAGCGTATGCGCTGATGGGCGACTTGGAGGCTTCGGAGGGGAAAACGGATGCCGCGATCAATGCCTACGCGGCAGCCCAAGACGCGGGCGCGCAACTGAGCCCGCCCAACATGAGTTACATCAATCATGCGGTGTTTCAGGCGGGGAAATTGTTTGCGGCCGAGCGACGTTGGCCGGAGATGGGGGAGTGGTTTGAGACTTATTTACGGCGGTGGGGACAGGACGGGCGAGCGGGGGATGCTATTTATGAATTGGGTCGGGCGCAGGTCGGGATGGGCCGAGATGAGGCGATGCTGGACACGTGGATGCAAGCGATCCAGCGCTTTGGTAATGATCCTGCGGATACGGGGCCGGATCTGATGTTGGCGGAGTTTCCCGGGCACTACGAAGCGGTGCGGGGAAAGTCGGCGGAGCAGGTGCTGCGCGATGCATTGGCCATCGCGCAAGCCCAGGATCAGGCGACGCTCGCGTTAAGATTGGCCTATACGCTCCGAGGTCTGGGCGTGCTCGAAACGAGGCTTCCGGAGGTAACGAAGACGAATGGGCCGGAGGCGAGTGCGGCGGTTTTATTGTCGGCTGCGCGGCTCACGCGCACGGAGGATCCGACTTTTGCGTTGGCGCTATTGGAGGAGGCGATTCAGCGCAATGGCGGCAGCGATCCCGATGGCGAGCGGTGGAGGATATTGGCAGAACTGCGGAGCGAGCAGGGGGATGTGGTCGGCTCGATTGAAGCTTGGCGCCACGTGGCGGATTTCTTTCCGGCCTCACCGCATGCCATGGAGGCCAGGCTGCGCGAGGGAGATTTAGAACGGGAACGCGGGGGCACCTTGGCGGCTATTGCCGCGTATCGTGAGGTGCTGAAGGTGCGCGAGTGGCGAGGTCCGGCGTGGGCCGAGGCGAACTACAAAATCGGGCTGACCCATTTTGAAGCGGGCGATTTTAAGACGGCGTTTGGGTTTAGTCAGCGGGTGTATGTGCTCTACCCGGGAGTCGCGAAGTGGGCGGCAGAGGCTTACCTCATTAGCGGGCGGGCACTGGAAGAAATGAATCGAGCCACCGATGCCGTGGAGACCTATCGTGAATTGATCGGTAATGAAAAAATCAACACGCAACCGGCCGCCAAGCAGGCCCGGGAACGTCTGCTGGAACTGGGGGCATCATGAAGCGATGGGTTGAGATCTTAATGCTGGTTGGAGTGGCGTTGGCGTTGCCTCTGGCCGGCCAGGTGCAGTCGTCGGAACTGCGGGTGCGCATGGGGGAGCAGGGCAGTGTCGTGATGAAGGTGCGGGGAATCGACGCGGCGGGCCGAATCGTGCTGCAGCCGGAGTTGGGAGAAAGTGGGGAGGCGTTGATTCCGCTGCCGGAGGCGCGTGGTTTGCAGTTTTTGTTGCCCGACAATTATCGCAAGGCGCAGCAGTTGGCGTTTGCAGGGCGGACGGGAGAAGCCGTTTTCTTGATGCGCCGAATCGTGCCGGCGTTGGTGCCGTATGCGGCGGTGCCGGAGTCGAATGCGACGGGAATCGTGCGTTTCTACTTTACGTTGTTGTTAAGGGAGCGGGCGTGGTTGGATGCGATCGCGCTGGCGGTGCAACTGCCGATGGGGATTGGTGAGGCGGACTTTGTGCCTGACGTGGTGGAACTCGCGAAAGCGTTGCGGGCAGCGGGACGCGTGGAAGAGGTGGTGACGGTGATGGAGCAGGTGCGATTGGACTCACCTCAGCACAGGAAGTTGATTTGGGAGCTCGCGGATGAAGTGCGTCGGGGGGGGCATTGGCGGGAATCGCAGGTGCTCTACGAAAAGCTCAGCGGAGCCGAAGAAAACGGGGAGGTGGCGGAGCGGTTGAAATTGTTGCTGGCTTATACCGATTGGCACCTGGGCAGTGATCTTAGCGCGCCGGGGCTGCTGAGTGTAATGGCGCCCCCGCCCGTCGACACCGATCGAGGGGTGCTGTATCGACTCCTGGAGGGGAAGGTGGCATTGGCGGCGGGAGAGGCGGCGAGTGCGCTGGATCAACTCGCCGAAGCCTTACTTGGAATCGAGGTGGCAAGCGAATGGCGCGTTGAGATTACGGCGGCGATTGCGGATGCTTATCGGGCGCATGGCCGCGATGATTTGGCGGCGGTGATTGAATCCGATTTAAGGCGATTTCACCCCTCTTCCCGTTGGATAACTGCAATTTCAGATTAATACGCTTATGAAAAATTCGACTCCTCTTTGGATGACCGTGACTCGCTGGATGTTACTCCTCGGGCTCGTGCCCGTGTTTCTCCATGCTCAGGAAAATGCCGCGGCGGCGGCGGGCGGAGACGTCAGCATCGGGCAGCTCTGGGCGCAGGGAGGTTGGGCGATGTATCCGCTAGCCTTGTTCTCGATCGCGGCGTTTGGGCTAATTCTCTTCAATGCGTTGAACATCCGGGAACAGCAGTTGCTTCGTCCGGATGTATCGGCCCAGTTGCAAGAGAGTTTGGCCAAGGGGGATGTGGCGGGGGCGCAAGCGGTATGCGAAGCCAACCCGTGTTTAGTCGCGAATATCACCGGCGCGGGTTTGGCCCGAGCGCGACCTGAGGCCTACGATGCGGAGGCGGTGGAAAAGGGGATGGAGGAGTCGTCAGTTGAGGAAATCGCGGGACCATTTGGGGTGATCAGTTATCTGTCGATTATTGCGACGTTGGCCCCGATGGTGGGGATGCTTGGAACGGTTTCGGGCATGATCAAAGCGTTCCGTAACATTGCGCTCGGCGGGATGGGTAAACCGGAGTTACTGGCGGATAATATCTCGGAGGCGCTCATCACCACGGCGGTGGGTTTGGTGGTCGGTATTCCGGCGATGTTTGCCTTTTTCTTCTTCAAGAGTCGCTACGCACGGCTGACCTCGCGGCTGGCGAGAATTTGCGGCGACTTGCATCACACCTTGACGTTTGCGTTGTCGAAAAAGCACTGAGGGCCGGAGCTTAAGACCCTGATTCGACGATGAAAATTTCCTCCCTAGGTGACGAAGATGCGCGCTTCGACATGACGCCGATGATGGACATCGTGTTTCAGTTGATCGCGTTTTTCATGATCGTCGCGACTTACGTGACGAGGGAGAAGGTTGAGGTCGAACTGCCATTGGCGGTGAATGCATCGATCGCGGAGAATCAACAGGGGCGCATGATGATTTCGCTCACGATTGACGGGCAGGTCTGGGCGGGATCACGGCCGGTGTCGTTGGACGAACTGGCCACGCAGGTGCGGGAGTGGAAGAGGGAGAATACGGAGGCTAAGATTGTGATTCGGGCGGATCGGTCGAACTCGTATGGGTTGGTCAAACAGGTGATGAAGGTCTGCCGGGATGCGGGCTTGGCGGATATTATCTTCTCATCGTTCCAGCCGGGAGGCGAAGGATGAAGGGCCGGAACCTGGCGATGGAAACGGACGAAGGGTTCTCGTTGGATTCGATGTTGGATATCGTTTTTCTGTTGTTGATCTACTTCATGGTCACGGCGGCTTTCGTGAAGGAGGAGGCCGATATCAGTATGTCGCTGCCGAGTCGGGTGGAGCAGGATGAACCGCTGGAAATGCCTGAGGAGCAGGTGTTGGATATCATGGCGGACGGGTCGGTGTGGTTGAACGGACAACCGTTTGATGACCAGACGAGCCATATGTTGCCGGAGCTTACGCGCACGTTGGCGCGTTTCCGGGTGGCGGCAGAGGATGCGGGGGTGCCGGCATTTATCGTGGTGCAGGCAGAAGATGAAGCCCGGCATCAGCGCATCATTGATGTGCTCAATGCGTGTGCGGTCGCGGAGATCTCGTTGGTTTCATTTAACTTGGAATGAGTGAGATGACGCAAAAACCGATCAAACAGCGGAGCACTTTGTTTTGGGTGATCGTGATCAGTGCGGGCGTGCACCTACTGGTGGGGGCGGGCGTAGCGTCTTGGAAAATCTACCGTTACACGCTGCCACCCGAGGCGACGTTTTCTTCGCCGCCGCCGGCGTCGCGGGTGCCGCCGGCTAATCAAGAATTCCGAGTGCAGATGCAGCAGTTGCAGCAACAGAGTGCGCGTCCGGCGAGCCAGACGGCGGGGCAGGTTGAGAGCTTGTTGAGTCAGTCGCTGGATCGGCTCGATAGCCCAGGGGGAGCGTTTGGGACCTCGGCGTTAAATGGGACCCCGGTGGTGGTGGGAGTCGGTGGCGTCGGTCGCGGTTTGGGTCGATGGGGGGGAGGCGGGGGCGAGTTGGGGATGGGCGTCTCGGCAGTCGATTTCTTTGGGATCAAGAAACAGGGGGAGCGGGTGGTCTTCATCGTGGATGGCGGGGCCTCGATGGTGGAACCCGAACGCGGGGATCTGCCCGGGTATGAGCGCGTGAAAAAGGAACTAACCGCGATGATTGACGGGTTGTCGCCGGGGACGTTTTTCAACATCATCGTCTTCGGACGTTACATCGATATGTATGCACCGCGCATGGTGGTGGCGACGGCGGACAACACGGCGCAGGTTGCGGGATGGATTGCGCCCTATTGGCGTCTCGTGGAGGGCAAGATTGAGCGACGGGGGCCGTTCCGAAAAAACTATGAACCGGAGCTGTTGGACTGGAATGGAGATGGTGGCAGTTCGCGCATGGATTTGGCATTGGCCGCGGCGTTGGAACTGCGGGCGGATTTGATTTTCATGATCACGGATGGCACGCCTTCGATCATTGAGAGGCGGAAAGACAGTGAAGCAGGCCGCTGGCAGCAGCGACTGGATCGTTACGCCGAAGATCGGGCGCGTTTCGATGAAAGTCAGAAGGGCCAGAAAGAGATGGTGGAATATGAGAAAGAACGTGCGGTGTGGCGGGCGGAGCAAGATCGCATCAGCGACGAGCGGAAATTGAAGGGTCTGCCTCCCGTAGTCAGAGAGGGTGGGTCGCGGGGGGCTCCATCTCGGCCAGGACCGTCGCGGCCAAGGCAGCCGACGAGTCATTACAGTGTGGAGGATTTGCAGCGCTTTGTGCGGAAGCGAGCGCGGGAGCTTTACGGTAGTGGGGGCTCGACGTTACCTAGTTTGAGCGTAGTCGGCTATTCCCCGAACGCGAAAGGCACGGCGGTGATTGAGGAGCTGGCCGGCACCTTTCCCGATGGCACGTTTCGGGTGATTGGGGCATTCGACGCGACCACGACTTATTGATGAGTTTGGTGTGATTGGTGGATTGAAAATCGAGGAGCTGGGCTTAGAGTGAAGCCTATGCCTACTGTTAAGAAACTTTTGCACACGCGGATGCGCGTAAATGATATCGATGCTACGGTGAAGTTTTACACCGAAGCTTTGGGGCTGACCGAAACCCGTCGGCACACTTCTCCGCGGGGCGCGCAATTGGTCTTTCTCGCCACGCCGAACAGCGAAGAGGAAATCGAAATCTGCCAGATGCCTGACGGCGCGCCGGCGGTGCAGGTGCAAGAGGATTTGATGCACCTGGCCTTTGAAGTCGATGACCTGATGGCTTTCGCGGAAGCGGCGAAAGCTAAGGGTTACGAACTGAGCGATGGTCCGACGCAATCGGGTAGCGGCTCGATGATCGCATTCTTTGATGCGCCCGAAGGTTACGAGGTTGAACTGATCCAGCGGACTAAGAGCTGATCGTAAGTTTGGATTTTAGTAGAAAGGGCGGAACTAAGGTTCCGTCCTTTTTTGGGCCTACCGAGGGAGCGGGGATTAGGGTTCAGGGGGGCGGCGGTCTCTCCCCGGGCGGGGCATTAGCGCAAACAGTAAGGATTGACCCTGTTCCTTCCCCTCCGACGCCACCGAGCAGGGCTTTGAGTTGGAGCTGATGCGACTCGGCTTCCCGGCGGTGGTGCAAGATGCGGGCGGCGGTGTCAGCTTCGGGCGAGGGCAAGTGATCGATCATAGCCGAAAGGATGGCCTCGCGCTCAGCGTCGGTCGTTTGCGCATTGTCGAATCCGCAGCGGTAGGCGATGCGCAGCGCGGTCGCCGTGTTGGCTTCAGGCAGCATTGAGCACCTCCTCTATCTTCTTACGCACGGCGGGAAACTTACCTTGGTGAATGGCGCGGCTGGTATTCTCGCGACTTTTGCCGATCTGCTCGGCGAGGGAAGTCACGGTGAGACCTCGATCGATGAGGCGCTTCTTTAGGCGATTTGAGGCTTGATTCTGTTTGGTCATACGTGATTAGGTTTTAAGTCACACCTGTGATTTAAGCGCACGTCAATAACATATAGTGCCTTTAGCGCACTTTTATTATGACTTTAACCAACTGGACTGAACGCCTTTCAACTCTCCGATCTGCTCTAAAGCTGGATCAAACAGCTATGGGTAAAAACTTGGGCGTTGCCCGTGAATGGGTGTCACGACTGGAGAACGGCAAAGGTGAGTTCTCGCCCACCATTAAAGCCGTCATCGCGCGTATGGAGGATGATCTAAGGACACATCGAAGCTCTAGGAGTGTCGCGGGGTCACAAGCGGTTTATGGCGGAGGTCGTATCATAACACCGAGCGAGTTCCAAGCGGGGCCCGCCAATCAACCAGAGCGCCAAACTATCGAGGCGCTCTTTACCAAATACCTCGACGTTGCAGAGCAAGTGCCCGGTGGCCTCGGCCACGCATGGGTGCAAGTTAAGCTCCATCTCAAAATCGACGACCTCGAAAAACTAATCGAATAATGAAAACTCACGCCCCCCTCTTTGCCTGTGCCGTGCTTGCCCTTTGCATCGGCTGTGCAACGCCCTCGCGGCATCAACTGACGAGTCGTAATCTCACGGTGAAAGTCACCCCTAGCGAAGCTGAGGCCACCGTCATCATGACCAAGGGCTACGGCATCACTCTTGAGGAAATCTATCGGGGGCCACCAGACACCTTACAAATTACGCCCGACTCATTGACAGTCAGCATAACCGTTGAGGCCGAGGGCTATGATTCGAGAACCATTCGATCATCTGAATATGATCGAGAATACCGCATCGGCGATGGTGTCTATGAGGTCGAACTTTTGAATGATGAGATAAGGGCCGTTCGCAAAGAGGCCAAGCTCATGGCCATCCCTGGTCTTACCGATAAGCAACGCGAGCAGCTGCGCGAGAGCTCGATCTCCGTGGGCATGCCGGTGGCTGCGATTGAGTATCTACGCGGCGAGCCCGAGAGTCGTTCGCGCTCCGGTGGCGTGGGTGGGCAGACTGAATTCCTGCACTACTACCGATCACTCTTTTACTTCGTAGACGGCAAGCTCGTGCGCTGGGAACATAACACCCGCTAGCGCCAAACCCTAGCCCTTGGATCCCCTCTAGCCCCGCCAATCGCGGGGCTTTTTTGTGCCCGGATCGTGGCCGGTGGGACGGGGTCAAATATTACCCAGGGTAATATTTGGGGAACAGATGGAACGCACGGAATGGTGGGGTAGGTGGTTTTTCAAACCTGTGGCATGGTGTGGGCCTTCCCGAAACCCGCCGCCATGATCA
>Ga0075109_1001048_pt1 | contig 17780 bp, 19 predicted proteins | sample AntAceMetag02UKD_FD_69798 | JGI IMG/M metagenome (GOLD analysis project Ga0075109, IMG submission 69798) | Saline lake microbial communities from Ace Lake, Antarctica - Antarctic Ace Lake Metagenome 02UKD | ecosystem: Environmental > Aquatic > Non-marine Saline and Alkaline > Saline | place...
ACCATTTGGCTTTTGGTTTAATGCCGACTTCATCCAACAGTGTTCTAAGAGATACGCCTGTGTATTGGACGCAGTGAATCATGCCATGGGTGAACTGCACACCATTCAGCTGCGCATTGCGCCATTCCATGCCGCCATTCGCCGCACATTCGAGAAAGAAGAACCGCGACACACGTGGCAGTCTTAACAAGTCGTCCATCGTGAAGAGCAATGGACGCTCAACCATCCCGTGGATCATTAAGCGATGCTCTTCAGGGTCAACTTCAGCGGCGCCTGCGTGATGACGCTCAAAACATAATCCGTTAGGAGTAATGATCCCTTCCAACGCGTACAGCGGTGTGAAATTGATTGAGGACTCTCGCGTTGCTGTCAGCCACTCAACACTGCGGCGCACAACATCGCCTTCAAATTCAGAGGGACTGCCATAGGGGGCGTCATCGACGCTCGCACCCAATTGGCGCGACCAATCAGGGATATCGAGCCCTGCAGATTTCGCTGGGCCAACGCCGCCAGCAAGACTGCCAGCAACCACGGCGGTACCCGCCAAACCTGCTTGTAAGAACTGACGTCGTGGCAAGGCCGGAGCCTGCGCATCCAATGCCTTTAATGTTTTCTTGGTCATGTTGGAAGGCCCTTCCAGCTTAAACATATTCAATCAATTCATTATATAAACTGTGAATATGTTGTCCAGAACTACAATCAGATTAGAGTTATTTTTAACCGGAAGTTTTGGCACGAAGATACTCGTGGAATTTCTGTTTCTCGTATGCCTTGTCGTAAACATAACGGAACATGGCGTCAAAATGGTTTGGTTTAAAATACCCAGGGATACGCGCCACTTCACTTTTTCGCCCGCTCTTCTCCTTGGCGCTCGCAACATCATCGGTAAAGAATTGTATGGTCGGTGTGAATTTCACCCCCCACTTGCGCGCAAGGTCTCGCTCTGAGAGTTCCTCTCCATCAAAGTCTGTCACGATCTTTGAGCCTATAATATTGAGTTGTAAGACAGAGAAATTTGATTTCACAAAATCTAAAATCTCAGGTTTCGCCAGGTTCACTCGATGCGTCTCTTTACAATATGGGCAGCCTTTAAGCTCCCAGAATATCGCAAAGCGTTTATCCTGTGCCTTTGCTTCATCGAGGTCTTCCTGGAGAATAAGAAAAGAATCTAGGAACCAGGGCTGATAAATCAGACCATCATCATTGAGTTTTAGCTCATCCGCCAAGCTTAAACGCGGCCCGATCGATGCGGATGCTAATCCTGCGAGTGCCAGTTGCTGAAATCGCCGCCGCGACAAGAATGTGTCTGCCATTTGACCCTCGTTACGCATTCCATTTATTGAATGTGTAGTGTACCGTAACGAATGTCTGAGGCCAAGAAGGCATCTTAAGTCGTTAAGGGCAAAATTCGAATGATACGATATTTTTTATTTCTAGCAGGTCTATGTGCATCAACAACTTTGATCACGCCCGCCAACGCAGACAATACAAACGCCTTTAACGGAGATGTATCACAGGCCTATGCCGCTTATCGGTCGGCTGCGAATTATCTTCGAACAGATAACCCTGGAATTGCTTTTCTTGAATTAAGTGATGCCAGCGACGTATGGGCGCAAATTTCTAAAACCTATGCCGCCGCACCACCTCGTCCTTTTCAAAAAGATAAATACTTCAGCGCGACGCTTTCAAGCATTGCAAAGTTGCTCGCTGAAGGCCGTGACTTCGCTCAGAACGGTGATTCAAAAAATAGTCTAGAAACCATCAAGTCTGTTAGGGATTTGATTTATGACCTACGCAAGCGCAACGGCATTCGGCTGTATGCGGATTGCGTGACAGAGTTAAACCGTGCGATGGAGCCCATCTTTGTACATCGTAAAGTCTTCCCAAATCTTGAGAAGGATGTCATTCGCGCGCAAATTACGACCGAAAGCCGCACGTATCAAAACCTATTGAAGGATTGCCGCTCCCTCGCACCGGCATCTTACACATCAGACCATGAATTTATCCGCTTGTATGAGGGCACGATGGAATCGATCACATCGATCTTCCCTGCCATTGAGAACCGCAAGCCTCAGCGTGTGATTAATGTCATCCGGGAACTTCGATCGTTCGATCGGATTATCTATTTTAAATTTGGCGGATGATTTAACCGACGGTGCCAAGCGACGGGAACGCTTCCAATAACCAGTACGCAACATCTGCAACGCGGCCGGTCAGGAACAAGATGCCTGTCAAAATAAGAAATACGCCGATAATTTTTTCGATCTTGCCCATGTGACGACGAATACCTGGCATCACCCGCAAGAAGGGCCCGATCGCTAACGCTGCAATGAGGAACGGCACACCAATCCCTAAAGCATAACTCCCAAGTAAAAGTGTACCTTGCATCACAGAATCTTCACTACCCGCAATCATCAATATCGCAGCCAGGACCGGCCCAACGCAGGGTGTCCAACCAAACGCAAACGCGAGGCCCATCAGGAATGCACCCAGCAATCCTATCGGTTTGGCCGGGCCTTGCAATCGAGCTTCACGGTATAGCAATGGAATTTTGACAATCCCTAAGAAATGCACACCCATGATAATGATCAGGACACCTGCGAAGCGGCCAATCCAAAGCATGTTGTCCGCAAGTAGTTGCCCCAAGAACGAAGCCGTCGCACCGAATAGAATGAAGACGAGTGAAAATCCGATGACGAAGAATAAAGACGCTAAAAAGACACGTTTATTCGCTCCCGGGGGCGGGCCCTTTTCATCCGTCATTTCCGATAAACTGACGCCGCCGATAAAGCATAAATACGGAGGCACCAACGGCAAAACACAGGGCGAGAGGAAACTCAGCAGACCCGCAATGAATGCGCCGACAAACCCAACATCAAAACCCACCATCTAAAATCCAGTCTTTCGAGATCGTTTTCGATCCCCAATGATAATGTGCGAAGTTATGCGCCTCGGACTGTTACGGTTTGGTTTTCCGGTACCGTAATTGTTTTCTTGTTTTTAATATAATCAGCCACGAGATCGTATGCTGGTGGCCCCTCAGTTCCCTCGTTTACAGAGGCCCAACCAGATACCACATAATTGCGATTTGCATCAATTGGCTTACCGTCTTTAAGCGACGTCATATTGGAAATGCGTTCACCGATCTTTTTATCAACATCAATTGTATATGCCATACCACCTACACGCACCATATCACCGCCCTGTTGATAATAAGGGTCTATGTTGAACAGATTATCCGCAACATCTTCGAGGATTTCCTTAATGAAAGTCCCCGTCATTTCGGATCGATACACATTTGGATATGTAATTGAAGTATGGTGGTGAACATCTTCAACAGTGATGTCTTGGCCCGGCAACAAACTTGAGCCCCAGCGGAAACCGGGTGAGAGCGCAATTTCTGCATCCCGCTCCTCAAGTAATGCCTGACAGATTAAATCATCAAAGGTCCCGTTGAAGTTACCACGTCGATAAAGCAAAGATTCGGTTGTGCCGAGGACGGTCTCAATTTCTTTCTTATAGGGTGCGCGAACCTTTTCAACGAGCCCGGCCATTTCAGCATCAGGCTCGATCACGTCTGCGAATACAGGCATCAACTTAAAACGATATGCGCTGACTTTACCGCCTTGGATATCTAGATCCAGACGCGAGAGAAATTTACCATGACTCCCTGATGCAACAAGCAACGTGTCGCCGACTTGCTCGACCTTTGGCAGCGCATCATGCGTATGCCCCGTGAGCATCACGTCGATGCCAGATACGCGGCCTGCCATTTTACGGTCTACATCAAATCCATTATGAGACAGAAGCACGACAAGTTGAGCACCACTGGCACGCGCCTTATCGACATGCCCCTGCACGACGCTTTCATTAATGCCAAACGACCAGTTCGGAATCAGATAACGTGGGTTCGCAACTGGAGTGTAAGGGAAGGCTTGACCAATCACTGCGATCTTTATCCCACCACGCTCAAAATACGCGGTCGAATCAAATACTTCTTCTTTCCACTCAGTGTCCGTCACATTGCCGGCCAAGAATGGGAAATTGAGCATATCCTTAAGCTCATTTACACGATCTTCACCGTACGTGAATTCCCAGTGTGCTGTCATTGCGTCTAACTCAAGCGCATTTTGGACCTGAACCATATCTTCGCCGCGTGTCGCAAGGGATGTGTATGACCCCTGCCATGTATCACCACCGTCTAGGAACAATGTGTTGTTTGGGCGTTCAGCACGGATCGCCTTCACCAACGTCGCCATTCGATCGATACCACCGACACGGCCGTATTCGTTTGCCAACGCTGAGAAATCATTGCTCGAAAGCGCATAAGCTTCCGGGCTTGTCGCTGAAATACCGTAGTGCTTGAGGAAATCTGCCCCAGTTATATGAGGTGGCAGCCCATCAACTTCACCAACACCTAAATTGACCGAAGGCTCACGAAAATAAACCGGCGTTAACTGCGCGTGCATATCCGTGAAGTGAAGCAGCGTCACCTGACCAAGTGGATCAAACTCGAGGAGCTTTGATTGGGTGATCGTTTGTTGTGCCATAGCGCGGCCAAACGGCATAGTTGTTCCGCTAACAACAGCGGTCGCTGCTGCAAGATGAAAGAATTCGCGACGAGAAATCACGGCGCCACTCCTCATTTATAAATGAATGAATGCCGGAGGGACGTCATCGCCCCTCCGCCACAAAGTTTGCTAGTTACGTACTGCCGGTGTTTCAACCGGAAGGCCCTGGCCACGCGATTTGACGTAAAGCTCAAGGTTTGTGTACTCGTCAGAGCCATAGCCATATGGCTTGGCACGAACTTGCTTGTTACATCCACGGAAACGGCGATGGAGTGATCCCACCTTTTGCCATTTCAAGCGATACGTCGGAAAACCGTTGCCTTGTCCTTGAGATAACGTATTCGCACGGATCATGCCGCCCGGGTTATCTTCGTGACAATGCTTACAGCCCATATCAAGTTGACCACGACGCTGATTATAGAACGCCTTACCCTTCTCAAAGAAAGGTGCCGCTGCGCCATCAGTCTTAACCGCAACAGGTGTGCCCAAAGACTGATAATTGATGAACGTACTCATTGAGAGCATTTCACCAGATTCCCATTTGTATGGCTTTGCTTCCATATTCTTTTCACGGCAGTGATTGATCTGTTGCTCTACGTTCTGCAGCTTTTTAGTAGCTTGATCGTACACTGGATATGTCACAGCAACATTCTTCATCGACTCGCCAGATTCACCATGGCATGTCGAACAAGATTTGTTCGCTTTACCTTCGACTTTTTCCCAAAGATCAGCGCCTTGCTCAACCCACAGCATGCCGGGGTTTTGAAAGTTGTCGGCCTGCATGGCCCGACTCTCATCGGTCATAAAGGTGTATCCGCTGCGCCGGTCGTCGACCTGATAAGGGCCCCAATCTTTGGCATCGGCAGAAGTGGCGAACACGCTGAGAAGTGCTACAATCGCTGCACAGAAAAACGCGCTGTCTCTCCAATTGATGTTCATTGGTTTTTGCCTCCCATTATTCTTATAGCCGCTTTAAGCGACGGTTATTTTTGCTTTCTTCTCGTAGATTGAGCCATCGTCATCAATCCACTTGAAAGCGAACTCGCCGCTTTCTTCGACCTTCGCAAAGAAGGACATGTATGGGTTTGCCGAGATAGCTGGATGCCAGTCAGCATCGAACACAGGCTTGCCGTTAAAAGTAACAGAAACCTTATTGATGATACTTTGAGGCACCAACTTGCCGTCTTTACCTTTCCGACGACCGGATTCCATTTTGTGTGAAATCAGTGTTTTAATTTCGACGATATCGCCTTTCGCGGCCTTCTTTGGGACACGAACGCGGGGTTTTACATTTTTAGCCATGACATATTCCTTTCGCTCGCGTCAGCCGCCGCAGCCGCCGATGGTTACTTTCACTTCTTGCTTTGCCCGATAAGTGCTGCCATCGCTCATTTCGGCGACCGCAATAATATTCTGGGTTTTTGCAAGACGCATACGTGTTGATGCAGAAGCCTTACCGGACATTACCGTGAAGAATAACGAGGCCACCTCTGGTGATGGATTGCCATCAGCAAACAGATGAACCGCTTTGACATAGTTGTCAGCCGTCATAGGGCTGTCGACAGTTACGCCAACTGGCACGGTATTGCCGTTCTCAGCAATCTGCGGCAAATCCAAACTGATTTTACCGTCAATTGGCTTCTTGTCGCCAATGAGTTTCATGAGAGCATCATCGATCATTTTTTGGTCTGCGTGTGCAGCGCCGCCACCTAAGACGACACCACCAGCAACAACCATCGATGCGCCGGCTGCTAGTAACAACGCCTCTCGGCGGGTTATTCCTGCAAGTGCTTGTTTCTTGGACATGTTAATTCCTCTTCGCTTTTCACAATGAACAGGTCAGTTATTTGAGGGTCTTCAGATATGCGAGAACATCTTCGACTTGCTCGGCATTGAGAATAGGCTTGCCCTGGAACTTTTTCAGGACTCGCTCAAAACCATCAGTTCGATAAAACGCTGGCATAATTGTGTCAGGGTTAATGACTTTTGCATTAACAACCTGCATCCGAAGTTGCGCCTCGTTATAGCGGCTTGCGACACCATCTAATGAGGGGCCAATTTCGCCATGGAAAGGTTGACTGGGGATTGCCGTAACTTGGTGACACGCCAGACAGTTACCCAGCTTGCGGTTCGTAAAGGTTTTTTCACCTTTGGCCGCATCGCCTAATTTTCCAGTTAGTGGTTTTGAAATTCCGTGATCGACAATCTCATATTTTACAAGACCGTCAGCATTAGCCGTTCCTGCGAGCAAAAGCACAGCAGTAAAGGCCGAGACGATAATCGTCATTTTTGGCATAGGGCATTCCTCCCAATTTAAAGTGCCTCGATGCAGGGCGATCATTCTCCTTAAGTTGGAACCACAAACTCTGCATTGCAGATTAAGTGATCGCCGCCCCCATCTTTTTATCATATTCAATTATTACTATATATCAACATTGAATATGATTTTAATCTCACCAATTCTAATTTGGACAGCCTTCAGGGAGTTTGACAAGTTGATCTGCTAGTAGCGACCAGAAAAAATCTTCGCCGGGATATCCAACGAGTCGGCCTACTTCCTGGCCATCCTCAACAACAACAAATGTCGGCGTATAGACAATGCGTTCAATATTTTGCAAATCAACTGGCCATGTATCACTTATATCCACACGACGAAGCGGCGCACATTTGGCCTCGCTTGTATTTGGATAGATGGGCGCGATCTCTTTATTCCATCGATCGCACCACGTACACGTAGCACTTTCGAACATAACCAGTTCCGCCGCAATCACACCGCGAGTCATTAACAAAATGACTAAGACGATTGCGAAACCGCGAAGGAGCGATAGGATTGATGAATAAGCCATAAGAACTGATATAGCAGACTCGGTGCCCATCGCCATACTGAATTAACGATCTGGGAGCGCGCATACATTATGCGACAAAAAAAGTATTCACGAAGATTTGCAATGGCGACAGGCGCGGCCTTCGCGGCTCATATAGTGATGCCTATCATTCTTGGTGGCGCAAATGCGCGTGCAGCAGCTAGTGCCAAAGTTAAAATTGTTATTATCGGTGGCGGCTTTGGCGGCGCTACTGCTGCGCGTTCTGCAAAAGCCACAATGCCTCAAGCAGAAGTTATCTTATTAACGGATCAATCCTCGTTTTGGATGTGCCCAGGCAGTAATGCCGTGATTTCAGGGCTTACCGATATCGCAAGCATTGAAGTCAACTATAAGAATTTATCGGTACGCGGCATCGATGTTCGGCTCGACCCTGCCATTGGCGTTGATGCTAACAAGCATACTGTGACGACACAAAGCGGCACAGAAATACGCTATAATAAACTTATTATGTCGCCTGGCGTGGCGTTTGATTATTCAGACATTGAGGGGCTTTCTCTGGACACCATCGACCGGGTTCCACATGCATGGAAAGCAGGACCTCAAACATCCTTGTTAAAGCAACAACTCCACACGATGGAAGACGGTGGATTGTTCGTCATGACTATGCCACGTGCACCATACCGGTGCCCGCCTGCGCCTGCTGAACGTGCATGCCTTGTTGCAGATTACTTGAAACGTGAAAAGCCAAAATCAAAGCTGTTAATCCTTGATGCAAAGGATAGTTTCCCTTTTCAGGACTTATTCACAGAAGCTTGGGATGCATTGTATAGCGACATCATTGAATACCGATCGATAGCGGATGACGGTATCGTGCGCGAAGTTGACACTAACACGCTGACAGCAATGACCGATTTTGATGAAATAAAAGCAGACGTTCTGAACGTCATTCCACCGCAAACTGCAGGTAATATTGCCATTGCCGCGGGGGCCACGGACGCAACGGGTTGGTGCCCCGTCGATATCCGAACTTTTGCCTCAACATTACTGGAAGACGTCTATGTTATTGGTGATGCCGCCCTGGCTGATCCATTGCCTAAAGCTGGGTCAACGGCTGCAAGTCAAGCCCGCGTCGCCATTGATGCTATCGCCGCGTCGTTAGCAGGAGACCCTGTGCCGTCACCAACCTGGATCGCCAATTGCTATTCCCTGGCCGCACCTGATTACGGTGTACGCTTGGGCGCATCCTATATTTTTGAAGACGATCATGTAACGCGAAACAGCACTGATTTTTCTGTTCTTGGTGCGAGCGACGACACACACGAGGCAGACGCCAGATATGCTGAAGTTTGGTTACAGCAGATCAAACAAGAGATCTGGGGTTAACCTCCCTCACTCAAATTCCATCTGAACAAATACGCGACCGGCGTTGCGGATCGCTAATTGCTCAAACGTATCCAGATGTGCATACGGTGATTGATCCACGTAATAGGCCTTGTCCAGACTACCACCATTCTCGATATGCTCAGCAATCTTGCCTCGAAGATAAACCAGATAGTCATGGGTGTAGCGTCGCACCTGCGCCATATTCGTCGGATGCCCGTGGCCTGGGATGACATATGTCGCTTTCAAAGCTTCGAACGGTCCTTCCCAGGTTTCCAGCCAAGCTTTTGTCTCCGTGTCGTCGAAGATCGGCAACATGCGCTCGTGGAAAGCCATATCACCTGCGATAACGAGGGAACGATTGGGCAACCAGACCTGCGTGTCGCCGGGGCTGTGCGATGGACCTAAGTGCAAGATTTCAATTCGCTCACCACCTAGCTCGATGATGAACTTGTCCTCGAATGTTTGTGTCGGACCGGCAATTCTAGTGCCTTCTGCGCGCTCTTTAAGCGTGCGTTTTGCGAACTCTAATATCTGTCCGGCGCGGTCATCGAACTCTGCAGCCGCTTCTTCATGCGCCAAAATTGGCACGCCTTGTTCAATCCAATAGCTGTTGCCGAGCATGGCGTGGCCTTGGCCATTCTCGTTGATGACCCATTTAACGGGTGCCTTAGTGATCTTTTTTATTTCGTCGTGAAGCGCCTTAGCGAGAACGTAGGCTCCGCCGCTGTTAACGACGACGACACCTTCATCGGTAACGATAAAGCTCAGATTGTTATTGTGACCGGTGTTCTCATAGGTCGGTGGTGCTGTAGCACCAATCGCTGACCAAACGCCTGGAATGACTTCAATCGGTTTGGAATACAGCATCGATGCCGGATACTGATCGGGGATATCTTCGCTCGCCATGATGGCGAACGGATAAAGAAACAATGCCAATAGTACCGGTAGTATGCGCATGAACACCTCCCAAAGAATGTCTTGGGAATGGATTATGCACGAACAATTAAGAAAAATCGAATATGAAATTATTCAGCAGGTAAAACTTCTTGTGGCCGAGGTGCGAAATCACGTCGGACCAGGATATCACCGATGAATGCACCGCCCAAGATACTGATAATCGCCAGGATTGATCCAATTGACAGTGTCGACACGCCAGATATGCCCGCACCCACGGTGCAACCCAATGCCAGCACGCCGCCAAATCCCATCAACGCGCCACCGCCGACGTAGCGTAGCAACTGGTGTGGCGTTTCGAAGCCTTCCAAGTGCCACTGCCCACGAACGACTGCAATGGCGAACGCGCCGAGAATAACACCTGCGACAGCAACGATGCCGAAGTCTGCACTGGCACCCGTATACGTCATCAAGTACTGGATCGCGTTGCCAACAGGGGCGGTGAAAGTGAGGGATTGGGTTCTTACCGGCTCGAACTCATCAAAGCCGATAACGCCCGTTACATACCAGCCGCTTGCGATAAGGAGACCGATGGCCATGCCGGTGAGTGCAGCGGAGAGGGCTAATCTCTCACCCCGGCGCTTAATGAACATTGCGATGGTGGCAACGACTAACAGGGCAGCGATCACCAACCCAGCCTCTTCAACGCCGATGATGGCTGGAAGCGCCTGGCTATCCAAATCGAAAGCTGCCAAATCCAGCGTACCCAACTCTTCGAGGGTCGTGCGTGGGATCGCTAAAATACCGCGAAGCGTCATGTAGGCCGTGATGCCAAGCACGGAAAGAACGATAGCGGAGCGGAGGTTACCGCCCGCTAACAACACCATATGCCGGGCCCCGCAACCGCGAGCTAATATCATGCCAATACCGAAGATGACGCCGCCCGTTGCAATAGATAGCCATGCCAACGAGGTGCCGAGATAAATGCTCTCCGATAGATCAACGATCTCAAAATAAGCCAAGCCTTGGGTCAGCGCGACGGCGAGCGCGATGGCAGCAATCCAGGCCAAAACCTGAAATCCCACACGTCGTGCTAAGAGTTCAAGGACGGCCGAGCGAAAACAAAACGCACTCAAACGGCTTACTGCGCCGAACGCTATTCCGACGCAAAGTGCGCCAATCAACAATGCTGTACGCGGCTCCATGGTTTCCATGGCTCAAACTCCATACGTCTTAAATCTCAACCCTAGAGCAGAGTTTTACGAAACATATTCATAAAATACAATATTATATAAATAAGTTTTGTGGAATAACATTTATTACGTTTTTTTTATGTTAATTTAAATTGAAACGCAGTGGCAATTTTAACCACAACACATTCGATTTCTATGATATGTTATATCAATGCCGTCGTTTAAGAACGGCACTTATTAATTGCAAGGAGGAGTACTTATGAGACACGCAATTCTATTCGCAGCTCTTTTAGGGTTTGTTGGGCTTTTGGCCACACCTGCTGATGCAAGCGAGCGTTATGGCAAGCAAAAGGTTGTTTATCACATCGACTATGAAGGTGGCGATAAAGACAAGAAGTACCGGGGTGCACTGCGCAACATTCAAAATCACATCAATGCTGTTGGTGCGGACAACTTAGAAGTAAAAGTCGTCCTTCACGGCAATGGCGTGGCATTGCTGGCGAGCGCTTTGGATAACCAGAAACTCCAAGGGGCTGTAACCAGCTTGAAGACCCAGAACGTTGCTTTCCACGTCTGTAACAACACGCTGCGTGGACGGAAAATTGATTACGAGAAAGACCTGTTTGAAGTATTCGATGACAGTATCGTGCCGAGTGGCGTTGCCGAACTGAGCTATCTTCAGCAACAAGGTTACACCTATATCAAGCCATAATCAGATCAATCGGCGGACGTGATGTTGCTCAGCGTCTTGTCCGCCGTCCCACTATTACATCAATGGAGTATTCCCGTGCGACGCACCACCGCCTTAATGACTGTTGTTCTATGTTTGACCTTTATGTTCGCTCACAAACCTCGCGCCGCGGACGTCCTCGACGTCAAAGTAATCGGCAGTGACCTTGCGCGCGACATTGCTGATGGGTCTGTGAAAGCCTGCACTGACATGGGTTATTCCGTCAGTGCCGTGGTCGTTGATCGGAGTGGCGATATCATGGCGGCGTTAAGGAGTGACTTCGCATCGCGCTTCACTATGGATATTGCCGCAGGCAAGGCACGCGCTGTGATCTTGAGTAGCAGTAATTCGACGGCGTTTCGGGAAAGCCGAGAAGACATTCGACTCGACCTCAATCACTTGGACGGTGTCTTAATCATGGGTGGCGGTTTGATCATTGAATCGGCGGGCAGTAAAATTGGTGCGGTTGGCGTCAGCGGCGCACCCGGTGCCGATATCGACGAAGCATGTGCAGAAGCTGCGATGGAAGCGGTGTTCGAGCGGATCGGCTTCTAGATTTTACCAGGCATACTACTTTTACCCTCGGCTCGACGACATGCGAACTTGTCTTGCAGAAAACGCTGGAACAACTGCTTTACGCGTCGCGTCTTTGGAGAGTGCAGCATGGCATCTCCAATTTCACAAAGATCCTGCTCTGCCAAAGTGTGAGCCGACACAATGCGCGCACTGGGTTTATCCAGTTCAGTGGTGTGATTATTCACAAACCATAGCTTGGGTTCGCATCCAATTTGGCGCAATGGTGCAAATATTTTGGTTACTCAAAAGGTATATTCATTCGATAGCTTGGTGTTGGGGGACTGACTAGATTAAAGTGATTGAATATTTTGCAACAGAGCCATATTCATCTTGGCAAAATGTAAGATATAAATGATGACACGTTTTCAGGAAAAATAGTCAAATGGAAATCACTGTAAATTTTTTGGACAACCTTCGGCTTGAGGCTAAGTTTGATGATTTCACAATAACGACCGATCAGCCTATTCGGTATAAGGGCGATGGAACCGCGCCAAGTCCTTTTGATTATTTTTTAGCCTCTTCCGCCCTTTGCGCCGCATATTTTGTTAAACTTTATTGTCTGTCGCGTGATATCCCAACAGATGATATTCGGGTTTCGCAAAATAATATTATCGATCCGGAAAACAGATATAATCAATCTTTTCAAATTCAAGTCGAATTGCCCTCCAGCATTTCGGAACGTGATCGGCTAGGTATTTTAAGGTCGGCTGATCGCTGCACTGTGAAAAAAGTTATTCAGCAAACTCCTGAATTTAAAATTGACGCTGTGGAAGATTTGAATGACGCGTCGTTGCTGCAAGCGGATGCGGGCGATAGCAATACGATGATTGTTGGCAAAGACCTTCCTTTGGAACAAACGATTGCTAATATGACGTCTATCCTATCCGATATTGGCATTAAAATTGAAATTGCGGCTTGGCGTAATATTGTACCAAATGTGTGGTCGCTTCATATCCGCGAAGCTGCGTCCCCTATGTGTTTTACTAATGGGAAAGGGGCGACGAAGGACAGTGCTCTTTGCTCGGCTTTAGGCGAATACATTGAACGAATAAGCTGTAATTTCTTCTATAATGATTATTATTTTGGTGAAGAAATCGCCAACAGTAAATTTGTACATTACCCCAATGAAAAATGGTTTAAAGCAGGCACCGATGACGCTTTGCCAGAGGGGCTGATGGATGAAAAATGCCTGCAACTCTATAATCCAGATGATGAATTAAGGGCGTCTCATTTGATTGATACAAATTCGGGACTTACAGAACGTGGGATTTGTGCCTTGCCCTTTACGCGCAGTTCAGATCAGGAAACGGTCTATTTCCCGTCTAACTTGATCGAAAATATATTTGTCAGCAATGGTATGAGCGCGGGCAATAATTTGTATGAAGCAAAGGTACAATGCCTATCGGAAATATTTGAACGTGCAGTCAAACGACAAATTATCGAGGAAGAGATCGTTCTACCTGATGTGCCAAAAGAAATTCTAGAACAATATCCCCATATTTTGGCAGGGATAGAGGAACTGGGAAATAAAGGCTTCTCCATTTTGGTAAAGGATGCGTCTTTGGGGGGGAAGTTCCCTGTCATGTGTGTGACCTTAATGAACCCGAAAACAGGCGGCGTTTTGGCGTCCTTCGGTGCGCATCCAAGTTTTGAAGTGGCGATGGAACGTTCCCTCACTGAATTATTACAGGGACGCAGTTTTGAAGGTCTAAATGACGTGCCACCCCCGACTTTCAATAGCTATGCGTTGACCGAGCCGGGTAATTTTGTTGAGCATTTTATTGATTCAACCGGCGTCATATCATGGAAGTTCTTTAGCGCAAAACATGATTATGAGTTTTGCGAATGGGATTTTAGTGGCACGACGGAAGAAGAAAATGAACGTCTGATGAATATCCTCGCAGGCCTTGGAAAAGAAGTTTATGTCGCGACCTATGAAAACTTTGGGGCGACTGCTTGCAGGATATTGGTGCCAAGTTATTCAGAAGTTTATCCGGCAGAGGATTTGATTTGGGATAATACCAATAAAGCACTGATGTTCAGGGAAGATATTTTAAACATCCATTCATTAACGGATGAAGAGCTTGAAGATTTACTTGAACGTTTTGAAGAGTCTCAACTGGATAATTATACCGTAATATCAGATTTAATCGGCATAGGATTTGATAAAAATACGATTTGGGGCAAGTTGGATATTGGTGAACTGAAAATACTGATTTATTTAGCCTTGAAACAATATGAAGAAGCGAAAGAGATCATCGCAGACTTCTTAAACTTTAATGACAATACAGTCGAACGTGTTTTATTTTATCAGGCATTGGGTGCGGTGCTTGATATTACAATTGATGATGAATTGGATGTCGATGATTATGTCCCAAACCTCAACAGAATGTATGGCTATGAAGTCATGGAAAATGTGTTGGGGTCTGTGACGGGGGATGTGAAATTTTCTGGCTTAACAAAGACGAGCATGAAACTCGAAGGATTAGATAAACATCTGAAGTTGATTGAAAGCTATAAAAAACTCCATACGGCGCGGGAATTGCAACAATAGAGGAGTGATATGCTAAAATTTGCATTGAAGGCCGTCTGAAAGGTAATCGACATCGTCAGACTTTCTAAGACCATGGTCATGTCGTCTCCTATATATCCAAAAGCAGGCAATCCAAGTTGAGGTCATTTTTTAGTACGCTTACTTTTAAAAGATTGTTGAAATACGCACGGTGGTTACTCAACCCCGTCCAGCCGCTTGTTTAAGGGGCAGAGCAAAATGTTCTGAACAACGTATGCAGAAACTTATTGAGAGCAGCAGCGCTTACATAAAAAAATTACACAAGAAGTGGCAAGTTTGATAGGTTCTGACCTACTGTAATTTTTATCTGGCTTTCATATGAATACACCTAAAACCGTCACCGCAATAATTATCGATGATACCGAGCTTATGCGATCCGTAGTACGTGCGGCCCTGGAGCATATTGGCATTGTAATCGTTGGCGAAGCCTCAAACGGACGCGATGGCGTCGATCTTGCGATTAAGCTTGAACCCGATCTGATTATGCTGGATATCCTGATGCCTGACATGAACGGATATTTGGCCTTGGAAGAAATGTCCGGGCGTATGCACGAGCCTTTCGTCATCATGATGACAAGTGTCGATGATGAGGAAGTTATCGACGCATGCCGATTGGCCGGTGCGCAAGATTATATCCAAAAATCTGTACCGATGCCTGAGATGGTAAAGCGATTAATGCGCCACGCTGATTTCTTAAAAAAGAAACGCTAATGCACGACCTCAGATTAGGAATTCGACTTAACTAATCCTGCGCTCATGCCCGCAATTGTGCCTGCAAGTTCCCTTGAGAAGGCTGCCAGCGTCTTATCAAGATCACCTTCTTCCTTGTTATTAAGCATGCGTTCCAATGTCGACGCCAACTCACTCAATTCGTTGGCACCGAGAGAGCCAGCCACACCCTTGATTGAGTGCGCAAGGCTTGCCGCTTCTGGGAATGCTTCATCTGCACATAACGCGTTAAGCTGGGTATCAATAATGGCATATTCATCCACAAACTTTTGAATGATCGGCAGCAGAACGTCCTTGGGCAACATTAACCGCTCAAGCGTTTCATCCATATCATACGTCGTGAAGGCAACAGTCGTGTTATTTTCCCGAGCCATATTAACAGTTTCCCCTACCGCTTTGTTGATTGCGCCTGCCTGTTCCGCACGGTCAATTGGCTTACCGGCACAATCGTTCATCCCGATTATATAACACAAGCATATCGGCGAATGTATCAATCGCTTCATGAAGTCGTTCTGACGTAGATTTCTTAAGCTCTGCGTCCGGCCCACTGGCTGCGGTCAACCCCTCAAGCTCATCAACGAGCTCAGCCTTGGTCATCTTCTGCCAACGTGCGCTATTTCGGGATTCTTCAGTCATCCACAAGCCCTAAAGTGTCACAGCACTATCATTACATGTCGAATAACCCGAACCGTCAAATTTCGTTCAATACAAAATCATATGAACCAAGAAGATGTCGCTTTAAATTATAATTTTGCTCGTATTTACACTTGATGCCACCGCCGTGCTTGTCGTAACATTTTTGCGATGGTGCCCCGCGTTGGGGAAAAGGAAACCGGGTGCGGTCATGTTTGACCAATGCCCGGGCTGCCCTCGCAACTGTAAGCGGATAGTCGCTGCGTAACTCTGTGCCACTGAAGATTAAACTTTGGGAAGGCCGCGTGAAGACAATGACCCGCAAGCCAGGAAGCCTGCCATCAAGTCGTCTCTCCATTGGTCGAGGTGTGCCATTGGTGCGGGTATCCGTATAGGCGATAGCTATTTGAAGTTAACGCAAACACGGAGTATTCGCCTTGTACTATATATTTACACCTAAATCTTATGTGACAACCATCTCGTTCAGCATCCTACTGTCTATAATAAGCATTGGTATAGCCTCTGCCGATGACAACAACCGCTTTCCAAAAGTGTCTGGCAGCATCAGTTTTGAGCTACAAAATGATTTTGCCTTTGCATCTGATGACACCGCCGAAGAATTCAACAATCTATTTACCACCATTGAGCCTCAACTAAAGCTCTCACTAACTGATAAAGTTTCGATCAACAGTGGACTGGTTTTCGAGCAGGTCCAAGCACCCGCCACGGATGGTGATAATCAAACGTTCGCTGGCCATGGCGCTTACGTTGAAGTTCTCACATTGGATTTCCAAGACGAGACGACCCACCTGTCAGTCGGCAAGATGCACGTGAACTTTGGCAAAGCTTGGGACATTGCGCCTGGCATATTTGGCACTGATCTCGCGGCTGAGTATGAGATGGCAGAAAACCTTGGGCTTTTGGCCGCTTACAGCCAAGATTTCGGGTCAGTCGGACGACACACGTTAAGCACACAATCATTCATGCTCGATACCTCTGGATTGGCGGAGAGTGCCTTTGCGCGCCGCAAAAAAACACGTGAAAGCGCTGGCGGACCTGGCAATACGGGTGATTTCTCATCGTTTGCAATCTCAGTGGATGGCGGGGAATTTCAATTTGCACCTGGGCTTCACTATCACGCTGCATTTGTGCACAACGCGAATGACACAGCAGGCGCCAAAGATGAACAGCGTATCGCTTTGGGTGGCTCCTATGATTTCTCGCTCCCCGGTGAAATCGGCGTAACGCCGATGATCGAGTACGTAAAGTTTAATGACGCCGATGGAACAACAGATCAGGACAGAGATTATTTAACGCTGGCCCTAGGCGTTAGCTATCAAGCATGGAACGCTGCGATCTCTGGCACCTTCAAAGAAAATGAAATGCAAAGCGGCGCTGAAACCCGTGAAGAGCTCCTGCAAATGTCTGCTGGCTACGCATTTTCTTCTGGGATTGGGCTTGATGTTGCCTACAAGCGAACACGCAACGCAGGCATTGATACAAATGTGTTCGGCACGTTACTGACTTATGGGTATGAGTTTTAGACCTCAAGCCAATTTCAATTCAATTTCACACACTGAGCATACAGCGGCCTGGGCATTCTATCCGTCCAGGTCGTTTGCGAGACTAAATACTTAGCTCTGCACCGCAGGCCCCGAACCAATTTGCTGAAAT
>Ga0075109_1001050_pt1 | contig 17753 bp, 14 predicted proteins | sample AntAceMetag02UKD_FD_69798 | JGI IMG/M metagenome (GOLD analysis project Ga0075109, IMG submission 69798) | Saline lake microbial communities from Ace Lake, Antarctica - Antarctic Ace Lake Metagenome 02UKD | ecosystem: Environmental > Aquatic > Non-marine Saline and Alkaline > Saline | place...
CTGGGTAAGTTGGATTAAAGAAAGGCGGTGGCAAGGAAACTGAGATTTAATTCCGAAGGCGGGCTATATCACGTCATCAATCGTGGAAACCACCGCAATTGGGTTTGAAAGCGAAGGGGGAAAGGGTCAATCCATACTGTTTGACATAATTAGATAGTGCTGAGACGGGATTCAGGGTAGCGAGGGGGTCGATCCGATGGAGTGGTCGATCCGATGGGGTCAGGCTACTACCCGTTAATTCGTGACCTGAGCGGAGGGCCTGAACAGGGGGCGCGAAAGATAAAGAAATAGTGAGAGGCCGTCCCCAGTGGCGATTTAGAGTCATAGCTTCATTCGCCGAGGGGGAGTGGTCGGGCTCACGAAAACTGAGGCATTGAGAGAGTGGGTCCGGGAATCACCAAATGATCTCGGCTAGAAATTGGCGTATCATTCCGGATCTGTTTAGGATTGTTTGATTCAATGATCCCGACCCACCGCCACCTCCAATATGCTGCCGGGTATCTTGAGCTGGGCATGCTCGAGGAAGCATCAGAAGAACTCGAAATGATTCGGGAGAGCGAAGCGCTATCTGCCGACGTCATGCGGATACGGATAGGACTATACCACCAAACGAAAAATTGGGATCTACTCGTAGTTGTTGCGTCAGCTCTGACTCGTTTAGCCCCAAACGAAGATCAGGGCTGGATCTCATGGGCCTATGCCACCCGAAGGTTACAGGGTGTCAGCGAAGCCCAGAAAGTGCTTTTAAGAGCCGTCCCACTTCGGGGCGACACGTGTGCCGTGCTTCACTACAACTTAGCGTGCTACGCCTGCTTGCTGGGGCATATCGAGGAGGCCAAGAGTCGTCTTTCAACGGCGTGCAAAATGGATCCACAGTTCAAAGCGACTGCATTGGACGATCCTGATCTTGAAACTATGTGGCATGAAATCCCCAATATTAAATAGGTGAAGAATCGGACGTTGCACCAACTCGGGAGGGCAATCCGAGGGGGTGGCAATCCAACGGTGTCAGGCTGCTAGTCGTTAATTCGATGCAGTCAAAAGAGGGCAGATCATGACTCTGGAAATACGGTCAAAATCCGATGGCCCGCGACGGCGACTGGCCGTCCCCTCTGATTCACCCCGCCGCGTTTGACGTGCTACGGCGAGCCCGCCAAACCGTTTACAATACGCCGGAGACTTTTCGCGTTTTTGGTGGCTTTCGTGGTTTATCCAGCAAAGCCGGGAAGCAGCCCAATAGGGCAGGCCGACGAGGGCGTCGGCGTTTCCGGGGCAGGACAGCAAAAAGACTTCCGGGCCTGATCCCTTTCGGCGTCCGCGGGAATGTTTTCTGGGGGGGCGCTGCAGGCGCGTTATTTAACGGGAATTTTCACCATCTTCGCGGGAGGGGAAGACCAATTGGCCCAAGATTTTTCCCACTTAATCGGATCACCGGTGAAATCGACATCGCCGTCGGGACCGCCGCGGAAAGACGCCCGCACTCGGACCCAGACTTGAGATGAATCAGGGCCGACCTTGATCTGCGCCGTGCGCGTCACCGCGCCGCCAAGATCTTGATCATAGCTGATGCCGACCCAGGTCTCACCTTGATCAACCGAATATTCCGAGTGGAAGAACCAGACCTGCTCGCCTGCGGTGTCGGCGGTGCTCGCTGCGACGATTACCGACAATTCAGTGCCGGGAGTCGCTTGGGTGGGCGCGGTGATTGTGAGGGTACGACCACTCGCAAAACTAGGGAGCGCCCATAGCGCGAAGAGAAATAAGGTGATGAGTGAACGAGGGTGTTTCATGAGATTTGGAAAATTGCGGTCGAATTGAAGTTGGTAAGAATTGTGACCTTCGGCGAGCGCAACCGGTCAGTTTCGGTGAGCCCACGTATCAGCGCGAGGTATGTTAGGGGTGGTGGCAGGCCGATGGGGGCAGGTAGGGCGGGCCGACGGGGAGGTCGGCCTTCCCGGGCCAGCTGATGGGGGGGCGGATGCGACGGGGGTTTCGTTGGGTGGGGTGGACTTGAATACTGAGATCGAAATCGGATCAGTTCTGGTGGTCGGCGTGCGGGAGTTTGTCCGACCTCATGGTGAATGGTGGATCGATTCGGATTCGGCTTGGGTTTGCCAGTTCGAGCCCGTCTCTACTAAGGCTTCCGCCATGGCGCGGGCGCGGATCTCGCCCGTCTCCTCTCGGCCTAATTTCTATCAATCCAGAACCACGATATTCTTATGAACCAAACTTCCCCCAGTGATATTGCGAAACGCTACCGTGACGGCATCACCGAGCGTCTCACCACGATGACCAATACGCAGCAGGACGCCGTTAATCGGGCCGCGCAGATGTTTTTTGAACAGATTAAGGCGGACCGTCTGATCCACGTTTATGGGGTGGGCGGTCATTCGTATGTGGGCAGCGAGGAGTTCTTCTACCGCGCGGGCGGTCTGGCGAATATCAGCCCGATGTTCGAAGCGAGTCTCTCCCTCGCCGCCGGCGGTCAAAAATCCACATTGTTGGAGCGTCAGGAGAATATCGGGGATAAGATCGTGCAAGCGCACCAACTCGGTCCGGACAATCTCCTCGTGATTACCAGTGCCTATGGGATCAACTCATGTTCGATCGACGCCGCCCTCGAGGCGAAGCGCCGCGGGTGCAAGGTGATCGCGATTTCCTCGGTCGCCTTCGCGGAAGCAACGCCCCGCGATTTCGTCGCCCGCCATAGTTGTCAGAAAAACTTGGGCGAGATCGCCGATGTGATCATCGACAACCACGTGCCGCATGGTGAAACGCTGATGAGCCTACACGATTATCCTCAGAAAGTGGGGGGCACCTGCAATGTGCTCGCGTGTTTCGCGATCAATTGGCTCGTGATGGAATCGATTGAGCTATGCTTGAAAAATGGGGTGGAGCCGCCGGTGTGGAAGAGCGCCAATACGATCGGTGGCGATGAGCACAACGAGCAGTATCTCAAGGAATACACGCCCCGCGTGAAAGCGCTATAGGGCAACCCGATGGGGTCAGGTTGTTTATGGCCACGCCGACGCTGGTTTTGTAGGAGTGAAGGGAGGAAAACAGCGCCATTCCGCTGCGGTTTTTAACCACATCTGCGAGCAGGGAGACGATCCATTCAGGGGACCTTTTTAAGGGACGGACCTTTTTAAGGGACGGGTTAACCAAAGGCCCCGGGAAGTTTCATGCTGCGGAGGAGTAAGAGCAGGAGTAGGATTCGGAGGGGCCGATTACCCGGTGGTCGGGAGCGGGAGTGAGTGGGGGTCGGCTCGCTTCCGCTCGCCGCTACTTGGTTGGGGGGGTCGTCGCAGAGCGTGATTCCGGCGGCGTGGTTCCAGATAAGGCTGTCTTCGGGCGATGAGGTTGCGGTGCCGTGGCCAACTTGGATTTGAAGACTCGCGGGCAAGTGAACGATGCGGCAGGGGCGGTCGCCGGTTGTTGGGCCGACGGGGACGCCGGCGTTCCCCGGGGGGCGGCAAGCGCGCTAAGAGGTCAGGAGGTAATCCGATGGGGGAGCCTGCTACCTGTTAGTTTGAGATCGGAGTGTTGCGGGCAACAGGGTTCGTTGCTTGGTAGGAGTCGAAGGATGTCGGAACCGTTATGTTCTTATCTTCGTGGGCGGCTGAAGTTGAAAACCTGGAGCTATCTGGCTTGAGTAGCGGTTTCTCGCGAGGATTTGCCGGATGTTTCTGGCGGTCGCAACAGCTCCTTTAACTTATGACAACTTCCTCTTCTGCCCAATCGCGGCTGGTGCCGTTGAAAGACTTTTTTCGCAACCCCGCCAAGACCGACCTACAGCTGTCGCCGGACGGGCGGTACCTGTCATGGCTCGCGCCGTGGGAAAGCCGGCTGAATGTCTGGGTGGAGGAGCTGAGCACCCATGAGGTCAAACGGGTCACGGCCGCGACGAAACGCGATGTGCATAACTATTTTTGGACGTCGCCTACGCGGCTGGCGTATTTGCAGGACGAGGGCGGCGACGAAAATTACCAGCTGTTCGGTGTCGATGCCACGGGGGGCAACCCGCAGGCGCTGACGGCGTTCGAGCACACGCAGACCAAGGTGCTGGATGAGTTAGAGGATCAGGATGACGAAATCCTCGTCGAACTCAACCGCCGCGACCCGCAGGTCTTTGATGTCCATCTTTTGGATACAGTGACGGGGGAGTTGACCCTGGTGGTAGAAAATCCCGGCAACGTCACTCGGTGGCTAGCAGATCGGACGGGCGTGGTGCGGATCGCGGTGGCGAGCGAGGGCCTCGATACCGTCCTCATGCATCGGCGCGATGAGACGGAATCGTTTCGGTCGGTGCTCACGGTTGATTTGCACGATAAGGTGGTGCCCTTGTTCTTCACCTTCGACAACCGGGAGCTTTATGCCGCGTCGAATCGCGGCCGGGACAAACAGGCGATCGTGCGGCTGAACCTCGAGACGGGTGAGGAGGAGGAGGTGCTCTTTGAGCATCCCGAGGTGGACAGCTTCGGGCTGCTAGCATCGCGGCGGCGGCGGATCGTGACCGGGGTGGTGTATCAGCGGGAGCGGCTCGAGTATTTCTTTATCGACGAGGAGGAGGAGCAGGCGCGGATGTTTGCCGAGCTGTCGGAGCGACTGCCGAACTACAGCCTGTCGATCACGAGTATGACGCGCGATGAACAGACGGTGCTCGTGGGGGTGACCGGCGATAAATTGCGCGGGACCTACTACCTGTTCGACGTCGGAACGCGTGAGCTGCGCAAAGTGGCCGAGCTGGCGCCCTGGTTACGCGAGAGCGAGATGGCGGACCAAGCGCCGATCGCGTTTGTGGCCCGCGACGGCCTGCCGCTCACCGGTTATCTCACGCGGCCCTGCGGAGCGGAGGGACGGAAGCTGCCAGTGGTCGTGCATCCGCACGGAGGGCCGTGGGCGCGGGACTATTGGGGTTTTGATCCGGAGGTGCAGTTTTTGGCCAATCGCGGTTATGCCGTGCTGCAAATTAACTACCGGGGGTCGACGGGTTTGGGCCGGAAATTTTGGGAGGCGGGCTTCAAGCAATGGGGACGCGCGATGCAGGATGATTTGACCGATGGGGTGCGTTGGCTAATCGAGCAAGGCATCGCCGATCCCGACCGCGTGGGCATCTATGGCGCTTCCTACGGCGGCTATGCTACACTGGCAGGTCTGGCGTTCACGCCGGAGTTGTATGCGGCCGGGGTCGACTACGTGGGGCCGTCGAACCTGTTCACATTGCTGGAGACGCTGCCGGCGTATTGGGGGCCGTTTAAGCAGCTCATGTATGAGCAGGTCGGCGATCCGGTAGCGGATGAAACGCTCCTGCGCGCGGCGTCGCCATTATTTAGTGCCGACAAGATCAAGGCGCCCCTGTTGGTCATCCAAGGCGGCAACGACCCGCGCGTCAAAAAGGCCGAGGCTGACCAGATCGTGGCGGCGTTGAAAAAGCGGGGGTTGGACGTGCCGTATATCGTCAAAGACAACGAAGGGCATGGCTTCACCAATGAGGAAAACCGCATTGAGGTTTACACGGCGATCGAGGCGTTTTTGGCGCAACATTTGGGCGGGCGTCACCGCGAGGTCTAGTCGGCGGAGGCGGCGCCGGACGGCGGCGGAGGATCAAGCGGCTTGCCCAACAGCACCTCTGCTTCGCGTTCCCGGCGAAATTGATTGGTGTAGAGACCGTAGTAGTGACCGCGCTGCCGGAGCAATTCTTCGTGCGTGCCGGACTCTTCGATTTTCCCTTTGGTGATGACGAGAATGCGGTCGGCCCCTCGGATGGTGCTGAGGCGATGAGCGATGACGAAGCTGATCCGCCCGGCGAGGACGGTTTCGAGCCCGCGTTGGATGAGTTGCTCGGTCTCGGTGTCGATGGATGACGTGGCTTCATCCATGACGAAAATCTGGGGATCGGCCAACAGGGCCCGGGCGAAGGAAATCAGCTGGCGCTGACCGGTGGAGAGCTGGTTGCCCCCTTCGCCCACACTGGAGTCATACCCGTCGGGTATTTCGGTGATGAATTCGTGGGCGTTGACCATTTTGGCGGCAGCTTCGACTTCGGCATCGGTGGCATCGAGGCGGCCGTAGCGAATGTTCTCCCGGATGGTGCCTTTGAAGAGATGAGGCGTTTGCAGCACGATCCCGAGTTGGGATTGGAGCCAAGAGAGGCCGCGTTCCCGGTAGTCGGTGCCGTTGATCAGGACTTGCCCCGAGACGGGTTCGTAGAAACGACAGACCAGAGAAACGAGCGTGCTTTTGCCGCCCCCGGAAGGCCCGACCAGGGCAATGGTTTCACCGGGGGCTACTTTTAGATTAAAGTTATCCAGCACGGCGGTGCCGTCGGTATAGTGAAAACTCACATCGCGGAATTCGATGGTATCGATCCGGTTGGGCATGCCATCGGCAGCGAGGTCGGGCGAAGGGGCGGAACCGGCGGTAAAAGACTGAGCGATTTTTTGGGCGACGGCCGGGCTGTCCTTAATGGTGGGTACGGTTTCAAGCAGTCCCATGATCCGTTCGCCGGCGGCTTGGGCCGTTTGAATTTCGGTCAGACGTTGGGCCAATTGATTGATGGGCTGGAAGAACATGCCCGCGAAGTTTATGAAAGCCACGAGGGTGCCCAAGCTGATGGTATCATTGGCCGCCATGCCGCCACCTCGCCACAGGGCGACGCCGGCGGCCAAACTACCGAGGGTGACCACAATGGGAAAGTAGACCGCATTCTGGCGCGCGTTGAGCACGGCGGCCGAGAACATGGAGGTGGATAGGTTTTCGAATTCGGCGAGATTCTCCGCCTCCCGCACGAGAGTTTTCGTGGTGCGCACGCCTTGGATCGATTCGTTGTAGCGGGCGGTGATCTGCGAATTGTATTTCCGCACATCCCGCGCGCTGAAGAGCAGTTTCTTTTGGAAGAAACGGGAGATGATCACGAGAGGCGGAACGATCGCCAAAACGATCAGGCCGAGTTGCCAATTCAACACCAGCAGACTGATGGAAATCATGAGCACAAAACTCAGGCCCCAAACGATATCGAGAAATCCCCAACCGATGGTGCGGGCGAGTCGGTCGCAATCACTGGTCAGGCGGGCGATCAACCACCCCACGGGTCGGGTATCAAAAAAGGAGAATTCAAGTTCCTGCAGTCGATCAAAGCTATCGCGGCGGATATCGTGGGCGAGGCGGTTGGAAATATTTCCGGCCAAAAATATGAAAAACCACACGGAGACGCACAGGACTAGCGTAATGCCCAAATAGGTCGCCGCGTAGAGCGTGAACGGGGCATCGGTCCCATCGCGAACGACCCCATCGATCACCCAGCGGGTCACAAATGCGAAACTCGCATCGCAGGCGGCCATGAGCAGGGCCACGATAAACAGCGGCACCAGGTAGCGCTTCAGGTGAAGAGCCCGGCGCAGAATTTTCCACCAAAGTCCTGCATCGAGCTCGGCTTTGAAATCGTCTTCTGGTTCGGAGGGAGGCATGCGGGATCAGGGGGTTTCGAGTTCGCTTTTAAACTCGGTTTCCACGTTGGTTTGGATCTGCCAGAGTCGGCGGTAGAGGCCGTCCTGAGCCGCAAGTTCGTCATGGGTTCCGGTCTGAATGATGCGGCCGTGATCGAGCACGATGATGCGGTCGGCGTGGACGAGGGTCGCCAAACGGTGCGCGATGACCAGCGTGGTGGTCTGACCGCGCCGGGTTTTGAGGGCGTTGAGGATGACCGTTTCGGTCTCGGCATCGATGGCACTCATGGCGTCGTCGAGGATGAGGAGCGGGGCTTGGCGGAGGACGGCGCGGGCGATGGCGACGCGCTGGCGCTGGCCACCCGACAGGGTGACACCACGTTCGCCGATGACGGTTTCATAACCGTGTTCGAAGGAGAGGATGGTTTCGTGAATGCTGGCCATGCGGGCCGCGATTTCCACTTCGTGATCCGCGGCGTCGCCTTGGCCGAGACGCAGGTTTTCGCGCAGGCTTTTGGAGAAAAGAAAGGGCTCCTGCATGACCACGCCGATTTGGCGGCGGACCCATTTACGCGAGAGGGAATTCAACTCGTGGTCATCGAATTTAATGGACCCCGATTCGTAGTCATAGAGTCGCAGCAGCAGGTGCATGAGCGTGCTCTTGCCCGACCCCGAGGGGCCCAAAATTGCGATGGTTTCACCGGGATTTACTTCGAAGGAAATGCCGTTGAGCGCACCGCGTCCCTCGGTGGGCAGATCGGCCGCGGCGTGATTAAAGTGCAGGTCCGAAACGACGAGGCGGCCGGTGAACGGTGGAGGGGGGGATGCGTCGGGCGACGCCGGGTCGGGTTCCGGGGCGACGGTCAGGATTTCATGGATGCGGGCGAGGGCGACAGTGGTTTTGCCCAGGTCGGTCAGGATGCGGCCCATCTGACGCACGGGCCACAGCATGATCGCCAGAAATGAGAGGAAGGCGAAAAGCATGCCGACGGTGATCTCTCCGGTGGCGATCCAATGCGCGCCGACGAGGAGCGTGAGTCCGATTTGGCTGAGGGCCACGAAATCACTGATCGACCAATACCAGGCGAGCATCCGAATCATGTGCAGGGCGCGGTCGCGATAGTTGGCGTTGGGTTCGGCAAATTTTTTGCGTTCGTATTCGTGCTGGGAAAACGCGCGCACCACCCGGATGCCGGTAAGGTTTTCCTGCACAATACCGGTCAGCTCGCCTTCGGCCTGTTCCACCTGTTTGAAGACGTGGCGCACCTTGCGGAAATAAACGTAGCCGTAGACGATGATGGGACCGATGAGGGCAAACGAGACGAGGGTCATCGGCACATGAATGGAGAGCAGCAAAGGCAGCGCGGTGCCGGCCAGAATCAAGGCATTGCCAATATCCATGATCTGGGTGGCCAGAAACTGACGGGTCGTTTCCACATCGCTGGTGCAGCGTTGCACCAGATCGCCCGTGTCGGATTGGTCATGATGACGGGCGGGCAGTTGGTTCAGGTGGTCGTAGAGATTGTTCTTAAGTCGGCGAACAATGCCGTCGCTGGCGAGAGAGGCCTGCCAACCCTTTAAGTAGCTAAACACCCCTCCGATCGCACTGAGCAGGACCATCACGACGGGAGCGAGCCACAGATTGGCCCTCAGGTGATCGCTTCCGCCAAGGAGATTGAGCAACCAAAGAATGGGGCGCGGCGTATCGGCTGTGACGGGTTTATTTGATACCGCGAAATCGATGGTGACACTGCCAATGAGGGGCACGCCGTAGTTGAGTAACGTCGCCACCACCAAACAGCCCAGAGCCACGCCATAGCGCCGGCGTTGCCCCTGCATTAATGACCAGATGGTTTTGAGATGAGCAGTCACGAGAGTGGGAAGAAGCGAATAAAAACCGGGCAGACGAGAAGCCCGCGCAGGGAAGATCAGTCGGGAAGTAAACAAGCGCTCCGAAACCGGAAACCTTGAGGCGGACCTAAAATTGAATCAATGTTTCACATTCCTTGGAGGAGAGAGAAAAAGAGAAAACCCGAAGCCGAGGCAGGGCTTTCAGTCGGTCTCAGTGTTGAGGGAACGGAGCCAGCGGCTTTGGAATCAAGGAGACGCGGAGCTTTCCGCTGCTGGGCCAAGCGGGTCGCCTGTTTGAGGCAGTCCGGGGGACGGAGACAACCCAACGGGGTAGGCAGTGGGGCGTGGGCTGCTACGCGTTGATTGCGGGCTCTCCTAAAGGAACGGCTCATCAACCGGCACCGAATGCTAAATCTAAAGAGCGGACCTCACGGCGAGAGCTGCTAGACCAACCTGATCACGATCTTGCCCAACGCTTCGCCGTTACCCACCCGCCGAATGGCCGCGGGCACTTTGGCCAAGGGGAGCACCTGATCGATGATGGGGGTGAGGGTGCCTGCTTTGACGAGTTGGGCGATGCCTTCGAGGTCGTGGTGCGGGTTCACGGCTAGCACGCCCAAACTCACCCGGCGCCGTTGGGAAATGAGTTCCCCCCCCGTGAGAAGCTTGAGCATCAGGCGCACCGATCCACCCACCATGCGGTAACGTCCACCGGGTTTGAGCGCTTTCAAATAGTGGGACATGGGTCGGTAAGCCGCCAAATCTAGGATGTAGTCGTAGCGTTCCTCCCGTTGGGTGAAATCCGTCTTAGTGTAGTCGATTACGTGGTCGGCCCCCACCTGCTTCATGAGTGCCTGTTTGTGGCCATTATCCACGCCGGTGACCTCCGCGCCGAGTGACTTAGCTAAAGGAATGGCAAGTGTGCCGGACCCACCACCTGCGCCGTTGATCAACACTTTCTCACCGGACTGCACGCGACCGGTATCACGAATGCCCTGCACCGCGATGCAGCCGGTTTGGGGCAGGGTGGCGGCTTCTTCAAAACTCAGGAAGTCTGGTTTGCGAGCCCAGCATTGTGCGGGTGCCGCCACGTATTCGGCGAATCCGCCGCAGGTCTCCATGATGTCCCCGAACACGGCGTCCCCGGTGCGGAACTGGGTGACCCCTTTACCCACCGCAGTCACGACACCGGCTACATCAGATCCGAGGATTTTAAACTTCGGGCGAAAGAGGCCAAACACCCGCACGTAGTAGGGCCGCCCCACCATGAATTCCCAGTCGGATAGATTGACCGAGACCGCGTGCACTTGCACCAAGATCTCACCGGCCCTTGGGGTGGGTTTGGGGCGGTCGATCAGTTGCAGGTCGTCCGGGGAACCATAGCGGGAACGAGAAATAGTCAGCATGGGATAAGGGGCCTCTAAGATCGATGAGGACCGGTCAATTCCGAAAGATGGAGAGTCAGAACGCGCGCCCCCGCACTTGGGTACGACCCAGATCTACGCCCAGGTCTCGATCCGCCGCGACGGGCAGGTCTGTTGCCATCCTCACGACCTAACTTCGCCGTGGGGTTGGCACCGCAGCTTGCGCGCGGGCATTGACGCGGGCGACCGTAGTTTGATGGTCGGGACCGTCACCGTAGAGTGGATACCCCGAAAATACCGAACGTATAAGGCGTAGGCCTCCTCGCTCCACGGTGGTGAGAGCTTGTTCATCAGGAGTCAGATTGTCGGCATCGCGATATCCTAACTCTCAGGCTGGGGCATTCCTATTGGCTGGATATTTAAGCACATGCTCCAGCCCGTCGATATCGTCGCTTCTCTCTCCCGCTTTCACAAAAGCGAGAGATTTTGCAAGGTTGATAGACGGCTTATTTGCGGGACTTATCGTCACAAATACTTCGGCATTCGTATGTTTTTTTCGGGCCCAGTCGATTACGGCGAGAATGCTCTCGGGCGCATACCCGAGTCTTCGGTAACTCGGTTCGATGGTGTATCCTAGTTCTACCCCGCACTCGGAGTATTGAGCCAAGTCGGGGTCGGGGAATGCGTGATGGAAGCTTGTGTAGCCTACCATTTCGCTGTCTTCTTTCCTGACAATCGCCCGATACATCCAAGGATGCTGAGAAGCATCTTTGTGAATCATCTTTAATCGTCGAGCTAGCCATGCTTTCCCGGCTAGAGAAGTTCCAAAAGGTAGTCGAAACGGTGCCAGTTGGCGTGTTCGCTCCAAGTCTTCATCAACGAGAGCCTGAAGAATTTCCGCGCTCAGCGACTCGAGTCGAAGGCGTCTTGTTTTAATGGGTTCAATCATGTTTCGCCTAACGATTTTGATCAGGAGGGAGTCCAACTATTTGTGTAACCCAATGAAGCGGGAATCTTCCAAAGGGTCATATCGTTGGTCTTAGCATTTATGTGACGGCTCGCGGTCGCAACAGTGCCGGATGTAAGGGCGGGTAGAATCAGGAATGGACCCGTTCCCATCAACCATCATCCGGATAGAATGGAGCGCGCGTCGACTTTCTAAGGAGGGGCATCGACGACCCTCCTCCCTCAACGATTGAAAGACCGACGGAATGACCTCTTCGCACGCCCCGCGATGATCTTTTCTGAGCGCCCCCCAAACTCGGTGATTCAAATCACCGCTTCTTTGATAGAGGCAGTCTCCTTCGGGTTGGGGCCGCAGCTTGCGGGCGGTAGAGTTTGGCGTTTGGTGCTCCGGTGAGTTCCCAGCGCCGCGACATTAATGTAGTATGGTTCAAACGTGACCTGCGGGCGGCCGATCATGAGCCTTTGCAAACGGCGCTCGAAGCGGGCGGGCCGGTGGTGGGACTTTATGTGATCGAGCCGCCGGTGATCGCGGCGGAGGATTTCGCGCCGCGGCATTGGCAGTGCATCGCGGAGGCATTGGCGGACTTGAAAGTGGTGTTGGCGGAAATCGGCGTGCCCTTGCTCGTCGCTCGAGGAGATGTCGTTCCGGCGCTAGACGGACTGCGTGACCGTGCTCGCTCGCAAGAGCAAACGTTGCGGATTTGGTCTCATCAGGAAACCGGTAACGACATTACGTTTGAGCGAGACCGAGCGGTGACGCGGTGGGCGAAGGCGGCGGAGGTTCAGTGGACCGAGTTTTTGCAACATGGCGTATTCCGCATGCTCCCCCGGCGCGAGGGTTGGGCGCAGCGATGGGAGGAGTTGATGCATCGGCCCATCGCATCTCCGCATCGGTCCCAGTCGGAGGAACTACGGCAGGAAGCGGAACACGTGCTCCCGGTGGCAGAGAGCGATGATCTGCCGACGGCGGAGGTCCTCGGACTAGTCGGCGAACCGTGTCCGCGCCGGCAATCGGCTCGGCGTCAGGCAGCGTTGGCCACGTTGCAGTCGTTTCTCGAACACCGGGGCTCCAACTACCAGTCCGAGATGTCGAGTCCGGTCTCCGCCGCGACCGCTTGTTCGCGTCTCAGTGTGCCGCTGGCGTATGGCACGATCTCGATACGTGAAATCGTCCAAACGACCGAGGCGCGGGTCGAGGAGCTGCGCGAAGCACGGCGCATGAAGACCCCGATCAATTTCAAACTCGGTTCGCTGCGGGCTTTTCTCGCGCGCTTGCACTGGCACTGCCACTTCATGCAGAAATTAGAATCAGAACCGGCGGTGGAGTTTCGGGCGTTCATCCCCGAGTTAGACCAGTTGCGCGCGGCAGCGGAATCGGCCTTGCCGGAGGCTGAGAAAACCAAACGCCTGCGAGCGTGGACGGATGGTTTGACCGGTTATCCGTTTGTCGATGCGTGCATGCGTAGTCTGCGCGAAACGGGTTGGATCAACTTCCGGATGCGGGCGATGTTGATGTCGTTTGCCAGCTACGACCTTTGGCTGCCGTGGCGAGCCAGTGGGATGGTGCTGGCGCGACGATTCACGGATTATGAACCGGGTATCCACTGGCCGCAGGTGCAGATGCAAAGCGGCACCACCGGCATCAACACGCTCCGCATGTATTCACCGGTAAAACAATCCCAGGACCAGGATCCCAGGGGAGTTTTCATTCGCGAATGGGTGCCAGAGCTGGCGGGCGTCTCCAACGATTTCATCCACGAGCCCTGGCTGATGCCGGAGGCGGTCCAGGTCGGATCCGGCGTTCTACTGGGTCATGACTATCCGCGCCCCATCGTGGATCACCAGGAAGCGGTGCGGGAGGCGCGGGCGCACTTCTCAGCCCTGCGCCAGCGCCACAATTTACGCGACAAGGCTAAACAGGTCTTCACCCGACACGGCAGCCGCAAACGTCCCGGCACCCAAATCGTCGACCCGCGCTGGTTCGAGGGCAAAGAGCGCCCCAATGACCAACTCGAATTTAAAGAAGTTGAATAGTCCTCAAATCAAAGGGGTCAGGACGTGATATGTGAAAAAGTGGGTTAATTTCACTCAATTGGGAAATGCACAGGCCTCCATTGATCAAAAAATTAACATATCACGTCCTGACCCCTTTAGCCTTGGTTAAACCAGAGGGCAGGGTCGACGTGGTAGTAGGCTTGGAGCTCGGCGTAGAGTTCGGGGCGTTTGCGGGCGAGCTGACGAGGCTTTTCGAAGAATGCTTCCGTCGCGACGGCGAAGTATTCCGCGTGATTGGTCGCGCCGTATTTATCGAGCACACTGCGCTTTCGTTTGGCCTTGAGATGGGAGAGTTCGCGGTGCCCGGCTTCGAGCACTTGGGACCACGGAGCGTAGCGGCAGGGGCTGGCCAAGCGGGGAGTGCCGTCGGCCGAGCCGTGGGCCTGATCCAATTGATGGGCGAACTCGTGCAGCGCGACGTTGTGACCGTCGAAGGAGTTGAGCGCGCCTTCTAGCACCGAGTCCCAAGCCAAGACCACCGTGCCGTTGCTGGATGATTCACCCAGCCGCACTACCTCTTTTTCGGTCACGATGCCGAGGGAATCGACGCTTCGGTGCGTCGCCCGATAGGCGGATGGGTAGATCAATATCGAGCGCAGCTTAGGGAACGGCGGACCGGGACGATTCATCACTAACAGACAAGCTTGGCCCGCCACGGTGAGCACCATCTCATCGGTCAGCACGAGTCCCCCGCAGGCTTCAAAGTTCTTCTGAGCGACAAACAGCGTGAGCTTTTGGTGCAGACGCTCCTGCAGTTCCGGGGGCAGTTTGCCGTAGAGTGGAATCCGCGCTGTGAGCGTCTCGATCCATTCGGGTTGGAACTTTGGTGGGTCCGCTTCGGGCGGGTCGAACCACTGGGCGAGTTTGCTCCAGAAGCCCATCAGGCGGCGAGGGCGCGAAGTGTTTGCAACGGGTTCACGGCCGCTGAAATTGGGGTCCGGTGATTCCGGTGCAAAGCTGAATCGCGATCCGAGCAAATTAGCGCCCACGCCCGCCAACTAAAACCCAATTTCGTGGGCCCAAGTCCAAAAAAATTCACATATCACGTCCTGACCCCATTTAGTGGCAGTTTCGTCAGCCCGTGACACAAAAATTCACATATCACGTCCTGACCCCGTTTAGCGGAGGTCGGTGATTTTCATGAGGCGGGGTCGGGGGAGTATTCGAGTTCGATCGCGACCGTGCCGTCGATGTTCAGGTCTTTGATCGCCTGCAGGTAGGGAGCAAACTTCACGATGCCGCGGCCGGGGGGAAGGTCGCCGTGCACCTGGCCATCGCAGTCGCTGATGTGCCCGGGGATCGCTTTGCCAGCGAGATTGGCGATTTGCTCGGGCCCGTTGTCGGCGATGACGAGGTGGCTGATGTCGATGTTGGCGCGGACGCGGGGGTGTTCGCAGTCATCGATGAAGCGCGCCATCTGCTTGATGTTGTTGAGCTGGCTGAGGCGGAAGGGTTCCAATTCGAGCGTTATGTCGAGGTTCTTAAGGTCGGCGTAGTCGCCGAGTTCGCGCCACGTTTCAACGGCCCAGTTCCATTGATCGGCCGGCGGGATCACCTCGCGTGGCTAGATGTATTAACCGAGCGAGAGGAGGAGGTTTTGGGCCCCCAGTTCGGCGGATAGATCGACGAATTTTTTCCAGTGCTCGACGTGGAAGGCGCGGACGGGAACGTTGAAGTCGATCAAGCCTGTGGCGACGACGGGGAGGGAAATGATGGGTAAGTTCAGGCGTTCGCAGGTCGAGGCGATGTCTCGCTTTGCCGGGTCAGTGATCGTCATCGCTTCGGCGAAAATATCCCCACAGTCGAAGCCGATGCGGGAGATGTGTTCGAGGCCCGTGACGGTGTCGACGCCGTCACGGGCCGAACGTGCTGATGATGATGCCGAGTTTCATCTCAAATGAGGCGGGAAGTGGAGAAGGCGTAAACGGTGGTGCGGTGGAAAGTCTGACCGGGGCGGAGAATAATGTCGCCGAGCTCGGGGGAGTTGGGGCCGTTGGGGTAGCCTTCGCACTCGAGGCAGAGTCCGGCGTAGGGGCCGTAGGGTTGGCCGGATTTTCCGATCTGTGAACCGTCTAAGCTGACGCCGGTGTAGAACTGCAGACACGGCTCGTCGGTCTGGACTTCGAGCACCCGGCCGCTAGGAGGATCTTCGACGCGAGCCACGGTGGTCAGGCCCGAATGGTCCGGCAGGAAGTAGAGGTCACCGTGCTGTTGGTGCAGATGGGGCAGGGCGTCGACGAGGCGTTGAGATGCGTTGAAGTCGTTGCCGGGCACCGTCACCGGTTCGCGGCGACCGAGTAGGCATATACGATCATCGGTCGGGGCGTAGGTGTTGGCGAGGATTTGCAGTCGGTGGTCCTTCACGTCGCCGATGCCTTCGCCCTGCAGGTTGAAGTAGGAGTGCTGCGTGAGGCTGAACGGCGTGGGTTGATCGCTGGTTGCCTCAATTTCGACGATCAGTTCGTGGCGCGACGTGAAGGTATAGGTGACGGCGGTAGCGACGTTGCCGGGGTAGCCTTCCTCGCCGTCGGGGCTGCGGTAGGTGAGCCGCACGGAGGGTGAACCATCGGATCGGGTCAGCGGGGTGGCGGTCCAATTGCGGTGGCTGAAACCGACGGTACCGCCATGGAGATGGTTCGGGGAATTGTTGGCGACCAAGGGATAAAGTTGACCGTCGAGCTCGAACTGTGAACCGATGATTCGTCCGGCGACGCGCCCCACAATGGCACCGAAGTAGGGGTGCGGACCGAGGTAGTCATGGAGGTGGTTAAAACCTAAGACGACGTCGGCGAGATTGCCTTCGCGATCAGGCACGCGGAGTGACGTGATGATCCCACCGAGCGTGATGATGCGGCAGCCACTGCCGTCGGCTTGATCGAGATCAAACGCGGTAACTTTTTCGCCGGTGTTGAGCTGGCCGAATGGGGTGATGCGCATGGTATTCGATTGCGGAATTATTTCCCGCGGAGCAAGGCGCGAAGGAACCGCCCGTTGGCGGTCAGCTCGTCTTCCGTCCACCCGCTGATTTTCGTGACGTCTGGTTTCACGATGCCAGCGCCTTCGTCTTTATTGGAGACGGCCCAGGCGGCGTGAGACAGGTGGTGTTTTTTGATAAACTCCATCCACTCGGCGACGGATTCGTGATCGATGTCGCCATCGCCGTTGGCGTTTACCGTGCCCCATTCGGTGATCATCAGAGCGATGCCCGTATCGAGGGCTTTTTGCGCGCGCTGGCGCAAGTCGGCTCGGTGGGTGCCGGCGTAGAAGTGCAGGGTGTAAGCGACGTTAGGATCGTCGATCGGATCGGCGGCGGCCTCGTCGACGCGTTGGGACCAGTAGGGGGTGCCGACGATGATGAGGTTGTCGGGATCGTAGGCGCGGATGGCGGCGATAACGCGCTCGGCGTAGGGTTTTACCGTTTTGGACCACGAGACTTTAAGCGGCTCGTTGTAGATCTCATAGATGACGTGAGGTTGGTCGCCGTAGAGCTGTGCCATGCGGCTGAAGAAGGCGACGGCGTCCGTGACATTGTCTTCCGCATGGTGGTCGTGCCAATCAATGAGCACGTAGATATCGTTGGCGATGGCGGCATCGATGACGGTGCGCACCTTGGCGATTTCGGCGGCGGGTTGTTGTTGGTAGCCGAGTGGGCCGTCGTGCACTCCGAGGGCGGCGCGGGCGAGGGTTACGTGCCAATCTTTGACGAGCCAATCGACGGTCTCGGCGGTGTAGAACTCACCTTCCCATTGGCTCCAGAAGTGACTCACGCCGGCGACGGCGACCGGATCGCCGTGTTCGCCGACGATGCGATTACCCTTGGCGCGGAGTAGGCCATTTTCGGTGACAACACCGGCGGGGAGGGTGGCGGTGGTGCCGAGGAGGCAGAGGGCGGAAAGCAACGCGTGTTTCATGGGTGCAAGGAGCGCACCATGGTGCCGAGGTCGACTCAAGCAGCGGGCTGGTTAATGTTCGATGGGCGCAGCAAAACCCGGGTCAGCGACCCCGGCTAGTATTACTCTGTTAAGTATTGACGAGGTAAGAATTTTGCCTATATCCGAGGGATGAAATGGAA
>Ga0075109_1001054_pt1 | contig 17728 bp, 18 predicted proteins | sample AntAceMetag02UKD_FD_69798 | JGI IMG/M metagenome (GOLD analysis project Ga0075109, IMG submission 69798) | Saline lake microbial communities from Ace Lake, Antarctica - Antarctic Ace Lake Metagenome 02UKD | ecosystem: Environmental > Aquatic > Non-marine Saline and Alkaline > Saline | place...
CGCCCCTGCCTCTCGGTCACTACAGCCCACCGCCGCCACTCCGCCGCCACTCCTTTCCGCCCCACTCAAACGCGGCCACCCACTCCCCAATTTTCCCTAATCGTCCACCCGCAACCCGCAGCCGCGCTTGAGGTAAACGCCGAAAGCGCGGGGTACTCTGCCTCTCCGTGTAGGGGCGTGGCTTGACCACGCCCGCCCCTGCCTCTCGGTCACTACAGCCCACCGCCGCCACTCCTTTCCGCCCGACTCAAACGCGGCCACCCACTCCCCAATTTTCCCTAATCGTCCATCCGCACCCCATAGCCGCACTTGAGGCAAACGCCGAAAGCGCGGGGCCCTCTGCCTCTCCGTGTAGGGGCGTGGCTTGACCACGCCCGTTCCACTAGCCTCACGGTCCTTGCCCCGACTCCGGTCCCCTCTGATCCCTCCAGTAAAATCACCGCCGTGCGTCAGCCCCCAGCGCGTAGTCGGTAGACGAAGCCATTGTTCTTCAGCTGCCCCCAGGGCACCCGCTTCATCCCCCCTTTGGGGCACGCCGTCTCGGCGCACCATCTCCGCACTCACGCGCTACGTCGTGTCCATTCGTGATTAAAAGCCCTGCCTCTCAACACCACCTAGCCCCCCGACTCACCACTGCCCCGACCGACTGTCCTTGATCATCTGGTCCAGCATATCGAAACGCACCTCGCCGTAGTTGATCGCATAACGCATCCGCGTATCACGCACCACCCACGTCGTCGGCATCCACGTGAAACGCACCCCGAGCAAAGACTCCGCCCGCTTACCTTCCCGACTCGATTCATTCGGGTGCCGCCAAATCTCCAAATTCGGCAGATCCTTGGTGTTGATCCCGTGACGACCGAGCAGCCCCACATCGTCTTTGTCGCTGCCCCAAGTAGAGATGAAGATAAACTTAATCTCCGGATTCTCCTTAATATAAGTCGGCCACCCCCCGTCTTTGAACTCGACGATACAGTTATAGCACCACGACGCCCAAATGTGCACCACCGTCGGCGTCGACGAATCCGTCGCCTTCACCAACCGCGCCTCAAACTCCGCTTCTGTTTCTGCCTGCAATGACATGCCCCCCCAAATTACCCCCGCCAAACCTATCGCAAACAGTCGTTTCATCCCTCGACCGAATCCCCTTCCCGCCCAGACGCAAACCCTCCTCACGAATTCGGCAAAAACGTCCCCACCTAGTCCCAAAGCCTCTTTCAGACCCAATCACGTTCAAGTCTTTCCGCTTTCGCACGGATCAGGGCGACCCTAACGGCGCATACTCCCCTGTCCTTACCGTGCCGTTTCGTGCATTGTAAACTTCGATGACTCCCAACAGTTCCGACAGTGAAACTCGACCGTCTTGATCCGTATCCGCAGTATGGTGACGACTTAGAACCACGGAACCTATCGCCGGCTCAAATGGATCCGTTTCGAAACCATCCACCGACTGCAGTCGCTCGCGATACCCACCGCTCCTGACTGTGCCGATCCGGGTGTTGTAGAGCTCAATCACGCGCAACAACTCCGAAAGTCCGATCCGGAAATCGCCATCCAAATCCGAAGACCGGGCCGTCGCACTAATACGGCGCACGTAGAGCGGATCCGGCTTTACCACGGACATACCGACAGCGCCCCCATTGGTCACCTCCAGCAGTGCCGCCAGCGCGAACCTCCCCCGAGCCTCCGACGATGGCACCAAGTCGTAGCTCAGCTCCAATGGGCTCGTAGTGGGTGATTCCCAACGCCACTCCGCCAAGCTCCCTACCCCATCAACCGGCTTACTCGTCGCCCCAACCCCAGACGCATTCACTACCGTCCACCCCGAGGGCAATACCACTGCCCACTCCACTTCATCAGGTTGCCCCGTGAAATCGATCCGTCCCGCAATCGAATACAAAGTCACTGCCGCCGGATCACCCGTAATACTCCCTAATTGATGGAATCCTGTCGCCCCGGAGTTCATCCCCAATACGCCTACCCGCAACCCCGGACCACGTGATAAGCCCAACGAGTTGCTCGCCACCACACTGTAGTCACCAGCCGCATCATCACTGACTTGATCCACGAAATAGACCGGACTCGTCGCACCCGCGATCGGTAGACCATCTCGCAACCATTGGAGGTTCTCCACCAGGCCATCTACCTCCGCCGTCAAAGTAAGCCGTTCCCCTTCTTCGATCAGACTCGGCCCCGTCGGAACCGCCACCATAGGCTTCCTTAAATCAATTGTCCTGCGCAACTCCCCGTCGCTCGCGAGGTAGAACTGCCCGTCATCGCGCTGCGTGGCGGCATCGATCCCCCGCCACAATCCGCCCACCGCAAACGCGGGATCAACTGAACCATTGGCGCGTAAACGCACGGCAAAATCACGTTGCACTCCCCCCGCTGCCACACTCGAAAAACTCATCGATGACAGGGTAATCAAACTGCCATCCGCCTGAGGAAAAAAGTCCGGATCAATCGCCAACGTGCGCGCCCGACTCTTGCGCTCAGCCCGTGCATTCAGCGTGGCATCCACCCCACCTATCGCATTTGTCCGCCCAAATCCTGTCGTCCCGAAATACCAAATTTTCTCATCCGCCTGGACCGCCGCGCCCACCACGGGACCTTCGGCCACCTCCCGCGCCGGAAACCCTCCGCGAACCTGTCCATCCGGTTGGATCCAAGCCACGTCTCCCTCCGCGTTCGATCCCTCATAACCCGCCAGTGCGAATGAGCCATCGCGTAGCTCCAAGATCGACTCAACTACGAGCGTGCCAGCCCAAGCCTTAAAATTATCCCCAAATCCATCGTCATCGACTCCACTCGCTCGGAACCGAAACACCCGTTCCCGCGACGGCGAAACGCCCGGAATCACCACATAACTCTGAAACAAAAAGGCCCCGCCCGCCAGCGGCTGCACCGCGTTGATCGCATCAAAATCATTGAGTCGTTGCCATGAGCCCGGAGGCACAAACGAGTGATCGATCTCCCCCTCGCTGCTCAGAAACGCGAACCCGTTTCGAGGATGCGAACCGATGTTGGCAAACGCACCTGCGATCAGCCAACGCCCATCCCCCATCCGCTCCAAATGCCGCACGCCTCCATCAAAGGTGTAGTCGGTAAAACTAGCATCGATCGAACCATCCGCGTTAAGCCGCGTCAGGTTTGATTCGGCCTCCCCACTGACCCGGTCAAACTCTCCCGCCACCACCAGTTTCCCATCTGCTTGCTCCGCCACCCGCGTGATCTGCCCCGTCTGCCTCACCGACAACCCAACCGCACTATCGACGGAATAATCCGCATTGAACCGCTTCACAAACAACGTCGGCTCATCTCGAGTCCAGTCACTACCAATCAACAAAGCTCGACCCGCGCTATCCACCGCCATTCGCCCCACCGTGAGAAACCCCTGATGCAACCCATTCCCCACCCGTTGCCCACTCGCGTCCAAGCGCACCACCGCCGTCGTCGCCACCGCCGCCAGACTGCCATCAGAAAGAACTTTCGCTTCGGTCGCAAATAGCGGCAGACCCGTGCCGTCATAATTCGTATCCTGAGAACCATCGGCCAAAAACTTCCGCACCCCTCCGCCAAACGGAGAACTTAAAAACCCATAAACGTAGAGCGAATCATCACTCCCCAGGGCCAAGTCCGCTATGCCCCCAAACCCTACAATCGACAACTCCCGCACCAACTCGCCCGCCGCATCGATCTGATACAAACGTCGGGTCGCTCCATCCGTCCACAACACCGAAACCTGCCCCGACCCATTCACCTCCATGGTGGGAGCAAAGCCCGTGACCAACGCGCTCCCCGCGTAAGATTCGTCCAACCCCCCAGTCGCCCCAATCCGAAACAAATACCGCGGTTGCGACTCGCCTTGTTTCAGCCAAACCCCGGCGCCATACAATCGCCCCGTCTCATCAAGACCCGCGCGCTGGATCGATACTTCCGCGGTAGAGTCGATCTCAAACGAAGGATCAAACGCCCCATCTACCATCAGTCTGATCGCTCCGCTCCGCAAGCCCGCTGGCGTCTTCGCATTAAAAGCCCCCGCAATCAACAGCCGACCATCCGCCAATTCGAAAACCTCATGCAGATCGCCATCAAATCCGATTCCGCAACTAAACGAAGTATCGACCGACCCATCCGCCAGAACCTTCACCACCGACCGTGTCGCGTGCCCGTTGATACTCAAAAAGTTTCCGGTCACCACAAAACCCCCGTTCGCCAACGGCGCCACGGCATCAAAGTTACCTCCCGCTCGCTCGGTCTTCACCGTCCAAGTCGGATCGAGTTCTAGCAAACCCGGATCAGCGGCCGGATAAACCGAAACCCGCGCCCGCTGCGAAACCGACGCCCCATCTCCGTTGGTCACCACGACGTCATAAAATCCCACCTGACTGATCTTCGTCTCGGCCAACGTCAATGAGCTCGAAGTAGCGCCCGCCATATCAAACCCATGCCGACGCCATTGAAAACTCGCCCCGCCATCATCGCTCGAAACCGACAACAGCACCGATTCACCCGACCGCACCGCCTGCGAAATGGGCTGGGTCAAAATCAAAGGGACCGCGGCAATCAAACCGGAAGCACCTAGCGCTACCATCAACACTCTCAGACTATTTCTTAAACCCGTTTTTCTAAATAAATGCATGACAAAATAATTTAACTACTCCCCTGCCTCAAATCCATCCGTGCTCCCCAAAGCCGCCCGATACGCCCCCGTCCGAGTGGTCCCACTCCGCGTATTATAGAGCTCGATCACCCGCAACAATTCCGACAGCGAAAACTGCCCATCCCGATCCGTATCCCCCAAGTGATGACGTAACAAATTCGGCGCATCGTTCGAAGTCCCGTCCGGATAAAACCCATCCACCGTGCCTTCCGCCACACGATACCGTCCTGTCCGCGTCGTGCCAAACCGCGTATTGTAGAGTTCAATCACCCGCAACAGTTCCGAAAGGTTGAGGCGATTATCCCGATCCACATCGGCATCGTGAAATTCAGCCCTTGCTCTCACGCTCAACGGATCAGGCGCCACCAAACCCATCCCTTGGCCTTCGGTTCGCGTTGTTTCCAACATCGCCGCCAGCTCCACCTCCCCCACTAACCTCTCCGGGGGTGTAAGCGTGTAATAGAACACCGATCCGCTGGACGGCACTGTAGTCCAGATCCACTCCGCGAGCTCCACCGAGCCCATGGAAGGGTGTAAATCCGCCGCGAGGGTCACCGCATCAAGCACCGGCGAAACCGACCACCCCTCGGGCAACACCACCGACCAATTCAATCGCTCCAATTCTCCAGAATAGGCCACCGTATTTTCGATCCTAGAAATCCGCCCTGAACCCTCCATATTCTTCACGAGACGATGATGCCCCGCTGCGCTATCGACCGTCCCACTACTCACGACCACAAGAGCCAAACGACTCGTCACGCCTCCCGAACCATTCTTCACCGCCACATCGTAACCGCCCTGCGCTCCACTATCGACCGCCGCCAGCACCAAGCTCGCTTCCGTCGCACCGGGAATCGCCACCCCATTCTTGCGCCATTGAAAAGTGAGGCCGATCCCCTCCGCTTCGATTCTTAACTCCACGTTTTCCTCCTCAGTCACAAATTGACTCGTGGGTTGAACCAAAACCACGGGCGGTGGAATTTCCTCCGTGAGTCGAACTCGACCCGCCGTCGCGATATAGTAATTGCCATCATCCCGCTGCACCATCGCCGTCACGGCCTCGTGCAAGCCCTCCAATTCGGCCGAATCATCCACTGATCCATCGGCATTAATCCGCGCCCAATACCGAGTCTGCCAAAACTCTGTCGCTTCGGGCTCCCTCCACCGGACATAAACTTGCCCCGCCAGTTGCAGTCGATCTAGACCCATAGCCTGCGAAACAAAACCGTTAAACCCATACCAATTATTCTGGGCGTATTTCGTATTAACAACTCCGTTACGATCAACCTTGATCCGATCAAACCGCGCATCTTGCAGGCTACTCTCATCCGGAAAGACTATTATATTTCGATAAGACCCCGTCACCCGACTGCCGATACCATAAAACTGATCGACCGAATTATCAAATCGCATTCGAATCATCGCAGAATCTAGATCGAGGAATCCTCGACTAGGATATAAACCCGCACCTAAATGGTTCATCCCCACCAATATCGAACCTTCCACTTGCTCCACCGTAGATCGCACTATGGCCTGATCCTGTTCACGGAACTTGACCCGTTCACCCGACTCCGAATACCAGGCGAGGTCGCCAAAAGTCGACGACCAACGGGATATCGATCCCCCGCCCGACAACGCCATCAAGCCATCGATCCGTCCATGGCCCCCTCCGGCGGGAAAAGCCCCATCGACTGTCCCGTCTGCTGATAAACGCAACCTGCTTAGCACACGCTGCCCGTCGGTTGATGTAAAATCCCCTCCCAACAACAACCGACCCGTACCGTCTGCCACTAAATTCTTAATGGGTCCCACACTGCTCCGCTCGAATAGGAAATTTTCATCAATGGTTCCGTCTTCGTTGAGCCGGAACATTCCATCCGAAGGAACTCCATTAACTAGGCTAAAATCACCCGCCCCCACCATCTTACCCGAGGGTTGCAAAACCATCGCGGAGACCGTGCCAGTCGTCCAAACCGTATCGGACACTGCCGACAAGTTTCCATCCGCTTGCCGCATCAGGAGAGCGCCGACGGGCTCCCCATTCACTTCGTTAAAGTTTCCGCCCAACAGAACTTGTCTATTACTACCCAAAACAAAATTCCGGGCCGGGCCGTAAAACTGCACCGACGAAATCGGATTCGACTTCTCAAAGTAAAACAATTCCTCCGCCGACGATATTCCGTCCATCGAGTGCAACCGCCAAAGGTGACCGCGGGAGGTAGCACTCAATCCCGATAACAATAACGTTCCCAATTCCCCAAAAGCCACATGGGTAATTTCTGCGTTGTATCCTTGGTCTCCGACTAGGCTGACAGCACCGCTTCTAGCGGGAAACGAATCGCCGGTCTGGCTCATTATTCGCCATTCAATCGGTTGTCGCAAAGCATAGTTTCTTGTTTCCGGAGTGCCTACCACTGCCACCTCGCCATCCGGACCGACTGAAATGGCCAGCAGGTTGTTCCACGTGCCAAATTCAAAACTAAATGCTTCATCAACCCCTCCAGTTGCATTGAATCGACAAATCGAGGTCTCCGACCAGGCAAAAACTTCTCCCGTGGGAACCATCGCTATTCGTCTCAGCCCCGCCGTTCTGGATCGGTCAGGACTATAACTCGAGTCAATCTCGCCACTACTCAGAACCCGCAGGAGTTGTGCTTCACCGAATTGTCGATATCCGATGGTATAGAGATTACCAGCCGCATCGACCCCGGCATCAGCCAAATAATCCAGCCCACGCTCGCTCAGATTGACCACCTTTAAAAGCTGTCCCGTCGCATCATACTGCCTAGCACCACCCCGAAAACTACCATTGGCCCCTTTGACAATTTCACCCCATACCCAGACCCGACCATCGGGAATTCCTCCCAATCCCCCTATCCGGCCGTTGATAGTTTCACTCATCGTAAACGAACGGTCCCTTACTCCGTTTTCCGAAATCTTAATCACCTGTTTCGCTGGCTCAGTCCCCAATCGGGAAAAATCTCCAGCCACCCAAAATCCACCATCAGACGCAGGCACCACCCCTACTACGGCTCCCCCTCTTTTCTCCACTCGAACTTCCAAATCGGGGCGAAAATGAAGATGATCAATCTGCCGTTCGGGCTCGACCGTGATTCGAACCCGCTTCGAGGCCCGAGTGAAGACGGCATCGGATAACACGACGTCATAGATATTCGTGTCCGTTATCGCAGCAGCTCCGATTTCGAAACGAGACGAGGTCTCACCTGCCAGATTCAAACCGTGCCGGCGCCATTGATACGACAATTCCCCTTCTCCAGATGCCTCGACCGACAAACTGACTGACTGTCCCGAAGTCACGATTGTGCCTTCGGGCTGTCGAGAAATTTTCGGGCCCAACCCAGGTCCGGTGACCGATACGATATTGCTTCGAGCCGCCCCTCCCCGATTGGAAACGACTACCTGATAATCACCAGCAGTAGCAGGCGACAAATTTTCGATAGTCCAACTAGGAGAGTCCGACCACCCAGGAACTTGAAATCCATCACGCAGCCACGTGTAGGTAAGATCCCCCTCTCCCGTGCCAACTACCGATATCTCGATAGTATTCCCTGCAGCCATTTCCCCTTCAACCGTTGGGATACTCACTACCGGAGCGGGCACAAACTCCCATTCAAACGAAAACAGGCCTGATGCGTCGGCAGAGTGGTTAGATTCGTAGGTCGCCACGATGTAAATCTGCTCCCCTGCCACGACGTTGATCACCGTCGTGCGGCGACCATTTGCCTTCACCGCAAAGTCCACCGCCGATGTTCCCACCACCGCCCCAAAACTAATCTTATAGGTTCCCTCTGCGAGGTTGAGCAATCCCCCCTCGTTAGCAGTCCACTTATACCAAACCGATCCGCGTAACTCGTCTCCGGAGACGTCACGTTCATTAACCTCTCGCGTCGCCTCGAGCAGGTTCCCCGAGATCGTGCCACTTGCCCCCTCTAACGCCGTGGCGTTGGCAAAATCATCATTAGCCGGAGCCTCCGCTTCCGCAAACACGGCCAGCCCCATCAAACCAATCGTTGCAAACAAAGCAGTCCGACCGGCCCGACTTGGAGAAACCAACGAGAGGAATTGAATAGTTCTTCTGAACTCGGATGACATTCACCCAGTAGACACAGTCTTCCTACAACTTCACAAGTAGTTCTCTCCTCTATCTTTAACGTAGGGTAAACACCCTAAGGCCAAATCAAAACCCTCCCCACGAATGATCACACAAACGTCGCAATCTCACCCAACGCTTTCTTCGAAATCGCCGGCACCTTTGCTCCCTCGGCGGGAAACCCTACGACTAGCAACAAAAACGGTTTCTCATTCGCCGCCCGCCCGAGGATTTTGTTTAAAAACACCATCGGACTTGGCGTATGCGTTAGCGTCGCCAGCCCCGCCTGATGCAGCGCTGTAATCAATATTCCCGTCGCGATTCCCACTGACTCCTTCGGATAATAAGTCTGCTGCTGCTGTCCTTCAGCATTCTCAAACGAGTTTACCGCAAAAATCGCAATCAACCACGGCGCCGTCTCGATGGACGGCTTATTCGCATCCGTCCCCAACGGCGCCAGAATCTGCTTCCACTCCTGAGGAGCCCTATGCTCATAGAATTCCCGCTCCTCTGTCTCCGCCGCCTCCCGCAACTGCGTCTTGATCGCCCCGTCCCCCACCGCCACAAAATGCCACGGCTGTAGATTCGCGCCGTTCGGCGCGGTGCCCGCCGATCGAATACAATCCTCAATCACTTCCCGAGGCACCGCCTCGCTTGAAAAATCACGCACCGTGCGTCTCGCACGCATCGTCTGATAAAACGCCGCCGCCGCCTCTCGCATCTCGCTCTCTTGCTTCCGCTCAAACGCGAGTGGCACCATGGGGTTTGTTTCCATGGTGCCCAACGTAACCATCAGAGCCGATTTGTCGGCTCAAATCCCGCTATTCTCCACGATACGGAAATCCCCCGGGTCCCCCATCAGATCGATCACCCCGAGGAGGCCCCATCGGCCCCTGTCTTCCTTCGTGTGGTGGTGGTGGTATTGCTTCGCGTAGTTCTTGCTCGTCCAACGCACCGTCCCCGTTTCCGTCAAACGCCAAGAGCTGCTGCGGCAGCGCCTGAATTTCTACCGCCAAAAGCAACCCATCGCGATCGATATCCGCCAGCGCCATCAAAGGATGCCCTCGCTCCGGCCGTCCCTGTCCCTGCCCCATCCCTTGCGACCCGCGATCATGGAAACCACTTTGCGATTCGTCTGGCGCATCAGGATTCAGCCCCGTGGACTCCGCTCCCGCAAAAAGACCAATGGCCGCGATCGGAGCGGCAATAAAACAAACGACGATAGATTTCAAGTTGGGTTTCATAAGGCCTCCACTCTACCGCAAGAGTGTTAGCCAATTGTTTCAGTCCACCCTCTTTTGTTTAAGCTCGTATAAAGTTGTGCGGTTCAACTCGCCGCCACCGCCAGCGTGATTGTCACCCCAAATCCATGTGGTCGAACGTTGCCGAACTTCACCTTCCCGCCCATCGCCGCCACTCCACTCTTCACGATCGAAAGTCCGAGGCCAAACCCGCCCGCCTCGCGGGTTCGCGCCGCATCCGGACGATAAAATGCCTCGCCCAATCGCACCAACGCGTCCTCCGGCACTCCCGGACCGTTGTCCTCGATTTTCAACTCCACCCGATCAATCCCTCGAGCTGACGCCCCCACCTTCACCGTCGCCTCGGCTCCGGCATAACGCGAAGCGTTCCGTATCACATTACCAACTACTCTCAGCAATAACCCCGGATCAGCCCCGACCTCAAGCCGCGGTGATACCTCTACGCTCACCTTTCGATCTCCCATTTCTCGGGCGATCGCCTGCTCCACCACTTCGAGCAAATTCACTGGCCGCATTTCTGTCGACGGCATCCGCATCTCCGCCTTCGTAAACGCTAGCAGCTCCCCCACCAATGCGCTCATTGCCTGCACTTCCTCGCGCACATCGCCTACCGCAGCTTTCAAGTTATCCGGCACTCGATCTTCTAAAATACTCGTGCCCACCTGCATGCGCCCAATCGGTGAACCCAGCTCATGGGCCACGTCGCCTAGGAATTTTCGCTGCCCATTCACCAACGAATCCAACCGCGACGCCATCTGATCAATACTCTCACCCAGTTGCCCGATTTCATCGCGTCGGACCACGCCTGCTCGCGTCTCAAACCGCCCCTCGGCAATCGCCTCTGTCGCTCCCGTCAGTTGACCAATTGATCGCGTGATTCCGATCACCAACGGCGCCCACCACCCCACTGAAATCAAAAACGATATCGCCACCGCCCACATCACCGGACGCGGATCCAGCAAATTCCCAAACGCCCATGCCGACCTCGAAACGACAATCAACGTGCCCGCCGCCGGCGGCCCCGCATCTTCCATTTTCACCGGCATACGCACCAACACCCACCACTTCGCCGGCGAACCCAAGCGCTCAAAGATTCGGGCATCCTGCAAATTTCCCGGAGGCTGATTCCGATCTCCCTGCCTCGGTCCATCCCCTCGCTCCCGCCGGGGAGGCCCCTCCGGTCGTTCTGACGGCGGTGAATTTTCGGCCCGATCTCGCGGCGGCGGACGTGGCCCTCCTCGGTCATCACCTTCGCGCGGAGGCGGCGGCCGGTTCTGATCTCCGTCATCATTTCGGCGAGGAGGAGGCTCTCGATCGCCTCCTTCGTTCCGACGCGGTGGAGGTGGCCCCGGACGCCCATCATCTGGTCGACGCTCCAGTCGTCTTTCTCCATCGCCCTGTCCCCCCGGCAATCGAAGTTCGATCTCTTCCGGTAATGTAAACCGGGTGCCGGCAACCCAATCACCCCGATTGAGATACACTCCAAAATCCAAATCATACGTCGCGCTATAACGGGCCACGACCGCATCAAAGTCTTCCTTCTCGGCGTCCAACAAGTCACTCGCCAGGTCCGCCCCCAAGGTCTCCAGCCGACCCCCAATCGACGCCGCAAACCACCCCTGCACTCCTCCATTCCAATAGAGCACCCCCGCACTCACCATCCCCAATAGCACCAAATTGAGCCCCAGCCAAGACCCAATCTTAACCGACAATGGAATACGCGTTTTCATCACAGAAACTCCACCCTGCCACAAACCACCCCCAAACTCCCGCCCATTTACCCCCCCTTAACAATTTCCCAAAAATAGTCCCCCTTCACCCTCTCCCCTTCTCCCTCCCCTCGCCTCTTGCCTCTCGGCCAAAAAAAACAAAATCCGGTGCGTCAGCTCCACCATGCGTAGTCGGTAGACGAAGCCTTTAGTGTCCATTCGTGGTTAAAAAAACCCTGCCTCACGGCCTTTCCCCGTCGTGCGCCTCTAGGCCCGCGGATCAATCATCATATAACCCGCCGAACGCAACGTGCGGATAAACCGCGGCGACTTGGCGTCGTCCCCCAGCTTCTTTCGCAACGCCGAAATGTGCACATCGATCGACCGATCATACACCTCGAAATTCCGCTCCCGCACTTCATCCAACAAGGCTTCGCGGCTCTTCACTCGCCCCTTCGCCTTCGACAAGCTCAGCAACAAATCAAACTCCACCGGGGTCAGTTCCATCGGCTCGCCTGCCAGCAAAGCCGCCCGCGCCTCCACCCGCACACACAACGGCCCCACCGTGATCTCCGTCATTTTCTCCGCTCCGCCATCCCCCGAATCCCCGCCCACTCCCGGCCCCCTCGAACGGCGCAATACTGCCCGCAACCGCGCCAACAATTCCCGCGTAGAAAACGTCTTCGGCAAATAATCATCCGCCCCAACCTCCAGCCCCACGATACGATCCATCTCATCACCACGCGCCGTGAGCATTAAGACCGGCACGTCACTCTTTTGCCGGATCTGCCGCAACACTTCGAACCCATCGATACTCGGCAACATCACATCAAGAATCACCGCATCCCAAGAGTCTCGCGTCGCTCGTGCCACCCCGGCCAGCCCGTCATGCTCACTCGAAACCTCGAACCCCAACGGGGCCAAGTAGTCCGCCACGAGCCGACAAAGTTTCCTGTCATCATCAATCATCAGCAGCCGCTTACGGACATCGGGATGGGGGGCAGTCTCACTCACTCCCCGAAAACACCGCCAAGCCCGCCCGGTAGCAATCTTCTAGGATGTATTTCAGGAATAAATCGATGGTTCGTGAGTAGGAAACCCTGCTCGGTCAAAGCGATCGCGGCGGCGGCGGGCCCGCGGTCCGTGCCACCGAGCGCAACGCTGAGCTTCCCGCTCCCCCGCCGGGTCGAGGCAGACCGTCGATCCATTATCGCCCCCTCCTCTCCTGCAATTTACGCGGCCTTAACAATTCTTTGCGCCCTGCACACACAGACTTAACCAATCTCCCCTAAGTTGCGGCCCATGCATTCGACTCCTCGCATTATCTTCTCTCTCTTCGGTGCGGCGCTGTCCGTCGCCTCTGCTTTCGCGCAAACGTCCGACGACCCTCGCTACACCAGCTGGCTCATCAGTGCCAGCGGGACTTATGCCCGCCTCTACGAGTCCACCACCGCCCAACTCGCCGGCAATGCCGTGACCACTTGGAGCCGCGGCCAAGGCGTGCAATCCACCCCCACCTACGCCGGCGTCAACCAAGTCTCCTACTCGAACGACTGGGTCTACATCCGTGGCTCCGGCCTTGGATTCCACGCCATGGGCCCATGGTATCTCAACGAGAACAAAACCAACGATTTCCCCAACTACCCCGGTAACACCGACGTGCTCTATCGTATCCCGCGCACTCCCACCGTCGCCACCACCAAGACCCTCACCAACATGGGCGCCATCGGCTACTTCGTCGACGGTGTCGCCATGTTCGACTCCACCGACACGTTCTCTTACAGCACCAGTAACGCCTCCGATGCGAGTCCGGTCGCCAACTTCCAAGGCCGGGGCGATGGGGTCTGGAATCGTGATGCCTATGTCAACGAGGGCGTCACCTTCGATCCCGCCTTCGCTCACCAAGCCGGCTCCCTCTACCACTACCACGCCAACGCTCCTGCGCTCCGCCATCAACTCGGCGACAACGTCACCTACGACACCTCGACCAAAACGTATTCGGAGGACTCCACCAACGCCACCAAGCACTCGCCCATCGTCGCGTGGTCACGCGATGGCTACCCCGTCTACGGCCCTTACGGCTACCGCGACGCCAACGACTCTTCCAGCGGCATTCGCCGCATGATCTCCGGTTACGTCAAACGCGACGGCACCAACGGCACCACCGATCTCAACGCCACCGGCCGCACCACCCTTCCCGCCTGGGCCGCCATCGCCCAAAACAGCGGCACGGCCGTCGCGACCAATGCCCAAGGTCCCGCCGTAAGCGCGGCTTACATCCTGGGTCACTACCTCGAGGACTACGCCTACCTCGGCGACCTCAGTCAGACCCAAGGCACCGACTTCGACCTCGATCTTTACAACGGACGCACCGGCGTCACCCCCGAATTCCCCCAAGGCACCTACGCCTACTTCCTTTCCGTCGAAACCGACGGCACGCCCAGGTTTCCCTACATCATCGGTCGCTGGTTCAACGGCTCGCCTGACGGGGCATCCGTCAACAGTATCAGCGAAACCGTGACAGAATACGCTCGCGGCGCGCCCACCGCCGAACTCCTCGTCTCCGCCACCCCTAACGGCGACTCGGTCGATGTCGCCTGGAACTCCGTTGAGGGCGCTTCCTACACGGTCGAGTCCTCCACCGATGCTACCAACTGGACCTCCCTCAACTCCAGCGTCGCCAGCTCCGGCATCACCACCACTTACACCGCCACCGAATCGACCCACTATCGGGTCACCATGGCCTCGATCGAAACCTACGACACCACCGGCACCACCGGCACTGCCGTCGGCTCCACCGGCTCCGTCGTCTATACGCCGGCCGCCGATGTCGAGGCCCCCACCATTAGCACGTCACCAGTCGATCAATCCGTCGCCGCCGGCGCCGCCGCCGCCTTCACCGTCACCGCCTCCGGAGAAAGTATCTCCTACCAGTGGTATAAGAACGGAGCCATTATTCTCAACGCCACCGCCGCGAGCTTCTCCATCGCTTCCGCCGCATCTGCCGACGCAACCGCATACACCGCCTCAGTCACCAACTCTGGCGGCACTGCGATCAGTGCATCCGCCACCCTCACCGTCACCGGCTCATCCCCCGACACGACCACGGCCCGCGTGGTAAATCTTTCGACGCGCACCAACGTCGGCGACGACGCCGGCACTCCTGTCATCGGCATGGTGATCGGCGGCACCGGCGACAAATCCGTCCTCTTCCGCGCGATCGGTCCAACCCTCGCGTCGTTCAACGTGAGCGGGGTGCTCGCCAACCCCCAACTCAGTCTCATCCGCAGTAGCGACTCGATCGTCGTCGCCTCCAACGACAACTGGGGCACTGCCTCCAACCTCAGCACCCTCGTCGCCACCACCGCCTCCCTCGGCGCCTTCGCCCTCACTCCCGGAAGCGACGATGCCGCCTGGCTCGGCGATCTCTCGGCCGGCGCCTACACCGCCCCCATCCTCGATGAACGTGGCAGCGGAGTCATCCTCCTGGAGATGTATGATGCCGGCTCTAGCCACGACCCGGCTCAACTGGTCAACGCTTCGACCCGTGCCCACGTCAGCACCGGCGACGGGGTGCTCGTCTCCGGCTTCGTGATCGAAGGCGAAGGCACCCGCCGTCTTCTCATCCGCGGCGTCGGCCCCACGCTCAGCAACTACGGCCTCACCGGGCTGCTCGCCGATCCGAGCCTCAAACTCTTCTCGGGCTCCACCGAACTCACCGCCAATGATAATTGGAACGACAATGCCAACGCCGCCGCCATCATCATCGCGGCCACTGCATCCGGCGCGTTCACCATCAACTCCGGCTCCCACGATGCCGCCATGCTGATCGACCTTCCTGCCGGCGCTTACACGGCCCAGGTCGCCGGCGCCGATGACGGCACCGGCACCGCCTTGCTTGAAATCTACTTGATCGACTAACGGCCCTCTCACTTTCACGGGATAGCTCGGGTGTGCTTCATCGCCCTGCGCGCCTTTCCGGCCGGAGGGGAGCCCGGGGGCGTTTTCATTTACTCGCCCTTAACAAAACGCCGCCTTCCGTTCACCCGTGCTTAACCTTCTTTGAGTAAGCTCTCGCCTATCCAACCTTCCGTTTCCTCTTCAACCTTGTCCGGGGCCAATCTCGACTCCCTTTCTTATCCGTGGTGAGACGACTAATCATAGTCCTGACTCGTTGCGGTCCGTCCCTGCTCGGCCTGCTTTTCGCCTCCGCCTCAAGCCCCGCCGCCAACGTCGAGCTTAACCTCACCTTCGGCTGGCAGAAACAAGCGATCAACGTCCCTTCAGCCCCCGTCACGTCACCCGCCGGCCAGACCCTCTCCATCACGAGAGTTTCCGGCCTCATCTCCGAGCTCGAACTCGTCCGCGCCGACGGCACCAGCGTGCAACTCACCGGCCAATACGGCTTCTTCGACGCGGCAGATCCGACCCGCCATAACATCGCCCTCCACCACGTGCCCGTCGGCCACTACACCGGCATGAATCTGCGCATCGGTGTCGCCCCCGGGCCCAACCACTCCGACCCCAGCCTTTGGCCCGCTGGCCACGCCCTCAATCCCATCACCAACGGCCTTCACTGGGGCTGGACCGGTGGCTATGTTTTCCTCGCAATCGAAGGCCACTACGACAATTCAACCTTGGACATTCGGCATTCAACCTTTGCCTCTGCCGGCGGCTTTTCCTTCCACCTCGCCACCGACGAACTCCCCCTCCCCGTTCGTTTCAGCCAACCCTTTTCCATCACCGGCGACAGCAAAATCACGCTGCTTTTCGACCTCGCCGATCTCCTCGGCGAGCTCCGCCTCGACCCCGACGCCGACACCACCACCACCCACTCGCGCGACGGCGATATCCTCGCCCCCCGCCTCGCCGCCGCTGTCGGCCCGTCCTTCTGGTTCGGTGATGCCACGCCCGCGCCCACCTCCGAACATTCTTTAATTGACCTTCAACATTCGACCTCAACGGCCGCGGCCCCGCCCTTGCCGTTCCTCGTCCCCGCCGGTTGGCCGCAACCCGCCCTGCCCCACGACAACGCCCCCACCGCCCCGGGCGTCGCTCTCGGCGAAAAACTTTTCCACGACCCGCGCCTCTCCGGCGACAACACCCAATCCTGCGCCGACTGCCATCAAGCCTCCCGCGCACTCGCCGACGACACCGCCTTCAGCCTCGGCATCCACGGCGACCCCGGCCCGCGCAACGCCATGCCCCTGTTCAATCTCGCCTGGTCACCCGACTTCGCGTGGGACGGCTCGCAACCCCGCATCCGCGACCAATCCATTGCCGCCATGACCAACCCGATCGAGATGGACGCCGATCCCGCCACCGTCATCGCCACCCTCGCTCCCGACCAATCACTCCAAGCCGATTTCGCCGCCGCGTTTGGCGACAAAACGATTACCGTCGAACGCATCGGCCTCGCCCTTGAGCAATTCCTTCTCACCGAAGTCTCCGCCGATTCTCGCTTCGATCAATCCCTCCGCGGCCCCGTCAAACTCACCGCCCAAGAAGCACGCGGCCTGGAACTCTTTAACCGCGAGTTTGACCCCCGCCGTGAACAATTCGGGGCCGATTGTTTTCACTGCCACGGCGGCGGCCTCTTCACCGACTTCGCGCCCAAAAACAACGGACTCGATCTCGTGTCCACCGACCAAGGACGCCAGCTTGTCACCGCTGCCGAGGCCGACGCGGGCAAGTTCAAGACCCCCTCCTTGCGCAACATCGCCCTCACCGCCCCCTACATGCACGACGGCCGTTTCGACACCTTGGAAGAAGTCATCACACACTACACTTCCGGGGTGCAACGCCCCCCCCAACTCGACCCCAATCTTGCCAAACACCCCGGCCGCGGAGTCCCGCTTAGCCAATCCGACCAAGCCGCCCTCGTCGCCTTCCTGCGCACCCTCACCGACCCCCGCTACGCCAGCCCATAATCGAAACGACCGATCCTCGCCGGTCTCCTCATTCAATTTGGGTCAATGACCCC
>Ga0075109_1001061_pt1 | contig 17691 bp, 18 predicted proteins | sample AntAceMetag02UKD_FD_69798 | JGI IMG/M metagenome (GOLD analysis project Ga0075109, IMG submission 69798) | Saline lake microbial communities from Ace Lake, Antarctica - Antarctic Ace Lake Metagenome 02UKD | ecosystem: Environmental > Aquatic > Non-marine Saline and Alkaline > Saline | place...
AGAATGGCCCCGACGATACTGAATCCGAGGATGGAAAGAATCAATGACGCAATGGCGAGCCCGTTGGTGCGGACGGCAACAGCTGGTTGAGACACGGGTGTCTTCCTTCCAATAAAGGCTTAGGGGCCAAATATAGCGCGGCGCCCCTGTTCTTGCTACCTTCGGGGAATCCTTCCCGTGGAGGGGAACATTGTGGTGTGTGTCCTCGGGGATTCGTCAGCGTAACCCCATGCCCGGGAGGACGGATTCCCGAAGGACCGGTTGCGCCCGTCTGGGAACGCGGGGGTGCTTCGCGCCCCATCAGAGCTGAGCCTGACCTACGCTCCGCGGCTTGCGTGAAAATGCCTTCCAATGACGGGTATACGGCGGGCTTTCAGTGGGTAATGCGAACACTGGGATCCTTCGCTTTTTCTGCGAAGCACGCGGAGGAGCGAGGAATGCATAGCCTTGGCGCTCGCCGGCTCTCTCGATTGACGAGGTGGACCTGGATCAGGCCGATATGACCCCTCACATTCCTTCCGAGTGTTCCTATGTACGGCTCTCGAGGCAATGTGTCTGCTGCAGACCCTGAGCGCGGCGCCTCCAGCAGACACACCACTCTTTACTCACCAGTTCCATACCGAATCACCCCAGTAAGTCTTAGAAGCGCTCTGGGCTTCCTGGAGTCAGATATTTAGTGTTCCAAGCGCGACCGTTTGGTTTCCTCGAATAAAAAGTCCCACTCAACAGGGCGGGAATCCTCTACATTCAGTGGCGGCGTTTTTTAGAGCGCCCCGCCCAGGCAGAATTCCCTGACGAACAGCGCGAGGAAAAACCAGCCGGGTTGGAAACAGTGCTGTGTGCAACGCCGCGCTATATAGGACTTCGGGCCTTGCGCGTCTCGTTCTATAGAAACCGCGTGGGGTGTTGTGGAACTGAACCGGATTGAGAACCCGCGCATGCTGGATTTACTGCGTTGATGGGAGGCAGGTGTCCTGAGAGTCGTTCCCGGATGGTGAAGCACGGATACCTAACACTCAGAGCGTCGACGGGCTCGGAACAAGGAGGCCTTGCGCAGTCATTGGGTAGATAGCCGCGTCGACCCTTTGGGTCGAGTGCCCGCTAAAGAACAGCTTGTGCGCGGTGGAGAACACGAATCCTCGCAGCTTGAAATGCAGCATTCTCAGAGGTTGTCAACTTCGGTGGGCGCCTTGGCCAATGTCTTTCCATGTATACCAGTTACAAAAAGTTTTCTGGCTGAGCCCAAGACCGTCGGCCACGTGCCTGACTAGGTGCCCTGTTTCTGGCCCGTCAAGTGAATTCCAGCAAAAAGCTTCTGGAGTTTGACTCATCATGAATTCCATTCGGCGGATTCACCTCATCAATTCCACTTGCCCAAAATGGAAAAACCTGGGACACATCAGAACCCAAAACAAACCCACGGTGTTTGAGAAGGTGAGTTGCGTCTCCAGCGGAGTAGTCGTCTTTGCCGAAGCCGTCACTGCAGGCCATGAAGAAACCCCGGCCCAGCCAAACCGCGGTCGTTAATCCCACCATAGTGGAAACTTTTCGAGCATCCACGCCGAGAGTGCTTTAGCCGAGAGTGCCCACTACGGGATCAAGGCCGATTACCTGGCCATTGTCCTCGAACAGGCGCATCTCAATCCAGCAGGTGCGACTCTCGCCGGGCAGCAACTCAAGGTGTTGACGGGCTTTAATTGCTGCGTCGAGACCCTCGGGGGTGGGTACGCTTTGTGGCTCGAGGCCCAAATACTGGGCTCGCCCAAACCACGGAAACTCTGTCCCACGGTTTTGCAGCCACACCCACATATGGGGCATGGATTTTTGGTCCCAGCAGACCCCTACGCTCGTCCGACCGCAGATTGAGCGGGCAGCAAACCACGCCCCCTCAATGTCTTTTAGCGAGATCAACCCTTCTATCTGTTGCTCTGCATGCAGACCAAAAGTTTTTTCGAGCCCGATTTCACCCGCGCCTATTCTCGATAGGACCTCCTCAGCTCTGAACCCAGAACCTGAAAGCTGGAGTACCTCTGGGATGCTTGCCGGGAGATCTAGCCGCATCTCATTGGACAGAGGAAAAACAGGATGGTGGCCAATAATGTATGGGACGGTCATGGGAGCCAGATTCCGCACTGTGTCTTCTATCCGGATGGAGTCGCCGCTGGCGCGCGCCGTTCGGACGATTTCAAGGGGCAATCTGGAGACGGTCCTCATTTCTGCAAAATCTTTTTGGCTCTTCACCACAGTCCAATCATGACTTGCTACCTCTCCGTGGAAAGGGATGGGGGCGCCAAGTACTTCGCACGCAGCGCCGGCATTAGGGAACAGTAAGTGCCAACCGGCGTTGTAACTGGCGTGAAAATTCGCAACCGATGACCCGTAAGAAGAGTGGGCAGTCGGCCGGGGAGGGGAAGCCCAGGTGCGGTCGGCCAAAAGGTTATCGCCGCCGGGACGAGATACTCGAGAAATCCACGCGCCATGAGAATCAATTTCCAGGTGAATTCCCTTTGATTTCAATGTGAAACGGGTCATTTGCTGGTCACCCGTCTTGGTTAGTTAGGTGTTTGGGGAAAGAACTCAGTGGACCACGCAAATCCGTGAGTAAACGCGTTATATGCCATCGACCCAGATTGGCAGTGAAGAGCTCCGAGCCGCGGAAGGCCACGTTAGTGGGATGGCACATCAGATGGGCGGTTTCATCGTGAAGGAGAATTTGAGCTTCTCCGTTCTGATTGACATGAAGTATTTGAGATGGTTCGTAACAGGAAACAACTAAATCGCCATCATGTGTGAGCGCTATACCATCGGGTAATCCTGGCAAGTTTTCGGCAAAAATACTCACCCTGCCGGGTTGGCCAGACGGAGTGATGGCGACCTCAAAAACGGCACGGTCCCAGGTAGCGGCGACGAACAGACGCGTGCCGTCCTGGGACAGTGCCATACCATTTGCAAAAGCGAAGGGGTGTGTCGACCAAGGTTCAGCTCCAGCGCCGTCAAGGTCAACAGTCCATATCGACGCTTCCCCACGGGACTCTCGTCGGCTGTCTGACACGTAGAGCCGATTCCTCTTCACATCGACAACCGGGTAGTTCGGAAGAGAGGGTCCGTCGCCGGGAACGTATAGATCAATCATGTCCTTCCCTTCCGGGGCGACCCGGACAACCGTCTTTCGCTGCTGGTTGCAAACGTAGATGTTTCCCTGGTTGTCGAACGCGATTCCGAGGAGGAACCCTCCCAGCACTGCTACAACTTCAAAACCAGAACCCTCTGGGTTAATTCGAAACAATTCACCAGTCTCGCTTCCGCACCACACTGACCCATCGGTATGCACTGCGACGCCCTCGGGGTGGCTGAGTCTGGGGACATGATCGAAGCCATCAAAAAACACCGAGACCTCTGTAACCGTTGTCATCAGGTCCTTACCCTTTCGTGGCGCCACTCAGTAACCCTTGGACAAAATAACGCTGTAGGAAAAGAAAAAGTATGACCACTGGCACAGACATCACGATAGAAGTGGCCATCAATTCCCCATAGCGTATTCCGTACTGACCGATAAAATCATTGAGTCCGACAGGGAGAGTTCGCATGCTCTGACTCGTGGTCATCGCGAGAGCAAACAAGAACTCCTGCCAGACCACCACGGTCAGCCAGACGCCCGTCGCGACCACAGCAGGGACACTTAATGGGAGAACGATTTGGAAAAATATTCGGAAGGTTGAGGCCCCGTCTACGGTCGCCGCCTCAATCACGTCCTTGGGTATTGACCGCATGAAGGCATAATTCATGACCGTTGAGAGCGGCAGAGTTAGGGCTATGTACGCAAGGATAAGTGCCAAGTGAGTATCAATGAGGCCCAGGTTTCGGACCATCGCAAAAATCGGAATAATAATGGATGCTGCGGGAACCATTTGGCCCATCAGGAGAGCTGGGTAGACCAGCCAGCGAATTTTCCGAGGCGACCGCAAAAGTCCGTATGCCCCGAGCAGACCCAGTAGCACTGAAATCGTGACGGTGGCAAAAGAAACAATGAGGCTGTTTAGAAAATATGTCTGAAATTCCGGGCGCCATGAGCTGAGGAAGTTGTCGAAGGTTATCGAGTTGGGCCATAGCTGTGCTGGCGAAGAGAAAGGTTCGCTCGAGGGCTTAAGTGCAACGCCCAGCATCCAGACCAGGGGCATTGCGACTGTTGCAGTGATTAATACTTGAAAAACACGGTTTTGTATTGACGCCCTTTGATTCATTAGTCTTCGTCCCTCTCGCTTTTAAGGGAGTGCCGCAGGTAGGGGACAAGAAGGATGAGAAGGAGAGCAAAAGCCAGGACACCGTAGGCCGCAGCCATTTCGAAGTTAAACTGTCCGAAACCTGTTTGGAAGATAAAAGTGGGGAATATGTGGGTGGAATTCAGCGGACCGCCTTTAGTCATGACCCAAATCATGTCGAAATAATTAAACGTAAAGATTGCTGTGAGTAGGAGTGTGAGGGCGATGACGGGGCGCATTGAGGGAATGATGACGGACAGTACGATTCTGGGAAACCGAGCACCGTCCATGGTCGCTGCTTCTACTTGAGAGCGGTCCACATTTTGCAAACCAGCTAGGTAAATTAGGAAGGCAAACGGGAACCCCTTCCAAATAGCCGCCACAATGACGGCCGCCAGAGCAGTGTTCGTGTCAGCCAAAAACTGGCTTCTCCCCAACTCTGGGCCAAATAGACGCTCCAAGACGGAAGAAATAAGACCGAGCTGGGGATCATACATGAATCGCCAGAGAACTGCAGCGACCACCCCTGGGAGCACCCAGGGCAGAATAATAATTGCTCTGAGAATTCCGGAGAGTTGCCATCTGGCGTTGAACGCTAACGCAAAGAGAAAGCCCATGACGTTTTGGCCGACAACAACAAATAGGGTCCAGGCGAAAGAGTTCACAATGAGAAAAAAGAAGCTATTTCCCGAGACGATGTCGATGTAATTGGCAAACCCTACAAACTCCGAAGCGCTGGAGAAGCCGGAAGGGGTTTTGTGCATGCTTTGCCACACCGCTTGCACCAAAGGCCAGAAGACGAGCGCTGCGACACCGAGAACAGCTGGGGCGAGGAATAAAAGGCCAGCACGAGCTGCCCGGTTGCGGGAAGACCCGAAAGGGGACAAGCGTCGACGCCGATTTGACTGAGCTAATGACCGCATCTTTGCTTGCCCCCTTTCAGACCTCACGGTGATTCTTACAGACCGTCAATCGCAACGCACGCCGTATCAGCGGCGCTTTGAGCGTCGGTTCCGTTCAGAATCGACTGGAACATCTCGTTCTGAATTGTTGAAAGCTCAAGATAGTTCTCCGATAGAGGTCTTGGCTTTGCGTTGTTCAGGTGTTCGAGAATGACCTCTGGCCCCTCGCGGTTTGCCTCGACAAATGCCTTAGCAGCCTCGATATTTGCCGGCAACAAGTCGACTACATCCCCGTTGACCTCTGGGCTCGTGATGAACTCGATGAAGCGCCAGGCTGCGTCGCGCTCTGCATCAGTTGCATCGGTGAACATAGAGAGGTTCCAGCCGCCGTACGTCCCAACGGGAGTCTTTCCGGCAGGCGCAGTTCCTGCCACGAATCCCCAGTTGATGTCGGAGTCTTGGAGCGTGGGCTGCTCGAGAGCAGGCCAGAACTCTGTCGCCAGTGAACCATTAAGAAACAGTTCGCGCATCTCTCCACTGGAATTGTTAAGGACTCCAGCTGGGGCATACTGCTGTAGACCTGCCAGATATTCCAGTGCCTCAACGGAGGCCGGTTGGTTCAGAGCACATTTGCCCGCTGAATCCAGGACCTCACCCTCGTTGCTGAAGATGAACGAGTCCATCACCACAACGGTGTCTTCGCCAAGGTGACCAAACAGTCCGATTCCAAACTGTCCGTCGCCCGTCAACGCGGCTCCGGCAGCCTCCAAACCATCCCAAGTGGTGAGCGACTGCGGGTCCACATCTGCCGCAAGGAGAAGGTCTTCGTTGTAGAAGGTGAATTGCCAGACATCAACATTAAACGGGACACCAAAAGCTTGACCGTCAACAACGGCGGAATCCCACGCACCAGCGAAGAAATTGTCCCTCTTCACTGAGCCAGAGGCAGCAACATATTCGTCAAGCGAAATGATGTTTCCTCTAGCGGCAAGCCCAGCGGTCCAGATCTGGTCAACGGTCGCAACTGTTGGCGAGTTCCCGCCCTGCACTGCCAGCTGAAGGCGCTGCTGATATTCAGGATAGGGAATGGTCTCAACCTCGACAACAACGTCTGGGTTTTCAGCCATGAAGCGGTCAACCGCTATCTGCTGGTACTCACTTAGTCCTGAATCGGTCTGCTGATTGTCCCACCATGTAATGGTGACTTGTTCAGCGGGTGGAGCGGTGTCGCCCGACCCGCTACCCGCGTCTTCTCCTTCGGATGCCGCTGAAGTGCACGCGGCTAGCGCGAGTGCACCCACAGCAAGGAGGGCTGCTGCACGAATGTTTCGTGTTCGCATGATAATCCTCTCACTTATTTTGATGAGCCAACTGCCGAGATTGGACAGGTGGCGTTATACCCCGCCTAGCAAGCCGCTAGACGGGAGATTCTGGGTTGGATTGAGTTTCATTCTCTGCTCGGGGCGAGGAAGTTTGTCCCCTGCGCTACCGATAACTGCCTCTAGTCGCGGGTCCGAAACACAGAGGTCATCGAAAAGATTTATCGTCGTTTCAGCGAATTCTTTGGGGGATGTTCCTGAGTCGATGGCGTCTACAAGGTTTCCTCCCATAGCTGTGAGGAAATCAACAAAACCCGAAAATCTTGGCCGAACAATTCCTGACTCCATAACCTTCAGCGTGGAGGAAAAAAAATTGTCTTTCATGTTCGAATCGGTTGCAGAACCCCAACCGGCGCGGGTTCCGGGCTGACCAAGGTTCTTAGGCGTGATGACGGTCGCAACTTCTGGCGAAACAAGAAATTCCGCGAACTCCGCCGCCAACTCGCGTTGCTGCGATCGTGAGGAAACTCCGACGCCAGCACCGCCTAGCACCGCTCGATTCATTCTGGAAGAGGCTCGCAAGCTTTCCCCAAAAGCGAGCGGAGACGTGGCCTGAGCCACACTCGCGTAGGTACCGTAGCCAAATGTAAAGGGCGAGTAAACCACCGGGCTCCCGGACGCCATCTCCTCCAGGAGTGCTATCGGGCTGAGCCCAAAGGAGCTTTTGCTCGAGTGGCGTGCAATCGTCCGCACAATCTCGAAAGCGGGAGCCATGCGAACTGGGTCAAGAAAAAACTTTGTGTCTTCGGGGGTGAGGTCCTTCACGCTCGCCGCCACGGTGAGAAAGGTGCATGCTGCGTGTGCCGGCAGAAGCGGAATGGCCGTTGATTCGGCACCTTGCTCTTCACAAAAGCGCAGGAATCCCGGCAAGTCCCGGGGCTGCGGGGCTTTGAGGAAAGCGGAGACCTGCCAGGCTGCAACCTGGGCTGCCGCATCGAAAGGAACCCCCCAAAGCGAATTACCCACCCTGTAACTTTCCAGAGAAAGACCCAGGCTATTCTGCTCCAAGCCGGCAATCAGACCAGGTCGCTCGACCTCAAGGTCGAGCAAGCAACCGGGTTGAATCGCATCACCCAAAAGCGGGTGGTCGAAGGCCATTAAGTCGAAACGTTCCGATAAGTCGCACAAAGAAAGTTCCTCAAAATCTCGAAGAGAATGTTCCTCCCACACCACGGAAACATCCTGATGGAGCATTTCAAATCGCTCGCCCGCAGCAAGAAGTGGTCGAACAATTCGAGGGTGCGAAAACGTAACGCCCCTCAGCAGCCTCGTCGTTGTATCAGGCATCTCCACGCCTCCTAAAAATTGGATCTCTTTTTTCCAAAAATGCCCCGACACCTTCACGCCCGTTTGCGCTTCCAAACAAATGCATTACGGCCGCCCGCTCTTTCACGAGACCCTCAGCGAAAGAGTGCGTGTGCCGAGGGTCAAGCGCCCTTTTGATTTCTATGAGAGCCTCTGGAGACCGCGTGTTCAGAGCCTCCCCGTAATTGACTGCCCGCTCGACAAGAGAATCTGGTTCGCAAACATATTGAACGAGTCCAATTGCACGCGCCTCTTCCGCGGTGAGTAAACGACCCGATAAAATTATGTCTTTCGCCATCTGCGCGGGTAAAAATGCCCGAAGATAGACCGTTCCACCGCCTCCGGGAAGAAGGCCGACACCAATTTCGGGCAACCCCAGTTTTGCGTTAGAGCTCGAAAAAACAACATCGGAGGCCAGGACCATCTCCATTCCACCACCGAGTGCATACCCATTCACTGCGGCAATAATGATTAGCTCTGAGTCCCGGAGGGAGTCGTACACAGTCTGGCCAAGCGCCTGGAAGGCTTCGAAATCTTCCGCTGAGGAAGAGCCGTACTCGCCAAGGTCAGCCCCAGCTATAAAACCTCTCCCGGTACCGGTAATGATGATTGCGTTCGAGGAGGCAATTTCGCCGAGCCACTCAACAGCGTCCTTGATTTCCCTAAAAAGCTGAGAATTCAGAGCATTGAGTTTCTCTGGCCGCTGAAAGCTGATGACGGGCACGCCGCGGATGGTTTCCACTTTTAATTGCTGCCAATTCTTTGTCATTCACGCGTCCTCTGAGGACTTGGGAGAAGAAATGTATTTCCCCGCTTTTAGGTCCTGAATCTCGGCATCGCTGAGTCCTAGTTCTCGCAGGATTTCATCAGTATGTTCTCCGGGCAGTGGGGGGGCAGCTTCGTACGAGGGCTCGAAGTTCGAGAAACCTACGGGTAAACCCGGGGTAACAAACGACCCATAAATCTCATGGTGCAGGGTCTTCAGGATTCCTGAGTCTGCCACCTGCTCCAGTTCGGTAACTTCTTCAAACCCCAGCACCGGGGCGCACCACACATCGTGTTGAAGAAGGAGGTCCACCAAATCGTCTCGTCGGAAAACCAGCGCGGCCTCTTGGAGAACGACTCGCGCACGGTCTCTTTGCGAAAAGGTGTCTCCGGTGGAAGCGATGAGATTCAGCTCTGGAACCTCCAGAATTTTGCCGAGAAGAGCCAAATCGGCCATCGCAATGGCGATAGATCCGCGCTGGGTCTCGTAGACGCCGTAGGGCGCGTCATTCCAAGGAGCTGCGAGCCCCGAGGAACTCCGTTCGAACCGCTGATTGAGGTTGATGTGGGCCGAAATCTCCTGGCATTGGATGGCAATGGCGGCCTCGAGCATACTGACTTGGATTTCTCCGACGTCGATGGCTTTCCCGCGGCCAACCAGAGCGGCCAAGATTCCGACGACGTTGTATAGGGCGGTCATCGCGTCAATTACACTGTTTGCCACAGGAGTTGGCAGCTCTCCACTGCGCCCGCTTTGCGCAAGCATTCCTGACACCGCCTGAAGTAACAGATCCTGGCCAGGTCGCTTTGCCCAGGGGCCGGTGGTCCCGTAGCCGCTACTGGAGGCATACACGGCGTGGGGGTTAATTGCCCTGACATCGTCGAAACCGAACCCAAGCCTTTCGAGTGTGCCGGGCCTGAAATTGCTAGTGACAACATCAGCCTTCTCAATCAACTTCCGAACCACCGCGCGCCCAGCTTCACTTTTCAGGTCCACCGCGAGGCTTCTTTTCCCCCGGTTCATGGCGAGAAAAAATGGGCTCTGGCCGTGGAAGTATTCCCCCATTGAAGACAGCCCCCGCTCCCACTCCCCGGTCACGGGCTTTTCCACCTTGACAACCGAGGCTCCGAGGTCCGCGAGCAACTGGGTAGCAAACGGTCCGGCCATCATTTGGGTGAAATCGACCACGGTTATTCCGGCCAAGGGGCCTTCTTGTTTGCTCATACTTTTACTGTCATCCCACCGTCAACTGCAACCGTCTGGCCGGTGACGAAGCTGGCTGCGTCGGAGAGGAGAAAAGCGCAAACTTCCGCAACTTCATCTGGTTGGGCAAAACGCCCAATGGGGTGAGCGTCCGCCCACATTTTAAGAATGTCTTCCGGGGCTTCGGCATGGGCCAAAATTTCTTCGTTCAGAGGGGTGAGCACCGTCCCGGGGGCAACGCTGTTAACCCGAATTCCTTGAGAGGCGTATTCCCTGGCCACCTGTCGCGTCAATCCATCGATGCCTGCCTTCGTTGAGGCATACCCCGCCCAGCCTGGAAAACCTCTCAGTCCTTGAATTGAACTTGTGTTGACGATGCTTCCACCACCGTTATCGAGCATCTGTTGAATTGCGCTCTGACACCCGACGCGGACACTCGTGAGGTTAACGGCTAAGAGCCGGTCCCACTGCTCGTCGGTCAAGTCGGTCACAGATCCCCCAATAGCCACCCCTGCATTGTTGTGCACAAGTGAAACCGGCCCGTATGTCTTTTGAGCAAAAGAAAAAGCATCACGCACCTCATCTTCGACGCCGACGTCGGCAACGCAGGCTGTGGCAGTGAGACCTTCACTTCGCAGCGCACCGACTTTCGAAGCCAAAGCCTCTTCCTGGATGTCGACCAGGACAACTTTGGCACCACGTCGCGCGAGAAGCGCGGCGGTGGCGAGGCCAATTCCCTGGGCGGCTCCGGTCACTAGAGCTACTCTGCCTCGGAGCGCAAGCTTGACGAATTCAGCGGACATAAAGATAGGCTAAGCAGTTTTTCGAAACGTTACGACAAAAAGAAGGTTTCGTTATCGAATTGTGACTTACTTGTCGAGACTGAGATGAGCTGTGGATTCCCGCTGAACGAGACGTGGGCGGAGAGTGACCGGACCATCGACTTTTTCTCCGGAGAGAACGGATTCAGCCTGCTGAGCAATAAACATCCCCATCTCCGGGATGGGTAAAGAGATAGAGGAAAGGGGGACACTCAGCAAGCTTAAATTTGCTATGTCGTCGCAGCCCAGAATGGACATCTTCGCGGGAACTTTGATTCCCCGAGCCTGGCAAGCCTCGAGAGCGCCAAGTGCCATCAAGTCGTTGGCAGCAAACACTGCGGTGGCCTGTTCCAAATCGAGAATCTGATCCATTGCCAGACGCCCCGATTGCTGATAGAAATCGCCAGCTTTAATAAACTGCTCTTCTAGTTCAACCCCACGCCGGGCAAACTCTTCCCGAAAGCCCTGGACTCTTTCTTCGGCGAGACCGACCCCTGGGGTCGCCCCGATGTAGCAGACACGGCGGTGCCCGAGATCCAACAAGTGGCGGGCCGCGATTGTGCCAATCTCGTGATTATCGACGGCGACCCCTAGACTTGAATCGCGGAGAGCATGCCGCACGACGGTGATTATCGGAGTGGGGAGTCTGCTGGCGCACGCCTCTAGCTCAGCATCGCTCGAGCGCGTTCCAATGAGAATAATGACCCCGGATGATCCACCGAAACCGTGGTAATCAAGTCGCTCCGCCTCCTGCGCATCGCTTGTAATTTCTGTATAGACAGGAATTCCCGCGGCACTCAGGGCCTGAACAACTGGCCTGAAAAGCTGCAGAAAAAATGGGTTGGAGAGAAAGTCCATCGATTCAGGTCCGGAAAATAGGACGGTCGCAGAGGAAGGGGCTTGGCGGACTAAATCTTGCGCAGCTCGGTTTGGTGTGTAACTCAGTCGCAGTGCGGCCTCACGAACTTTTTCTTTGGTAGCAGTCCTCACGCGAGAAGAACCGCGCAAGGCGTCAGAAGCTGTTGTGACCGAGACTCCAGCCTCTCTTGCCACATCAGTCAGGCGACTCCTGTGCGGAGAGCTCGTCATCTTCAACACCTCCAATAAAATTATGCGAATTCAGGTTTTGAACCCGAACAGCGGATTACCTGTCGGAATGACTGAAACCTGGCACCGTTGGGCCAGAGCCCTCGTGTCCACTCGGCTCCCACAAAGCGGGTGACACCTCAATAACCTATACCCACCCGCAGGCTTCGACCAGAGGAGCCTTCCTGGGGCATGCAACAGGCCTAAGGGGAAAGTGCTCACACGGGCACTTTGGGTAGGTCTCTCTTTGCGAAGAGACCGGGCCGTGACGACGCTTTCTTGAGCTCGACAAAAAATGAGGGGGTGGAAGTTCTTGGGGAATTCTTCCCAGATAAATCGGTCTAAATCACCTCGAGGCGCGAGTTCTCGATCTGACTGGTGATCCATGGCAAGGCCGGGGCTTGGCTTTCTTGACTAAAAACGAGTAACCAGAGGGTTGGCTTCTCTAGCTATGGTGGAAAGCTGTATATGCAATCTGCTTGAGCGTCTCCGAGTCCTGTCCTTTTATGCCCACAAAGATGCGGTCTCCGCCGCGGGTGATGATTTTTCGGGAAATAAAGCGATGCAAACCCATCATCGCTGCGTTGGCCTACTCCACAATTATCTTTCGCGATTATTTCTTTCCAGAGCACGACGCCTGGCGGTGACGACATGAATCATGGGGGAATTGGGCCGCCTACAAGGCTTCTGCCGGGGACATAAGAGAGGTCGCGGGCGGTGTCGCCGAGGCCGAGCGCCAGTCTCTTGTCCCGTGAGCCTCGTAGTTCACCCCCAAAGCGCGCCCTTAAAGGAGAAAACGCAAGCCTTAGCGGCGGCACAGACTGCTTTGTTGACTATGGCGCAGGTGGCAGCAATCGAGGCGACATCGACAATTGTGCCGAACTTGCGTGCAACCCAGCCAGCAGCATAGCTCTGGGCTGGGTGGGTGAGGGCCGGCATGCTCGGCGCGATGTTGTCATCGAGAGGGCCTGGATTCTCGCCGGCGATTAGGCCGATGTCGTCCTCGCCAATCTTCTTCGCTTGCGCGGCAATATCTTCGCGGTGAAGAACGCGACCATTTTCGGTAAATTCTGGAAGCCAACCTGTCGCCACTCCACAATAATGAGGCCTGCTCCTTGGCAGCAAAATAGGAGGCCAAAGCGCCACAGCTTCGGCTGGTGGTAACGCTAACCAGGTGTGTCTAATGGTGATGTCATCGACAGCGTCCTCAGGTGAGCCTGTGTGTGCAATCCGCGCCGGTGGTCGTCCCATGGCGCGGGCCTGAGGTGGAGGCCATAACTGGGAGAGTCACCCATTGGGCTCACCCATACATCGGTGGCAATTGCTCCTAATGGAGCATCGAATGGCCGCGGGCCCTCACCAGTCTCTATTTGCTCTGGAAGAGACTCTCAATTCCCCCATCGACAGATAAGGACACACCATTTGTCGAGCCCGCGAGTGGATTCGCCAGATAAAGAATAGCGTCTGCGATTTCGTCGGGACTGACAAGTCGCCCATGGGGTTGGCGCGCGTTTAGTTTGCGTCGCTCTTCTTCGGGGTCATCTGAAGCGTCAAAGAGCCCAGTGAGCCACGGAGTATCAGTCGTTCCGGGACAGACCGAGTTAAATCGAACGCCATCAGCTAGGTAGTCAGAGGCCATCGCTCGGGTCATTGCCACGACAGCGCCTTTAGTAGCGGTATACAGCACTCGATTGGGAAAGCCCGTGTGGGCGACAGCCGAGCCCAAGTTGACTACGGAGGCTGGACTCGCAAGCTTGAGGTGGTGAATGGTCGCCCCAATCACCCTCGCGGTCCCAAGGACATTGATGTCCCAGACTCGAGACCATTCGGCTTCGTCATTGTCCACCACTGTTCCTATGGCCGCGACGCCGGCACAATTCACCACAACATTAATGGTGTTCCACTCGCTCACCACTTGGGCGACAGCCTCGCCTACCGAGAGTTTTTGGGTCACATCCACCTCAAAAAAGCGGACACTATTATTTTTGGCAACAATAGAAGGCAGGGGCGTGAGGTCAAATACAGCGACCCGCGCACCCTCTTCCAAGAGACGTGTCATCGTCGCGAAACCTATGCCGGACGAACCACCTGTGACGATGGCTACCTGTCCCTGAAAACGCCCTAGGCTCATTTTAGTTTCTCCCGTTAGACAACATTTTGCGTCTGCCGACCAACGTTTTCTATTTCCACTTGCATCTGATCACCAGGCTTGAGATAGGAAAATCTGCCAGACAACGCAACCCCTTCGGGGGTACCTGTGAGAACCACATCGCCAGGCTCCAGCACTGTGAACTGACTTAGGTCCCTCACAATGGTGGGCACATCGAAAATCATGTCCGAAGTGTTCGAGTCCTGCCTTACTTCACCGTTGACTATGCACGTCATCTGGAGATTTCCTGCGTCGATGTCCCGCTTGGGCACCAGGGAAGGGCCCAGAGGAAGGAAGCCCGGGCCGCTTTTCCCTTTTGACCATTGCCCACCCGATACTTCTAGTTGCCAGTAGCGCTCTGAGAGGTCATTGGCGACAGTGAAACCCATCACGTAGTCGAGCGGATTTTCGTCCGGAGTGATTCTCCAGGCAGTTTTTCCAATTACAACGGCTAACTCAACTTCCCAATCTAGTTTCCCCATTCCCGGAGGGGCCCAGAAGTCGTCGTTGGGACCAGCCACAGTGTGGGGCGGTTTAAGAAAAACCACGATTCTCTCGGGGGGCTGCGCGCCGCCTTCGGCGGCATGTTTCGCGTAATTCATTCCAATGCAGTAGACCGCTCCCGGCCGGGCGACGGGCGATCCAATTCTCATCTCGCCGCCTGCCTCCACCTGGACGAGAGAATCAAACGCCGCATCCACCTGAGAAACCGGGTCGCTTTTCAAGAACTCCGGGCTGATGTCGTCGGTAATGGTCCGCAGGTCATAGTGGCGACCTTCGATAAGTGCCACCGGGATTTCCTCGCCTAATGGCCCAATCCTTTGGAATTCAACCTTCATGTGTTTTCTCATTTCTGGGTAGCGAACTACGAGAGTTCTGGTGCGGCGCTAAAGGGTATAGAAACTCTGGACATCTGTATCCGGCTCGACATCGACTGCCCGCCTTCTAACGTCGCTCCCGGACCGCCGCGCTGTTCTCCCTTTGGCGCAAAACCCTGTCCTGGGAGCACGTTGGAAGGTTCTACAGCGAGTGAATAAAGACGTTCGAACCAGGGCCAAGCTTCGCGCGAATTTGCCTCAATCCATAGCCAGGCATGAGGGAAAACGAGTGTGTCCCATTGGAGGCTGATGCCAAATCCTTGGGTGGGACTAATAAATACTGCCTCGGTCATCGTCCCACCAGTGTGGTCCAGCGGGAAATCCGTTAGTGCGCCAAAGAAGGCGCGGCCGGTATGGGGCCCAGGCAGCGCAATCGATCCTTCGACGGGTCCCTCCGGTAAGACTTTCGAGGGGGTTCCAGACACATCCTTATTGGCCAGGTTCCCTGGGACGTTGGCGTCGGAAATTAAGGTGTGCGCATTCGTGAGCAGGTAGCTGTGTTCGTCAAGAAAAGGGTGGCCGAGGGCGGGGTGTTGGACAAATCTGAAGGAAACCTCGCGGGGGGAGAGGTTGGTCACCGTATCGGTGACAATGAGGGTCTCGCCGTCCAGGGTTATTACCCGATTGAGTTTGAGAGGGGCGGTCAGCAGGTAGGTCTCCAGCTGCGCTGACGAGTCCGTGCTCTCCAAAAGCTCCCATCGGGCAAGAGAAGCCTCACCGTGGTACCCCTGGAGGACACCATCATGCTCGCGTTCGGGCCCAGCGTTCGGGATCAACATTTGCCAGCCGCCGGGGTAGCCGTCAAGCCAGTTCGTCATGGAAGTGGGGAAAGCACTATTTCCCGAGGAGACCCGGCCCGTAGGCGACTGAGCGAGAACTTCAATCCCGGTTTTTCGGTCTATGACCGAGACGATATCCGCACCCCTCTGGGGGGCAAAGGTGACAATGAAATCGTCTGACCTTATTGACTGGCTCATTTTCTATCCCTCAAATTTTGCGACCGGGAGTCCCGTTGCGCCGTGGCCCCGCACTTGGAAAATAGAACCGGCATCGGGATTCTCCGTGGGGTCAAGCCCTAGCGCTGCCGAAGTGACCCAGAGCTGGTCGAGCTCATCGCCTACGAAAGCGCAAGACGTGGGTTGTGGGGTCGGTAGCGAAATCGATTGCTCGAGAGCCCCATCAGGGGTAAATTCGTGGAGCGCTGATCCAGCAAATTCCGCAATCCACAGGTGCCCCCTTGTGTCCACGGCCAAACCGTCGGGCAGCCCCGAGAACATGTCTGGGCCGATCAGGGTTGTCGGATGTGTGTCAAGAGTGGATGATTCGGGGTCATACGCATACTGAAGGACGACACGCTCCTGGGAATCGACGAGATAAAATGTCTTTCCATCAGGGCTCCACCCCAACCCATTAGGCAGGGTCAAGCCTTCGAGGACGAGGGAGGGCTCCCAGCTCTTGTCCATCCTCCATAACCCGCCAAGACCAGGCTCGAAGTCGAGCTCACAGCTACCAGACCAATAGACGCCCCGGGGATCCGGTTTTGCGTCATTCATGCGAATCCCGGGGGCGAGAATTTTCCGGTGTTCAGTGAGCTCACCCTCAGCATTGAATCCCATAAAGCCCGAGGCCACCGCGGCAACTAAACCACCATTTTCTCGAGGGGCAACTGCCCCGACTGACTCTGCCACCGTGAAAGTATCGGTAACTTTCGAGTCGAGCGAGGTTCGGTGCACATCACCGGCAACGATGTCGACCCAGTAAACGGACGTGCTTTCCTCGTGCCATATCGGCCCCTCTCCGACAAGTGCTCGGGAGGGGACGGCGGTGATGACGTTTATCAACTGTGTGGCTCCTTATCGTTGTGAACAATTTGTGGGGTTCCGTCTGCCTGGTCAGGGAGCGAAGTAGCTCGGATTCGCCGATCGCAATCCGTCGACGGTTTCGAAAATTCGCGTGGCGTGGCGCTGGAGGGTAGTGGTACCCAGCTCGGAATCCTGGGTTCTCAGTGCATCAACAATTGCCTGATGCTCGTCGATAAGGCCAAGGTTTTTTATCGACAGCGGGAGGTTTAATTGACGCAGCCGGTCAAGCTGGACCTTTGTGCGCCGAACGACGTCCCAAATTCGAGCCATTCCTGCCAACTCAAAAACCTTCTGGTGAAGCTGCTCGTCGGTGTCGAAGAACAATCGCAGGTTCCCAGCAAGCATCGCCTCCTTATTGGTGTCGACTAGAAGCTGCATTTCCCGTGTGTCCGGTGCGGAGTCACGAATCGCCCTTTGAAAGGCACTGCTCTCGAGCGCGCTGCGGATGAAAACCGCTTCTTCCACTTCTCTGAGTGAAATGGGGGCAATTTGACCGCCAACCTGAGGCGTAACCACAACCAGCCCCAAATCCACGAGGCGGGCAATTGCCTCCCGAACAGGGGATCGGCCGACTCCCAACGATTCGGTGATAGCGGCCTCAGAGATCGGTGTCCCCGGCAAGAGTTGGAGGTTCCGGATGGCTTCTTTGAGGTATTCGAAAACCACATCGGAGGTGCGCGTGCGAGAAATCTCGCGGTCAAAGGACGGCAGATCAATACCGAGGCTCCGGCGGGGCTGAGGCGTTGCCGCGCCCGGCTTTGGCTCGGGTCGCGTCGTCGCGCCTACGTTATCCGAAATTCCCATGCCCCTAAAATATCACAATCAAGAAACATCTAATATCCTTGCCTACTAGTATCCTAGTTGTGTGTTACTGTTCCAACGTTTATAACCGACTTATCGAGGGAGATAAGAAAGGGACTGATGCAGGTTAAGGGGACACCTAAAGTGGCTAACCCGGAGGGTTGGCTGAAAGGATGTTTCTCATGCCTAACGCTTATCCAAGTGAGTTCCGTCGCGACGTTGTCACTGTCGCGATGAATCGTGAACCAGGGGTCACCCTGGAGAAAATTGCTGCTGATTT
>Ga0075109_1001071_pt1 | contig 17619 bp, 18 predicted proteins | sample AntAceMetag02UKD_FD_69798 | JGI IMG/M metagenome (GOLD analysis project Ga0075109, IMG submission 69798) | Saline lake microbial communities from Ace Lake, Antarctica - Antarctic Ace Lake Metagenome 02UKD | ecosystem: Environmental > Aquatic > Non-marine Saline and Alkaline > Saline | place...
GCACAAACAGGCCGAATACATGACCGCTCCAGACCAAACGTCGACGCTGCATTTTCGCACTTGCCCAACGGGGGCCGTCCATACATGACGACGAGGGAGAGGTTGGCCGATCACTGACTTGATGACGGCAGCGAGGGAAAAGCGCCACCCCTTCCCCCGTCGTCATCCCGGCCAAGCGCAGCGCGAGCCAGGATCAGCGCGCCGCCACGACCTCGATCTCGACCCGCCACGCCGGGTCGACCAGGCCGGACACCAGCACCAGCGTGCTGGGGATCTTGCGCGCGCCCAGGAACTCGCCCCGGGCCTGGCGGAGCGCCGGGATGTCGTCGCGATCGAGCAGGAAGATCCGCATGTGCACGATGTCCTCGGCGGTCATGCCGGCGGCCTCGAGCAGGGCGGCGATGTTGGCGAGCGCCCGCTGGCACTGCGCGAGCGCGCCATCGGCGGAGCTGCCGTCGGGGTTCACGCCGACCTGGCCCGACAGGTGCAGCCAGCGCCCTGCCCCCTCGCTGACCATGCCGTGCGCGTAGTTCGGGACACCGAGCACGACGATGCCGTCGGGATCGATCGGGGTGTGCGGCATGGCGGCCTCCGGCGCGGGGTTACGGTCCCGCGATCCGAGCAAGCGCCGGCAACCCGGTCAAGTCCGGTCAGTCGCCGGCGCGACCCCGAGCGCCGCAACCGCCGCCAGCACCCGCTCGACCGTCAGGTCGGCCAGCGACGCGGCGTGCAGTTCCCGCACGGCACCGCCCCGGGGGGCGGTCTTGGCCGGGTCGGAGGCGGCGGAGAACAGCGCCACCGTCGGGCAGCCGGCCAGCGCCGCCAGATGGGTCGGCCCGGTGTCGTTGCCGACCGCCACGGCCGCAAGCCGGGCCAGCGCCGCGAGCTGGCCGAGGTCGGTGCGGCCGGTCAGGTCGACCGCCGCCGACTCGACCCGCTGGATCGTCGCCGCCAGCGCCGCCTCGCCGGCGCCGCCGACGACGATCGGCGTCACCCCGTCGGCGACCAGCAGCGCCGCCAGCGATCCGTACCGTTCGGCCGGCCAGCGCTTCTCGGGGCGGTCCGGCGACGAGCCGGGGATCAGCAGAGCGAAGCGCGCCGGCGGGTCGAGCGCCGCGATGTCGCCGTCGAGGAACCCCAGGTCCGGAAGCCCCACCTCGGCGATGCCGGCGATCGCCAGCTGCGCGCGCTGGCGGTCGATCGAGTGCATCCGGTGGTCCGCCGGGTAGGCGTGCCGGTGGCTGGCGCCCTCCACCTTCCCCGACCATTCCGGCGCTCGGCCGCGCGGAAATAGGCGAAAGTAGCCGGCGGACCGGCCGGAGGTCTGCAGGTCGTAGACCCGGGCGAAGCCAGCGCCGCGCAGCCGGGCCCGCCAGCGCAGCCAGCCGAGCGGGTTCCAGCGCGGAGCAGGGTCGACCCAGACCTCGTCGAACAGCCCGGTCGCCGCCCCGAGATCGCGGTAGGCGGCGCGGGTCAGCAGCACCAGGTGGCCGTGCGGGTGGTGGCGGCGGATCGCCTGCATGGCCCCGACCGCCATCAGGAAGTCGCCGAGCGCGCCGAGCTTGATCACCAGGATGCGGGGACGGGAAGAGCTGGAGCGGGCCATGCTGTCCGGTCGATCGGCGGCGGGCGGGGCGTCAGTCGCCGGGCGTGCCGGCACCGGCGCTGTCGAGAAGTTCGCTATACACTGTCAGCGTGCGGGCGCACATCTGGTAGCGCGAGAAGTTCTCGCGGACATGGGCCACCGCCCGGGCCGCCAGGCGCTCGCGGCCGTCGGCATCCAGGGCGAGCGCCGCCCGGATTCCGCCGGCCAGCGCCTCGGCGTCGTTGGGCGCCACCAGCCAGCCGGTCTCGCCGTGGAGCACCGTCTCGCGCGCGCCGCCGTGGTCGGTCGCGACGATCGGCCGCCCCATCGCCTGGGCCTCGATCATCACCCGGCCGAACGGCTCCGGATCCAGGCTCGCCGACACCACCACGTCGGCCAGCTTGTAGGCCGCCGGCATGTCGTCGGTGCGGCCGACGAAATGAACATGCGGGGTCAGGCCGAGACGGGCGATCTTCGGCTCCAGCGCGGCCTTGACGCTGCGCCGCCCGTCGTCCTCGCCGACCATCAGGCAATGCACCGAGCCGCGCTCCAGCTTGGCCAGGGCGTCGACCAGCAGGCCGTGGCCCTTCCACTGCGTCACCCGCGCCGGCAGCAGGACGACCGGCACGCCGTCCGGGACCCGCCAGCGCTCGACCAGGCGGACCAGCCGCTCGGCCGCGACCCGGTCGGGATCGAACAGGCCGAGATCGACGCCGCGCGGGATCACCCGCAGCTTCGCCGTGTCGAGGGCGTAGTCGTTCACCAGCCGTTCGGCGATATAATGCGAGATCGCGATCACCCGGTCACCGCGCACCATCACCGAGTTGTACAGCCGCTTGAGCGCGCTCGCGGCAGCCGGGCGCTGGTGGAAGGTGGTCACGAACGGCACCCCGGCGCGGCGCGCCGCGCGCCACGCGATCCAGGCCGGCATCCGCGACCGGGCGTGCACCAGGTCGACGCGCTCGCGCCAGAGCAGGTCGGTCAGTCGGTCGAAGTTGGAGCGCCAGTCCAGCGGGTTCTTGGAGTGCACCGGCAGAGTGACGTGGGTGGCGCCGATCCGCTCCAGCTCGTGCACCATCGGGCCGCCGCGCGACACCACCAGGGCCCGCCAGCCGGCCTCGACCAGCGCGCGCGCGACGTCGACCGTGCCGCGCTCAACGCCGCCCGAAATCAGGGCCGGAAGGACTTGGAGCACCGTCGGCGCCCCTCGCGGGGTGAGGCGGCGGAAGGCTTCGTAGTCCTCGATGATCCTGCTAGAATCCGACGGGCTCGTCGCACCCTGATCGAGTGGCTCGTTCACCGGCCCTTCCAACGAAACCGTGTTGCTGTCCAACCCGGGGAGACCCTAACACAATGCCGCACGCCCCGCAGCCGGCGTCGCCCGACCGTCTCGAGACCGCTGACGGCGTCACCCTGGCCTATCATCGCACCCCCGGACGGACGCCCGGGGTGGTGTTCCTGGGCGGCTACGCGTCCGACATGACCGGGACCAAGGCGACCGTCCTGGAGGCCCATGCGGTGGCCCGCGGCCACAGCTTCCTGCGTTTCGACTTCCGCGGCCACGGCCAGTCATCCGGCCGATTCGAGGACGGTACCATCGGCCGTTGGCGGGGGGACGCGCTCGCCGCGCTGGACGCCCTGACCGAGGGACCACAGATCCTGGTCGGTTCCTCGATGGGCGGCTGGATCGCGCTGATGCTGGCGCTGGCGCGGCCCGATCGGGTGGCTGGCCTGATCGGCATCGCCGCGGCGCCGGACTTCACCGAGGATCTCATGTGGGCCGAGTTCGACGCGGCGCAGCGCGCCACCCTGCTGCGCGACCGTGTCCTTCACCTGCCGTCGGACTATTCCGAGGCGCCGACCATCGTCACCATGGACCTGATCGAGGATGGCCGGAGCCATCTGCTGCTGCGCGCGCCGATCCCGATCGCGGCCCCGATCCGCCTGCTTCACGGCATGCGCGATACGGACGTGCCGTACCGCCACGCCCTGACGCTGGCCGACCGTCTTGACGGAGAGGATGTCGAAGTCCGGCTGATCAAGAACGGCGACCACCGGCTGTCGACGGACCGCGATCTGGCGATCCTGACGGCGACCGTGGACGCGCTGCTGGCGGATTGACCGGCCGGTTCAGCGAGGATCACGCGGCAGACGAATGATGGCACAGGTGCCGAACCCCTTGCGGGACCGCAGTTCCAGGGTTCCGCCGAGCAGTTCCACCTGCCGGCGAGCGATATCGAGGCCCATGCCGTTGCCGGCATCGCCGTGCGCGCCCAGCGTGGTGTTCAGGCCGGCCCAGCCGGGTGACATGATGCGCACGATGTCGTCCGGATCGATGCCGACGCCGGTATCCGAGATCACCAGCACGGCGACGTTCGCGCTCGCCTCGGCGCGCGCGGTCACCGTCACCCGCCCGCCGCGCGGCGTGAACTTGATGGCGTTTACCACCAGGTTGTTGACCGCCGAGGTAAGCGCCTCCGCCTCGACCTGGATGCTGGGGAACGAGTCCGGCATCTCGAGCAAGAGCGTGACGCCGCGCTCCTCCGCCATCGGTCCGAACAGGCGGACGACGTTGGACAGCACCTCGCCGACCGGCAGCGTACCCGGCGAGCGCGCGACCGGATCCTCCAGCAGCAACCGGTCGCAAAGCTGCAGCATTCGCTGCGCGGCACCGTGGGAGAGCGTCGCGTACTCGACGTACCGGTCACCCGGCAGCGGCCCGAACCGCTGGTCCCGGAAGATCTCGGCGATCGCCATCAGGGCGTTGAGCGGGTTGCGCAACTCGTGCGCGATCTCGCGCAACTGGTCGGCGGCCTCGCGCGAGAGGCGACGGCTTCCCTCCGCCGTGTCGAGGCCGGTGTTCATCATGACCGTGGTCCTTCGGTGTCGTGAAAAGACGGTAGGCGCCGCTGGTTACCGAAGCGTTAACGCTGTCCTCGCGGCGGCCCTCGCCACGCTGGTCGCGGCCGGCTCCGCTGCCGCGACGACGCCGGATCGGCAGGCGGAGCGGAGCGCCGCCTACGACCGCTGCATGGACATGACGCGGACCGACCCGCAGTCCGCCCTCGACGAGGCGACGGGGTGGCAGCGGCGCGACGGCGGCGCGCCGGCCAGGCACTGCGCCGCGGTCGCGCTGATCGGCCTGCGCCGCTACGCCGAGGCGGCCGCCGATTTGGAGGCGCTGGCCGGAGAAACGCCGGCGACCGAACCGGCGCGGCGGGTCGGTCTGCTTGCCCAGGCCGGCCAGGCGTGGCTCCTCGCCGGCCAGCCCGAACGCGCCGAGCGGATCCAGGGGCGGGCGATCGACCTGGCGCCGACGGTGCGCCAGCTTCGCCTCGACCGGGCGCTCAGCCGGCTGAGCATTGGCAAGTCCTGGGATGCCATCGACGACCTGAACGTGGCCGTCGAACTCGATCCCCGCGATCCCGGGGCGCTGCTCTACCGCGCGTCCGCGTACCGCTATCTCGACGCGATCGACCTGGCGCGCGACGACGTTTTCCGCGCCATCGGCCTCGACCCCGGCCTTCCTGAGGCCTGGCTTGAGCGCGGCATCCTGGAGCGGATGGCCGGCGACCCCGCGGCGGCGCGACGGAGCTGGGAGGAGGCGGTCCGGTTGGGGCCCGACAGCCCGGCCGCCCGGGCGGCCCGCATCGAACTCGAGGCGTTGGGGCGCCGCTGATGACGCGCCCGGGTCAAAAGTCCAGATCGGCGTAGTGCTTGGCGGGACGCAGGCCGGAGACGTGGTCGGCCAGCAGGGGCCGGAAGCTCGGCCGCGACTTGACGCGGGCGTACCAGTCCTTGGCCTCGGCGTTGCGGTCCCAGGGAACGTCGCCGAGGTAGTCGACGCAGGACAGATGCGTCGCCGCCGCCACGTCGGCGAGCGAGAATCGGTCGCCGGCCAGCCAGGTCCGGCGTTCCGCCAGCCAGCCGATGTAGTCGAGATGGATGGCGATGTTGGAATGGCCGGCGCGAATCGCCTCGCTCGACGGCTCGCCGATGCCGAGGAAGCGCTTGAGCACTTTCTCGCCCACCAGAAGGTCGGTCACCTCGCGGTCGAACTTGCGGTCGAACCAGCTGAACAGCCGGCGAATCTCGGCGCGCTCGGCGGCGCCGCCGTGCAGCAGCGGCGGCTCCGGATGGGTTTCCTCGAGATACTCGGCGATCGGGCCGGCGCCGGCGATCGTGGTGCCGTCATCCTCGACCAGCACCGGCACCTCGCCGGCGGGATTGATCGCCAGGAAGTCCTCGCGCCGGTCCCAGATCGGCTCGGCCCGCAGATGCGCCTCCATCCGCTTCTCGCCGAGGACGAGACGGACCAGACGCGACTGCGGCGACAGAGCGAGGTGAAAGAGCGTGCGCATTCCGTCGTTTGACACCAGGCGGGGCGTTCACGCTACCAGTATCGAAGCGGACGCAACAACCAGCAACGCGCGGCGGATCCCGCCGGCGCTCTGTCACCGCACCAAGTCGAACGGCTGGGCCCGCCGCAGCGCCTGGCCGACGCGCAGGCGACGGTTGATCGACGGGCGGGCGCGCAGGCTGGCGAACCGCGCGTCGCGGTCGAGCGCCGCTTGCTCCCAGATCTCCTCGGCGGCGCGCTCCAGGTCCTCGACATATTGGTCTCGGCGTTCAGCACGTCGCGGAGCGCCTCGACCGGGTTGTCGGATGACAGTGGCCCGCACGCCGTACCGCCGGCCTCGTGATGCTGGACGGCACCGAGGCTCACGCCTGACCCCATGCCGTCCCCCCCCCCCGGGGGGGGATCCCCACACGATCGGGGGGTTCCGGCCCGCGGCCGCCGCGGTATCGTCACGCTGCGACCCACCCTGCGACCCACCCTGCGACCGACTGGCCGATCGCCACCACCGCCAGGGCACCCAGCAGCACCAGGGCGGCGCGCGTGACCGTCGCCGGCTTGGCGACGCCGTAGAACCGATGGCCGAGGCGCTGGCCGATCTCGACCGCAGGCGCCAGCAGCAGACAGCGCAGCAGAAGCTCGGCCGTCACCAAGCCGTAGCTGGCCATCACCGCCAGCGCCACCACGTCGATCGCCAGGAATATCGCCACCGCCGTCGCCCGCAGGGTCGACACCGGCAGCGGCGAGGACAGGTACAGCAGGATGATCGGCGGTCCCGGGATGCCCGCCGACCCGGACAGCAGGCCCATGGCGGCGCCGGTGGCGAGCTTGAGACCGGTACCGGGAACGCTCTTCAGCGCGATGCCGGAGGCGATCGCCAGGGTCGCCAGCAGGACCGCAACCCCGATCCCGAGCCGCATGGCGTCGGCGTCGAGGTGCGCGAGCGCCAGCGCCCCGACGGGGATCGCCGGGACCGCGCCGAGAACCATCAGCGCCGCCCCGGACCGGTCGATCTCGCCGCGGATGTGCGGCAGCAGCCGGACCCCTGCGAACAGGTCGAGCGCCACCGAGATCGGCACGATGTCGGCGGGCGGCGCCAGCACCGCCACCGCCGTAACCAGGATCAGCGCGAAGCCGAAGCCGGTGAAGCCGCGCACCACCCCGGCGACCAGCGATGCGGTGACCGCCAGCGCCCATACCTCGGCATGCCAGCCGAGCAGCATCGCGTGCCTGCGATCAGCCGACGCGCAGCCGGCGGTGGCTCACGACGGTATCGCCGTCGGCATCGCTTCCGCGATGCCCCCTCCAGGGCAGGACCCGCAGTGCCCCGCCGCGCGGCAGGGAGTCGAGCCCGTCCGCCGCCAGCGCCTTGACCTGGAGGTGGCCCGCGGTGATCGGCCCGGGCATGGCGAAGCCGTAGGCGCCGGCCGGCTCGAAGCCGTAGGGTCGGTAGTAGGTGGGATCGCCGGAAACCAGGCACAGCCGCCAGCCGCGGTCGCGCGCGACCGTCAGCCCGTGACCGACCAGCGCCCGGCCGAGGCCCTGGCCGCGCCGCTCCGGCAGCACGGCGAGCGGGCCGAGCAGCAGGGCCGGACGGTCGAGGCCGACCATCACCGGCCAGAACCGCAGGGTGGCGAGCGGCTGGTCGCTCTCCGGGTCGGCGGCGATGAAGCCGAGGGTCGGCGCGCCGAGGCGCAGCCGGTATACGGTGCGGCCGCGTCGCTCGGCGCCGAATCCGAGGTCGTTGAGGGTCTCGATGGCGGCGCCGTCGGACGGCGCTTCGGAGCGGATCTGAAACATTTGGGCCACCTGGTCCGGCGAGGGGTACGAAACACCCGCTCCGGCAGGGCCGGGCGGGATCAGTCGGTCGCGCGTCGTCGCGCTGCCCCTGGGGGCGCGGTCCGTCGTCGCAGCTGATCTCGGCTCGTCTGGGTCATGGCCCCGGGGCGTCCTCTGATACAGTGGCAAAAACACGTAGTGGAAACGGCGCCGCCGCGCCAGAGGAAATCAACGCATGGCCGACACGACCGCGATGCAGGGCGATCGCCCCGCACCCGCCCCCTACGTCCAATGCCTGGGCGCCGCCACGCTGGACACCGTGCTGCGGGTGCCCGCCATCCCGCCACACGGCAAGGTGCTGGCCGACGCCTGCGCGGTGTTCGGCGCCGGCATGGCGTCGGCGGCCGCCGCCTCGATCGCCCGGCTCGGCGGTCGGGCCGGCATCTGGGCGCGGATCGGCGACGACGAGGCCGGCGCGCGCTGGCGCGCTGACCTTGCCGGCGAGGGCGTCGACGTCTCGGCCGTGCGGATCGAGCCGGGCCGCCGCACAGCGATTTCCACGATCATCGTCGACGCGGCCGGCGAGCGGCTGATCGTGCCGTTCTACGACCCCGACCTGTCCCGCCATCCCGGCTGGCTGCCGCTCGTCGGCCTGGCCACCGCCGGGGCGGTGCTGGTCGACACGCGCTGGCCCGAGGGGGCGGCCGCCGCGCTGGACGCCGCCCGCGCCGCCGGCGTCCCGGCGATCCTCGACGCCGACGTGGCCGACCCGGCAGTGCTGCGCGACTTGGCGGGGCGCGCCGACCACGTGGTGTGCTCGGAGCCCGCGCTCACCCTGCTGGAACCGTCGGGCAGCCTGGAAGCGCTGGCGGCGCGCCTGGCCGGCGCCGCCGTGGTCTCGGTCACCCTCGGCGCCAAGGGCGTGCGCTGGATCGCCGGCGGGGTGGCCGGCTGCCAGGACGGCTTTCCGGTCGCCGCCGTCGACACGTTGTCGGCCGGCGACGTGTTCCACGGCGCCTACGCGCTGGCGATCGCCGAGGGTCGCGGGGTTGCCGCCGCGATGCGCTTCGCCGCCGCGGCCGCCGCCATCAAGGTCACGCGCTTCGGTGGCCGCCTCGGCGCCCCGACCCGCGACGAGGTGGCGGCGTTGCTGGCCCACGACCGGATCCCGGCGACCTGAAGCCCGCCCGCCCGCCAGGCGTGGCCCGACGGCTGACGAGCGGCAGCGCCGGCTATTTCCGCAGCGCGGTCGCCTGGCGGGCCAGCGCCTCGATCCGCGCCCAGTCGCCGGCCTTGATGGCATCACCCGGCGCCGGGAAACTGCCGCCGACGCACAGCACGTTCGGCAGCGCGAGGTAGGCGGCGGCCTCCTCGGCGCCGATGCCGCCGGTCGGGCAGAACGCCAATTCGGGCATCACCGGCCGGATCTGGTCGAGGACGTAGGTCCCGCCCGCCGCCTTGGCCGGGAAGAACTTCAGGGTGTCGATCCCGGCCCGCCGGGCCGCCATCGCCTCGGAAACGGTCTGGATGCCTGGCAGGTAGGCGAGGCCGGCGGCCGCCGCGGCCGCGACCAGCACCGGATCGAAGCCTGGTGACACCGCGAACTGGGCGCCCGCGTCCAGCGCCGTGCCGATCTGTTCAGCGTCGAGCAGGGTGCCGACACCGACGATCGCCTCCGGCACCGACCGGCGGATCGCCCGCACGGCGTCGAGGGCGGCCGGGGTGCGCATGGTCACCTCGATCACCCGGATACCCCCGGTCAACAGCGCCCGGGCAAGTCCCGGGGCCTGCGCCGCGTCGTCGATGGTCACCACCGGGATCACCGGCCCGACCCTCAGGATGTCGCGGACATGCATCACGGCGCCTCCGTATCGAGCGTCGGTCGAGGCTAGGCGGCGGCGCTTCGATGCACAAGCGGCCGGCGCACTTGCGCCCCATTCGCCCGCCCTCTATATCCGCCCTTGGAAGGTCGGCGTGGACGGGCTCCTCGCCAACCCGGTCAGGTCCGGAAGGAAGCAGCCGCAACGAGTTTCGGTCCGGGTCGCTGCCGGCCTTCCACCTTGGATCGACCGATCCCCCGCATCGTCGGTTTCACGGCTCGCCGCGGCGCCCTATGATCTCCGCATGACCGACGCCGTCGCCCCCGCCAACTCCCCTGCCGACACTCCCGCTCCCGCGGCCGAATACCGGGTGCTGGCCCGCAAGTACCGACCGCAGACCTTCGAGGATCTGGTCGGCCAGGAAACCCTGGTGCGAACCCTGCGCAACGCCTTCGCGCAGAACCGCATCCACCACGCCTTCGTGCTGACCGGGGTGCGCGGCGTCGGCAAGACCACCACCGCCCGCATCGTCGCCAAGGGCTTGAACTGTTCCGGCCCGGACGGCGCCGGCGGACCGACCATGACGCCCTGCGGGGTGTGCGACAATTGCCGGGCGATCGCGGAGGACCGCCATGTCGACGTCCTGGAGATGGACGCCGCCTCGCGCACTGGCATCGGCGATATCCGCGAGATCATCGAGAGCGTCCGCTACCGCCCGGTGTCGGCCCGCTACAAAGTGTACATCATCGACGAGGTGCACATGCTCTCGAAGCCCGCCTTCAACGGGCTTCTGAAAACCCTGGAGGAGCCGCCGGAGCACGTGAAATTCATCTTCGCCACCACCGAGATCCGGCAGATCCCGGTCACCGTGCTGTCGCGCTGCCAGCGCTTCGACCTGCGCCGGATCGAGGTCCCGGTCCTGACCGCGCTGTTCGAGAAGGTGTGCGCGACCGAGGGTGTCGAGGCCGAGGCCGAGGCGCTGCGGATGATCGCGCGCGCCGCCGACGGCTCGGCCCGCGACGGGCTGTCGATCCTCGACCAGGCGATGGCGCTGGCCACCGGCCCGGTGACCGCCGCGCAGGTCCGCGACATGCTCGGTCTGGTCGACCGCGAGCGGGTCTACGACCTCTTCGAGGCGGTCATGGCCGGACGCATCGCCGACGCGCTCGACCTGCTGCGGATGCTGTACGACGGCGGCGCCGACCCGGTGGTGGTGATCCAGGACCTCATGGAACTGACCCACACCGTGACGCGCATGAAGGCGGCCCCGAAGGCGGCCGGCGCCAACGACCTCGGCGAGGCCGAGCGCGACCGTGGCCGTCGGCTGGCCGAGACGCTGCCGGTGCCGGCGCTCACCCGGTCGTGGCAGATGCTGGCCAAGGGCCTCGGCGAGGTCCAGCACGCGACGGCTCCGATAGCCGCCGCCGAGATGGTGCTGATCCGTCTCGGCTATGCCGCCGACCTTCCGGACCCGGCGGACCTGGTGCGACTGCTGACCGACGGCGCCGGCGGCGCCTCTGCCCCGGCTCCGGCCCGTTCAGGCGCCCCTTCCGCCACGACTCAGACCCCAACTGCCGAGCCCTCCGCTCAGGCTCGGATGGCGCCGGTTCCCGAGCCGGCCCCGGCCGGCGCCCTCCGGGCCGAGCCAGCCCCGGCCGAGTTGGACGCTCCGCCGAGCCATGTCACCGAGGGCCCGCCCCTGGAGGACGAGGACGACGGCCTGGCCCCGATGCCGTCGACCTACCAGGCGATGGTCGACCTGTTCCGAGCCCGCGGCGAGCGGGTGCTGGCCGCCCGGCTCGCCTCGCAGGTCCACTGCGTCGCCTTCGCCCCGGGACGGCTCGACATCCGCCCCAAGGCCGGAGTCGATCCCGCCATCGCCGCGCAGGTCGGCGCCCATCTGCGGCGCTGGACCGATCTTCCCTGGGACGTGCGGGTGTCGCGCGACGAGGGCGAGCCGACGCTGGACGAGCAGCGGACCAGCGCCGAGCAGGCGTTCCACGCCCGTCTGGCCGGGCATCCGGTGGTGGCGAAGGTGCTGGAATTGTTCCCCGGGGCCCGGATCGAGGAGGTCACGGTACCCCCGCCGGAGGCGGCACCGCCCCCGGACGACGAGGAGACACCGGACGACACGGCGGCGTTCGACGTCGCGGCGCACGAAGACAGGGCAAACCAAGCGTGAGGCGATCATGAAAAACCTCGGCCAGCTCATGAAGCAGGCTCAGGAGATGCAGTCGAAGGTCCAGGAGATGCAGGACCGGCTCGCCGGCCTGGAGGTCTCAGGCGTGTCCGGCGGCGGCATGGTGGAGGTCGTGCTGACCGGCAAGGGCACCGCCCGCAAGGTCTCCATCGACAAGGCGCTGCTCGACCCGTCGGAGGTCGAGGTGCTGGAGGATCTGCTGGTTGCGGCGATCAACGACGCCCGCTCCAAGGCCGACGCCCTCTCCGCCGAGGAGATGCAGAAGCTGACCGGCGGAATCAGTTTGCCGCCAGGCTTCAAGCTGCCGTTCTGAGCGGGTCGTCGGCCGTGGCCGCCGGCGAGCTCGACCGCGCGATGCAGTATCTGGCGAAGCTGCCGGGGCTCGGCCCCCGGTCGGCGCGCCGCGCCATACTGCATCTGATGAAGCGCCGGGAATCCCTGATGCTGCCCCTGGCGGAAGCGCTCGCCGCCGCCGCCCGCTCGGTGCGGCCGTGCTCGACCTGCGGCAACCTGGACACCGTCGATCCCTGCGGCATCTGCGCCGACCGTCGGCGCGACCCGCACACCATCTGTGTTGTCGAGGACGTCGCCGACGTCTGGGCGCTGGAGCGCGCGGTCGCCTTCAAGGGCCGTTATCATGTGCTCGGCGGGGTGCTGTCGGCGCTCGAGGGCGTCGGCCCGGACGACCTTAACGTCGACGGCCTGGTGGCGCGCGCCTCCGATCCGGCGATCACCGAGGTGATCCTGGCGATGAACGCCACCGTCGACGGCCAGACCACCGCCCACTACGTCGCCGACCGGCTGGCCGCGGCCGGTGTCAGGATATCCCGCCTGGCGCACGGCGTTCCGGTCGGCGGCGAGCTCGATTATCTCGACGACGGCACGCTCGCGCAGGCGCTGCGTGCCAGGCACACCCTGTGACCTCGGGGAGCGGACGTTGACTCGATCCGGCGCAGCCGATATACACGCGCCCTTGCCGCCCCTTTGGCACGTCGACGTGACGGAGACTTCCCGTGAAGCGTACCTATCAACCGAGCGTCCTGGTCCGCAAGCGTCGGCACGGCTTCCGCTCGCGCATGGCTACCGTCGGTGGCCGCCGCGTGATCGCCGCCCGCCGCTCCAAGGGTCGCAAGCGCCTCTCCGCCTAGACCCGTTCGACGGCGTCGAACGGTGAAGACATGCGGACGTCCGGCGCAACCCCTTTGCAGCGCCTGCTTCGTCGCGCCGACTTCCTGCGCGCCGCGCGAGGCGTGAAAGCGGCAACGCCGGGCCTGGTTCTGCAGGTTCGCCGCCGCTCTCCGGACGAGACTGGTGCGGACGATCGTCCGCGGGTCGGCTACACCGCCAGCCGCAAGGTCGGCAACGCCGTGATCCGGAACCGGGCACGGCGACGACTGCGCTCGGCGGTGACGGACGTGTTGTCGGCTCGGGCCCAAGCCGGCCACGACTATGTCCTGATCGCGCGCGCGGCGACCGCCGAACGCGCTTATGACGATCTGCTCGCCGATCTCGACAAGGCCCTCGACCGCGCCGCCGGGAACCGGGATAATCGCTCGTCTCGGGAGCCCCGCTCATGATCCGCGCCATCGTCAGCGCTCCCATCCACGCCTACCGGCTGCTGATCTCGCCGCTGCTCGGCCCGGCATGCCGGTTCTCGCCGAGTTGCTCGGCCTACGCCCTGGAAGCGATCGCGGTGCACGGGCCGCTGCAGGGGCCGATGCTGGCGCTGCGCCGACTGGCGCGCTGCCATCCCTGGGGCGGCGCCGGGTTCGACCCGGTGCCGCCGCTCGCCGCCACCGATCTCGACCGAACGCCCACGCTGCCGACGCGCGGCCTCACCGACGGAACTCCGCGATGACCGACCAGAAGAACATGATCCTCGCGATCGTTCTCTCCGTGCTGATCCTGCTCGGCTTCCAGTTCTTCGTCGAGCAGCCGAAGATCGACCAGCAGCGCCAGCAGCAGGAGCAGCAGCCCTCCGGCAGCAGCCCCCCGGTACCCGGCCAGGGAATCGCGCCGCTCCCGGGCGTTCCCGGCAGCGGCACGGCAGCGGCGGCAAACAATCGCGAGGCGGCTCTGGCGCTGACGCAGCGGGTCCGCATCGAAACCCCCCGGATCCAGGGCTCCATCGCGTTGAAGGGCGCGCGCATCGACGACGTGGTGCTGACCGACTACCGCGAGACCCTCGACGACAAAAGCCCGCCGATTCATCTGCTCGATCCGAACGGCCTGCAGCGCCCCTACTACGCCGAGTTCGGCTGGGTCGGGGCCAGCGGCTCGACCACCGTGCTGCCGACGCCGGAGACCGTCTGGACCGCCGACGCCAGCACCCTGACGCCGGACAGGCCTGTGACCCTGAGCTGGTCGAACGGCCAGGGGCTGACCTTCGAACGCGTTGTCTCGATCGACCGGGATTATCTGTTCACGGTCGCGCAGCGCGTCGTCAACGAGGGCACCGACGCGGTCGTCGTGTATCCATACGGCCTGATCAGCCGCGGCGGCACGCCTGAGATCGTCGACTTCTACATCCTGCACGAGGGCCCGCTCGGCGTGTTCGACGACACGCTCACCGAGGTCGACTACACCGAGCTGCAGGAAGACGGCGACATCGAGCGGACCGCCACCGGAGGCTGGATCGGCATCACCGACAAGTACTGGCTTGCCGCCCTGGTGCCCGGCCAGGGGCAGCAGTGGACCTACAATTTCCGGCACAGCCAGCGCAATCAAGACGACCGCTACCAGGTCGACTTCCTCGGGCAGCCGCAGAGCGTCGCCCCGGGTCAATCGATCACCGCCGAGAGCCGCCTGTTCGCCGGCGCCAAGGAGGTCAAGCTCCTCGACGGCTACGAGGAGCGGTTCGGCATCGCGAATTTCGACCTGGCGATTGATTTCGGCTGGTTCTACTTCCTGACCAAGCCCTTCTTCTACGTGCTGACCTGGCTGAACGCGGTGCTCGGAAACTTCGGGCTGGCGATCCTTGGGCTTACCGTCATCATCAAGCTGGTGTTCTTTCCGCTCGCCAACAAATCGTACAAGTCGATGGCGAAGATGAAGGAGATGACGCCGAAGCTTCAGGAAATGCGGGAGAAGTACGGCGATGACCGCCAGCGCCTGAACGAGGAGATGATGGCGCTCTACAAGCGGGAGAAGATCAACCCCGCCGCCGGCTGCCTGCCGATCCTGATCCAGATTCCGGTGTTCTTCGCGCTCTACAAGACCCTGTTCGTCAGCATCGAGATGCGCCACGCGCCGTTCTACGGCTGGATCGAGGATTTGTCGGCGCCCGACCCGACCTCGATGTTCAACCTGTTCGGCCTGATTCCCTGGGATCCCCCGCAGTTCCTGATGATCGGGGCCTGGCCGCTGCTGATGGGGTTGACCATGTTCCTGCAGCAGAAACTGAACCCGCAGCCGACCGACCCGGTGCAGGCGAAGGTATTCATGTTCCTGCCAATCATGTTCACCTTCCTGCTCGGTCACTTCGCCGCCGGGCTGGTGATCTACTGGACCTGGAACAACCTGCTGTCGATCGCCCAGCAGTGGCTGATCATGCGTAAGATGGGCATCAGGCGGGCGTTGTCGTGACCGAGGAAGGCCCGGGAACAGGGCCCGACGCGGAATCGGAGTTCGCGGCCGCCGACATCGAAGCGGCGCGGGTGTTGTTCGCCCAGGAGTGCCGATTCATCTGGGCGGCGGCCACCGCCGATCAGCTGCCGCCGCTCGGGCTTCCGGAGGTCGCCTTCGCTGGCCGCTCCAACGTCGGAAAGTCGAGCTTGGTCAACGCTCTGACCGGCCGGAAGACACTTGCCCGGACGTCCAACACCCCCGGTCGCACCCAGGAATTGATCTTCTTCGACCTCGGCGGACGGCTGCAACTCGTCGACCTGCCGGGCTATGGCTACGCCAAGGTATCCAAGAGCAAGGTCCAGCTCTGGACCGACGCGCTGTTCGCCTATCTGCGCGGCCGCACCACACTGCAACGGGTGAACCTGCTGGTGGACGCGCGCCACGGTCTCAAGGACAGTGACCTGCAGGCGATGGATCTTTTCGACCGGGCGGCGCTGTCGTACCAGCTCGTCCTGACCAAGGCCGACAAGCCGAAGCCGACGGAGTTGGCGGAGCTGATCCACGCCACCGAGGCGGCCATCGCCCGGCGGCCGGCGGCGCACCCGACGATCCGGGCGACCAGCAGCCTGACGGGCCAGGGCATCCCGGAGTTGCGCGCCGAACTCACCCGCTTCGCCGTCTGACGCCGCCGCCAGGGTTGCGCCGGACCGGGCATTCGCGCTCTATTCTCGGCGACATCTGGATCGGGGCAGCACCCATGAAGCGGATCGACCTCAAGCGCCGGGCCGAGTGGCTCTCCAAGGCCGGAATCCTGACCGAGGCGCTGCCCTTCATGCGCCGATACAGCGACAAGACCGTCGTCGTGAAGTACGGCGGCCACGCCATGGGCGACGACGACCTGGCGCTCAAGTTCGCCGCCGACATCGTGCTGATGAAGCAGGTCGGGATGCACCCGATCGTGGTCCACGGTGGCGGCCCGCAGATCGGCCGGATGCTGGAGCGGCTGGCGATCAAGAGCGAGTTCGTCGACGGCCTGCGGGTCACCGACAAGGCAACCGTCGAGATCGTCGAGATGGTCCTGTCCGGAGCCATCAACAAAGGCATCGTCGCCGCCATCAACGCCGCCGGCGGCAAGGCCATCGGGCTTTCCGGCAAGGACGGCGGGCTGATCACCGCGCGCCGGCTGCGGCGCACCAAGATCGACCCCGACAGCAACATCGAGAAGGTCCTGGACCTCGGCTTCGTCGGCGAACCGGTCGCCGTCGAGGGCGACATGCTGCGCCGCCTGGTCGCCCAGGATCTGATCCCGGTGGTGGCTCCGATCGGCGCCGGCGAGGACGGCGAGACCTACAACATCAACGCTGACACCGCCGCCGGGGCGATCGCCGCGGCGGTCGACGCCAGCCGGTTCCTGCTGCTGACCGACGTCGAGGGCGTGCTCGACAAGGAAGGCCGGTTGATGCCGGAGCTGTCGGTGGCAGAGGCCCAGGCCCTGATCGCCGATGGCACCATCTCCGGCGGCATGATCCCGAAGATCGAGACCTGCATCGAGGCGGTGCGCGGCGGCGCCGAGGGTGCGGTGATCATCGACGGCCGGGTCCAGCACGGCGTGCTGCTCGAACTGTTCACCAGCCACGGCATGGGAACCTGGATCAAGCGCGACTGACGCAGGTCGCCCGCTAACGGTTCCCGCCGTCAGCGAACATCGACACCTGCCACTCGAGCTGCTCGTCATCGAGCGCGTAACGGGTGCCGTACGTCGCCCGAAGCACGTCTCGCGGCTCGATGTAGGCGAGGCGGAGTTGTAACTGCTCGGCGAACTCCATCGTCATTCCGGCCCTCCAGGCCAGCGCCGTGACCGCCTTGGGGTTGCCCGAACTCATCATCGAGTGCACCACGCCCTCGGTCAGGCCGGAGCGCACCGACAGCGCCGCCATCACGAAAGCCCGACGTCCGGCGGTCAGCGCTTCGCTCAGCGACAGTTCGTCGAGCTGACCCTGGTCGTGCATGTTGACGGCCCGGGTGCGCTCGGCGCTCACCGGGGTGTTGCCGGTGCCGGCCTCCTCGATCCGCCGGCTCATGGCGTCGGTCAGGCGTGCGGACGCCTCATCATCGAGATCGGTGCGCTTGCGCAGCTCGTCGACCAGCGCCATCGCCACAAAACGGGCGAGCTTGCCGACATGCCCGGCCGACAGCTTCGGACGCGCCACCAGCGGCGCGTGCCAGCTTGGCTGGTCCGGCGCCAGGTCGATCAGACGGTCGAGGGTCGCCTCGCGGATCTGCGCCGACTCGTTCGCCAGCAGCGCGGCGA
>Ga0075109_1001085_pt1 | contig 17474 bp, 14 predicted proteins | sample AntAceMetag02UKD_FD_69798 | JGI IMG/M metagenome (GOLD analysis project Ga0075109, IMG submission 69798) | Saline lake microbial communities from Ace Lake, Antarctica - Antarctic Ace Lake Metagenome 02UKD | ecosystem: Environmental > Aquatic > Non-marine Saline and Alkaline > Saline | place...
TTACGGCGAATGCGCTGACACCCACTTCAGGCACAATCGCAGCAACGATCGGCGGCCTCGCCGGTTTCGGGATCAGACAGCTGGCCGGGGGTGGAGATACCGGCAGTGTCGTGGTCCTCGCCTGCGCGATGGTCGGTTATGCCTTAGCTGCGCTGCCCATGATGGGTCTGACCAAGAATCGCTTAGGTCCGGACACGGACGCGGTAGGCGACACCTTTCGCGCGGTGATTCGCGGTTTCGCCGATGGAGTCATCATGTTGCGCCGTCATCCCATTGCTGGTCGAGCGGTGCTCGCAGTCATGATGCAGCGCATTGCTTTCGGTGGCCTCACGGTCATTGCCCTCCTACTCACCCGGAACTCCCTCGGTGCCGCCGGTGACGCTGATACTGCTCTCGGGCAATTTGCTTTCATTACCGCCGGTGCGGCAACCGGTGCGCTCCTCGGCGCTGTCATTACACCGGGACAAACTCGACGCCGCGGCTATGTCCGCTGGAGTGTGCTCATCCTGGGACAAGCCGCGATCACCGTGCCGCTGGGCACCTTCGCCGCGGCACAAACCCGTGAACTGTGGCCCCTGATCATTGCCGCCTTCTCCCTGGGCTTTACCTCCCAGGGTCTCAAAGTATGCAGCGACACCCTGGTGCAGCGCGAAGTCGACGACGCTTTTCTCGGTCGGGTTTTTGCGCTGTTTGATATCGCGGTCAACGGCTCTTTGGTTGCCGGCGTAGCCATCGTGGCCTTCACCGCCGCTGATTCCGGCGTGTCGCTGCCGGTATACCTCGGCGTAGGTGTTCTGCTCGGGGTAACCGCGGCCACTTACCGGCGGTATATGGTCAGCGCATGACACGGGTGCGCATGATCGCCAGCATTGTTGCTTTTGCTCTTGCCGTGGTGCTTTTACCTGTGGGCATCATCGGTTACTGGGCACAGCGCACCGTGACAGATTCAGAACGCTATATCGAAACTGTGGGTCCACTCTCCGGTGATCCAGCCGTGCAAGATGCCCTCGCGGTGTACCTAGCCGACCGCATTGAAGCCCAGATTAATCCCGATCAGGTACTCGACGATATTTTCGGCGACCTCGTCGAGCAGCAGCCACAACTGGCGCTGATCAAGCCCATCTTGATCGGGGCAATTGATTCTCTCATCAACGAGGTCACTCTTCGGATTGTGCAGTCAGAACAATTCCAGGGACTCTGGGACATCGCCAATCGCGCCGCCCAGCAGTCGTTGATGGCCATTCTGGAGGGTCGTGCCGGACCGGTCGGCATCGAGGATGATCAGATCGTCTTAGACACCACGAAACTTTTCGAAGCGATCCAGCAGGGCTTGGTTGATCGCGGCTTTTCCTTTGCCGCCAACATTAAAATCCCTGAAACCGATCAAAAAATTGTGCTCTTGCAGGCCCCCCAACTTGCCCAAATCCGCACGATCTACGCCATCACCTCACCCGTGCTCACGTATCTGCTCTTCGCCGCCATCGGGCTCTTCGTGTTATCCGTCGCACTGGCGCGACGTCGCCCACGCACAACCGCTCTGGCTGGTGGCGCTGTTGCGCTCATCGGGCTTACCCTCGTGATCGGGCTCAACATAGGTCGTTCAACCTTCGACAACACTCTCCTGGGCACGCCGTTCGGCCCAGCGTCAACGGTCTTCTACGACCAACTCTTTTCCTTCTTGATCAACGCCGGTGCAGTCACGTTGCTCCTCGGTGTCATCATCGCCGTCAGTGGCTGGTGGCAGAGTCGGTCCGCACTGGCCCGCGAACTTCGCGGGGCGCATGACACCTTCAGTTCCCGTATCGCCAGCGCACTTCCCGATGGCCCCGTCGTTGCTGCGGCGCCGTGGGTCCTGCGCCAACGTCGGTGGTTACACATTGCCATCGCGGCCGTCTTTACCCTCATCGTGGTAGTCGGCAATGATCTCAGCGTGGCACGCACCTTGCTGGCAGCCCTGATCGCGCTCATCGCTTTAGAAATCGTGTCTGTCTTGAGTATGCGGGCGACGCAGGAGCCCGTAGAAGAAGTGATCATCCTCACCGAATAGTCGGCTACGAACGCTTCGCCCACCAACTGCGTAGATGATCTTCAGCCTGTGCCTGCGACATCGGCCCGAGATCAAGGCGTAGTTCCATGAGGTAGCGGTAGGCCTGACCCACTTCACGTCCGGGCGTTAGCCCGAGCAACTCCATGATTTGGTTGCCATCAAGGGCGGGACGAATTGCGTCTAACTCTTCCTGTTCGGCCAACTGAGCGATCCGCGCTTCTAAGTCGTCGTAGGCGCGCTGCAGGGTTTGTGCTCGACGTTTATTGCGGGTGGTGCAGTCAGCCCTGGTCAATTTGTGCAGACGAAGCAGTTGATCGCCCGCATCTCGGACATACCGGCGTACTGCTGCATCAGACCAAACTCCGGTCCCGTATCCATGGAACCGAAGATGCAATTCGGTGAGATCGGCAACGGAGTCCACGATGTCATTGGGATAACGCATGGCCTGCAGTCGCTTTCGCACCATGCGCGCACCCACCACCTCGTGATGATGAAACGACACTCCTCCGTCAGCTTCGAACTTGCGGGTGCGAGGTTTACCAATGTCGTGGAGCAGTGCGGCTAGACGTAACACCAAATCTGGAGCGCACCGGGGTTCGTGCATCGACTCAAGATCAATGGCTTGCTCAAGCACGGTGATGGAGTGCTCGTACACATCCTTGTGTCGGTGGTGTTCATCAAGTTCCAACTGGAGAGCGGGTAGTTCGGGCAGGACGAACTCAGCCAGCCCGGTCTGGGTCAAAATCTCCAAACCCATTCGCGGACTGGTTGCCATCAAGATCTTGGAGAACTCTTCTCGAATACGTTCCGCCGAAACGATCTCTAGGCGCCCAGCCATTGATGTCATGGCTGCTATCACCGCTGTATCCACCGTCATGTTCAGTTGAGCAGCGAACCGAGCCGCCCGCATCATGCGCAACGGATCATCTTGAAATGATTCTTCAGCAGCGATGGGGGTGCGCAGAACGCCCTCGCGCAGATCACTCATCCCGCCGTGCAGATCAATGAACTCCAGGGTGGGAAGCCTTACCGCCATCGCGTTAATTGTGAAGTCACGGCGCTGCAAATCCCCGGCCAGAGAATCGCCGTACGTCACCTCAGGTTTACGCGATTCCGGCTGATAGGCCTCGCGTCGATAGGTCGTAATCTCTAGTTCGCGTTCACCCCGGCGAGCAGCGATAGTGCCAAACCGTGCGCCAACCTCCCACACGGCATCTGCCCAACCGTTGAGAAGCTCACTGATCTGTTCGGGGCGTGCATTCGTGGTGAGGTCGATATCGCTTGCAGTGTCCAGGCGGCCGATGAGTGTGTCGCGAACTGATCCGCCCACGAGCGCGATCTCATAATCCGCGGCGATAAACCGGTCAACGAGGCCCTGGAGTTCAGCCGCAATGGTGACCAGGTGGGCAGCCCCTGAAAAATGCGGGTCCATAGGTGCATTCTGGGGCCCGGACACGATGACGCAGCCTAACGCGGCCGGACATCGCACCTTCGAGGGCCAGTACGTCGGTGCGGTTATCCTCAGGGCATGCCCACTCCCACCGATGCTCACTACGGTGGTGAGCCCACGCCGGCCACCCTGCGCCGGCCTCGCACTCGAGGGACGATGCCTCGGGTTGAGGAGACCTCAGCCGGTGGCCTGGTCATAGATCGGACCGCAATTGAGCCGCGTGCGGCCCTCATCGCTCGCCATGACCGTCGGGGCCGGCTGGTGTGGTCCCTACCCAAGGGTCATGTTGAGGCGGGTGAGACGGCTGAGGATGCTGCCCTGCGCGAGGTGGAGGAAGAAACCGGGATTCGGGGCCGAATGGTCGCATCCCTGGGCACGATCGACTTTTGGTTCATCGCCGAGAATCGCCGTATTCATAAGACGGTGCACCATTTCCTCATGGAAGCCGCCGGCGGCGAATTGTCCGACGCTGATCCAGAAGTAGACCAGGTGGCCTGGGTCAACGTGTCTGATTTACGTCAGCGCCTGGCCTACGCCGACGAGCGACGACTCCTTGATCGTCTCCCCGATCTCCTCGCTGGTCCCGGGTGAACACACCCGGGAAGCTCGTGCGTGGGGGCTGTGTTCTTTGTGTGCTTGCTGTTTTCTCAGTGCTGTTTGGCTGGGGTGGAATGGGTACCCCAGCCCAAGCCGTTGATGAACCGCAAAGCAGTGCAGCGTCGCTGCAACTGACCGATCTTTCCCCACTCGCCCCCAACCGGCGTAGCACGCTGATCCTGTCTGGTCGCATCGCCAATCTCGGCAGCCTTAATCTGACCGAACTTTCCGTGCGGGTCACAATTTCCCCCGAGCCACTTTTAAGCCGCGATGCCATTGAGGCCGTCGGTAGTGGCGATAACTCCTACGACGGGTTCGCAATCGGTCAAACCACCATGACGGTCACTGATGTGCTGGCACCAGGCGGGCGCGAGGAGTTTCGGCTGCGCGTGCCGATCGAGCAGATTCCGCTGCCGCGGGCGGGGGTCTATGTGATCGGTGTCCAACTGGTGGGTGTTGACCCCAATGTTGGCTACGCGGTGCTCGCCGTCGCGCGGACACTGCTGCCGTGGCTACCCGATAAACCCGATGCGCCGTTAGATCTCGTCTGGTTGTGGCCGCTGTCCACCTGGCCTGGGCGCACCGCCGATGGTGTTTTCTTAGGTGACCTCATGCCGCGAGAGATCAGCTCCGGTGGTCGGTTGGATCGCCTCCTCACCATCGGCACTCAGGCAGGTGATGCCGTCTCATGGGTGCTCGACCCTGCCCTCGCACAGTCGGTGCGTGCGATGACCGATAACTATTTGGTGAGCAGCCCCGAGGGAATCAGGGCCGGCACAAACTCGGCGGCTGCATCACTTTGGTTGGAGAAATTTCAGGATGTAGCCGATAAACACCCCTTCTGGTCACTGCCCTATGCAGATGTCGATGCCGAGGCTCTGCTGCGCGGTAATCTGGAACGAGATGTGGTGCGCGCCATCACGACCGCACCGTCGGTGACCAGACTCGCAATCGGAAGCCGCCCAGCAAACACCATCTATTGGGCCCCCAGTGGTCGCCTTGATGCCGGCACACTCAATCTGCTTTCCTCAGCCGGGGTTTCCACCGTGGTTCTGCGCAGTGGTGCACTTCCGCCATCACCCTCGGTGAGTTTCACCCCGAGCGGCTCTGTCGATATCGATACGCAGTTCGGACCCATCCGGGCAGCTGTCGTCGACTCTCAGCTTTCCGGTGTGCTGCGAATGCCGCAGGGCAATGCCGCAGATATTTTGACCGCCCGTCAACGTTTTGCCGCCGAAACAGCCTTCATCTCGTTGGAGAACCCGTCACTGCAACGCACCATCGTGATGGGGCCGGGTGATCCGCAGTGGAAGGGGAGTCCGCGGCTGCTGCGCGGCATGCTCTCTGCGCTGATCCTCAGCCCCTGGATGAACTCCGCAAGCTTCACCGACCTCATTGGTGATCCACCGAGTTCAGTGCCGCGCAGCCTCAGCGAATATGGCAGTGCTCAGCGTGAACGTGAACTCAGTGCCGAATATGTGTCCCGAATCCAGCGGGCGCAAGAATCACTGGGCGTGCTTCGCTCCATCTTGGATAACCCGGTTGATATCACTGAACCGATATCGGCTGCACTTTTGCGAAGTGGTTCCGCAGCGTGGCGGAACCGACCCACCAACGGAATTGCGCTGTTAGCTTCCATCCAGGAATCTCTCAACACCGACATCGACAAGGTGGCCGTTGTCTCACGCGGTACCGTCACTTTTAGCGGCGACACCGGGCGAGTGCCCATCACCGTGGCCAATGATTTCGACCAACCCATCTCTATCGGCCTGCGCCTGGTAGGTCAGCCTTCGGCTCGGTTGGTGAGCGAAGATCTCGACACCGTAACCATTGACGCAGGTAAGCGGGCCAGTCTGGAAGTTCCCGTGCGCATCGTGGGCGGAGAGCCACTCGCCGTCACCGTTGAGATCATCTCCCCGGATGGTCAGGCCCTGGCAGAACCAGGATCTCTCACCCTGCAAACCACCGCTTACTCCCGTGCCGCTCTCTGGTTTTCGATTGCTGCAGCGGTACTTCTGGTGATTCTGGTGATCGCTGACACGTGGCGTCGATCTCGCCAACGTCGGGTTAACGCGGAGACCGAATGAGTGCGCCTAGCCTGATCCGCTCCAGTGCCGTGATGGCCTCAGGCACCGTGCTTTCGCGAATCACCGGCGTTGCCCGCGATGTCGCCATGACAGCAGCGCTTGGCTTTTACATCGTCTCCGATGCCTACTCACTCGGCAACACCATGCCCAACGTTCTCTACATCCTCATCGCTGGCGGAGCACTCAACGCGGTGTTTATTCCCCAGCTTGTGCGCAAAATGAAAGAGGATGCCGACGGTGGCGCAGCCTATGCCGATCGCCTACTCACCATTACCGGCGTCACGCTGCTGGTTTTTTCCATTGCTGCGGTACTGGCTGCCCCGCTGCTGGTCGACCTCTACGCAACGGCTGCCTACAGCGATGAACAGCGCGAATTAGCAACAGCTTTCGCGCGCCTATGCCTGCCCCAAATTTTCTTCTACGGCGTCTACACGCTCATTGCACAGGTGTTGAACTCTCGAGGTCGCTTCGGACCACCGATGTTTGCACCCATCGCAAACAACATCGTCGCTATCGCCACCTTTGTTTTGTTTCTCATCATTGCCGGTACCTCGGCCGCCGCCGATGGCGAACTCAGCACCGATCAGATCCTGTTACTCGGTATCGGCACCACGTTGGGTGTCGTGGTGCAAGCCCTCATCCTGCTGCCCACCATGTGGCGCACTGGCTATCACTGGCGCCCCAGGTTTGACTGGCGCAATGCCGGCCTGGGCAAGGCTGGAAAACTCGCGGTGTGGACTATTGGTTTGGTCGTGGTGAACCAGGCCGGTTACGTCGTTATCACCCGACTCGCAACATTGGCTAACGTTACCGCTGCCGATGAAGGACTCGTCGCCGCTGGCTTAACGACCTATCAAAAGGCGAACCTGGTCTTTATGTTGCCGCACAGTGTGATCACGGTGTCTATCGTCACAGCGCTACTGCCCGCACTCAGCCGAGTCGCCCACGCTGGTCGACTCCGGCAGGTGGGCAGCGACGTTGCCGGCGCCATGCGCCTGGTGGCCAGCCTCATCGTTCCTGTCACCGCACTACTTATCGTGGTCAGCCCTGGGCTGTCGGTCCTGCTTTTTGGTTATGGCGCCGCGACACCAGCGCAGGCCAACCTCGCCGGACTCATCATGAGCGTGTTCATGCTCGGTTTGCTCCCCTTTACCTTGTTTTACGTCCTCTTTCGTGGCTTCTACGCCATGGAAGACACGCGGACTCCATTTTTAGTCAGCATCTTGATGAACGTGGTGGCCATCGGCGTTGCGGTGCCGGCGTTTTATGCCGTAAGTGGAGGTACCCAGATCGCAGCACTGGCATTTGGCTACGTCTGCGGTTTCTGGGCCACCTTCGTGGCATCGTGGATCATCCTGGCCCATCGACTCGGCGGGCTGGAGTCAGCTGCCACCCTGCGCGCCCTCGGGCGCATGCTTCTCGCCGGCCTTGTCGTGCTCGGTGTGGCCTTCGCGGTGCGCTACGCCATGGTCACCTACATCACCGGCAGTGGGCCAGACAATCGTCTCTATGTACTGGCCAATCTGATCACCATCAGCCTCGCCTGCGGTCTCACCTATCTGGGCGCAGCGCGACTATTGCGCATCAGCGAAGTTAACGAGGTTATCGGTGTGATACGCGCCAAGATTCGACCGCGGTCAACCAATAGCAGTGTCCAGCGAGACTCCACCGAATAATGTGCCTACCCTCGATAGCGTGATGGATCAAGCCCCTGCGCCTCGGCGATTGACCCCGGATACGGCGGTCAATCGCTACACGCTGCGTGTCCTGATCGCTACTTCAGGTGGCCGCGGCGAACCCAGTGCAGAACTGTGGCAGGCCTATGACCCCGTTCTAGATCGACCTGTTGCGCTGCGGCTGGTACTGGCTGACGATCCCCGGGCCACCGACGTTGCGGCGGCGGCGCGAGCAGCGGCAACGGTTGATGAGCGCCACCTCGTGCCCGTCCTCGACGTTCTCGATCGTGTTGTGGTCACGCACGATGAGTTGCCCGGTTCAGCCGAGTACACCGTCATCGTGCACGAGTGGGCCCTAGGTTTCACCCTTGCTGACGTTTTTGAACAGCGCGAGGGTGAGCCTCTCCCTGTTGCCGACGCCATCAATCTTGCCCGCCAAGCTGCCCTCGCCCTCGCCGCCGCCCACCGGGTCGGTGTCTCCCACTGTCGCATTCGGCCAGGGGCCCTGTTGATCTCAGGCAGCACTGCACCAGAAGACGATGGTGAGGTTCGCGTTCGTGGACTCGGTGTCGACTCAGCGCTTTGGACGCCGGTGGCCACCAGCCCCGGCACAGATCCTGATGTCCACGGCGTGGGTTGTCTGCTGTACGCAGCGGTGACCGCACGTTGGCCCGGTGGACTGGCCGACGGAATCTCAGGCGCCCCCACCCATGCTGGGTCGATCCTGGCGCCATCGCAGGTGCGTGCCGAGGTACCCGGGTGGGTGGACGATATTTGCGCTCGCGCCATTGACCCGCAGATCTGGGGCCCATGGGCTGGTCGGGGGAAAAAAGCGCCGTTGGCGTTCGCCGACATGGACGCTCTGCTCGCGGCACTTGGCGCACCGCCAGAACACAGTGACCCCTCGCGGCGGGTGTCCTTGACCGCCAGCCTCCCGGTGAGTCCCGCGGCATCTTCGCGGTCCTCAACTCTGGCCACACTGGGTAAACGCTCCCTCGGGGTTGCCGCTGCCATCGCGCTTACCGTGGGGGTGGGAGCCGCGGGCCTTCAAGTGGTGAACAGTGCCGCCTCACCCTGGGGCTCCCAAACCGACGCGCTGCCCACCCAGGTATTGACCTCGGTCGGGGATGCCAGCCCAGCCAGTGATGCCATCACCGACTACAACCCGGGTTCAATCCCGGGGCAACTCATCCCGGTTTCGGCCATCAGTTACGACCCGAGTGCAACAGGCGCCGGTGACAGTCCCGACCTAGCCGAATTGGCCATCGATGCCAACCCGGTGACCTCCTGGATCACCGAGACCTACTTCTCCCCCGAACTGACCGAGGAGGATGGCGTTGGGCTGGTGGTCGATCTAGGTTCAGCCCGAGCGATTAGCGCCGTACGACTGCAGTTGGCCGGCATCGGTTCTTCGATTTCGATCAAGGTTGGCTCTCAACCCGATGCCGCCATTGGCGACTGGGCACTGTTGGCTGAAGCAGACACCATCGGCGACACGATCGATCTGCGCTCCCCCCGACCGGTGGTGGGCCGGTATCTCCTGGTGTCGTTCACCCGGTTGCCGCCGGTCAATGGTGCCTACCTCGGCGGCATCCGCGAGGTGGCGGTGCTCAATCGTTAGCCGTGCCCTAGGCAACATCGAACGCCCCACCACTAGGCTTGCGGCCGTGGCTGATCCAACCGATGCGCAATTATTGGCAGCCCACTGTGATGGCGACCCAGATGCGTTCGCCGAGATTGTTCGCCGACACAAAAATCGCCTCTGGGCAGTGGCGATGCGCACAACCGGTGACTCCGAGGAAGCCTCAGACGCCCTCCAGGATGCCTTGATTTCGGCCTACCGTCGGGCAGGCCAGTTTCGTGGTGATTCAGCCGTCACCACCTGGCTGCACCGCATCGTGGTCAATGCCTCACTGGATCGGCTGCGACGCCGCGCGGTTCGACCCTGGGTGCCACTACCGGAAGAATCCGGCGATAGTGGCGACCGAGCCACCCTCACCGACCGGGCTTCCCTCGTTGATCCCCGCGATGCTCTGGATGCCCGCGAAACAACGATCGAGATTGCCGCCGCGCTCCAGGAACTACCCCCCGATCAACGCACGGCCATCGTGTTAGTTGATTTGGAAGGCTGGTCAGTGGAGGAAGCGGCAAAGATCATGGATTGCCCCGCCGGCACCGTGAAGAGCCGTTGCTCCCGTGGTCGGGCAAAATTAGCCCGCCGACTTCAACATCTGCGGAACCCCGACGGCCATGAGCCCGTCACACCGGCGAATGGAGGTGAACGCAACGGTGCGTGAAGATTCAACAGACCCCGGAAGCGGTCTGAATGAGCAAGACCTAGACGCTGTGTCGACAGGTATTGCTGATGGCTCCGTTGCGGACGCTGAAGAACTCGACATTGACTCGTCGGTCGAATTTGGCGACCTCGCCTCGACCCACCCCGAACTTGCTGGCCTGTTCGCCGATCAACCCACACCGGTGATGCCCGATGCCGTGTGGCAGCGGCTGTCCGCCGCACTCGCGCAGGAAACTCCGCTCACCCAGGCATCCACCCAGGCAGGCACTGCTCCCGCACCTGCTGGCGCTGCTATCCACCACATTGACCAGGCCCGCAGCGCTCAATCAGGTGCTCATTCAGGTGCTAGCCGAACCCGTCGCCGTGGACCCCTCTTGGCCGCAGCGGCCAGTCTGGTTTTGATCGGTGCGGTCGGCATACCGGTCGTTCTCAACTCCGGTACTTCCCCGCCACCGCCTGTTGCCGATGGCGCACCCATCGCCGCAAGTCAGACACCCGAGGTGCCCACCGACACAACCACCCAACCCGATCTCGGGGCACCTGAACCATCAACTGCCCCCAAGGTCACTGACACCGTGCCCGCACAGATCGTGGTTGCCTCTGGAATTAACTACGACGGTGACGCCATGTCGACCCAGGTGGCGGACCTACTCGGCGCCGCCGGTGTCGTCTCTGCTCCCATGCCAGATCTCAGTGATCCCAGCATGGCTGATCCAGATTCGATGCTGATGGTTGATGAGGTCGTCTCGGCAGCGGGCAGTACACCCACCGGCTACCCCCCTATGGTCGGCAGTGCTGGGTTTACCGCTGACGTTGACGATATGCGCAATTGCGTCGAGCGCTTGAAGGCGTTCCTCTCCACCAAGATGGCGCCGGAACCGATCACGACTATGCCGGCGCTGGTGGTGGACCGAGCCAGTTATCAGGGGGCTGACTCTGGTGTGGTGGTGTGGCTGAATGATCGTGGCAACGGTGCTAGTCGACTTGATGTGGCCGTAGTTCGACCCACGTGCACAGCAGCCGATGTCGATCAGGCCATGTGGTTTAGCTACGACCTGCCCTAGCCTGCTGCCTAACCCCACGAAAGTGCATCGGTCTCCCACCTACTTCAGGAAAAGTCTGCGCGCCTAGGATTGAAGTCGTTCCTCGACCACATCCGACCACCCTGCAAGGGAGTTCACAATGTCTGCCACTGATCCCACCGTCGTGCACGATGTGGTCATCGTGGGCTCTGGGCCCGCCGGCTACACCGCGGCTGTCTACTGCGCCCGGGCACAACTGGCCCCGGTTCTCCTTGAAGGTGCAGTCACCGCCGGTGGCGCCTTGATGAACACCACCGAGGTCGAAAATTTCCCCGGCTTCGCCGAAGGCATCATGGGCCCAGAGCTCATGGAGAGCATGCGCGCGCAGGCTGCTCGATTCGGCACCACCATCGTCACCGATGATGCCGTTGAGATGACTTTGCAGGGTGCGATCAAACAGATCCGTGACGGCGCCGGCAACGAATACCTGGCCCGTTCAGTGATCTTGGCCATGGGTTCAGGTTACCGAGAACTAGGCCTCGAAAATGAAAAGCGGCTTTCCGGCCACGGGGTGTCCTGGTGTGCCACCTGCGACGGATTCTTCTTCCGCGATGCAGATATCGCCGTCGTCGGCGGCGGTGATTCAGCCCTGGAAGAAGCAACCTTCCTCACCCGATTCGCTCGATCTGTCACGGTCATTCATCGTCGCGACTCTCTGCGTGCCAGCAAGATCATGCAGGAACGCGCGCTGAACGACCCCAAGATCACCTTCGCCTGGAACAGCGCGGTGGAGGATCTACTAGGAGACGACAAACTCACCGGTGTGGTGCTGCGCGACACCGAAACCAACGCTGCCCGCGAACTCGACGTAACCGGCCTCTTCATTGCGATCGGACACGACCCACGCTCTGAGCTCATCAAGGGCCAGGTCGACCTCGACGACTCCGAATACGTACTCGTTGACGCACCCAGCACAAACACCAATATCCCCGGCGTTTTCGCCTGCGGTGACCTGGTGGATCACACCTATCGGCAGGCAATCACCGCCGCGGGCACCGGCTGCGCTGCCGCACTTGATGCCGAACGCTTCCTCGCCTCTTCCCACTGAGTTATCCCACCAAATCTAAGGACAAGCCATGACAGACGCAGCGACCCGAGTGGTCACCGATGACTCCTTCGCCACCGATGTGCTCGCCAGTGATAAGCCGGTCATCGTGGACTTCTGGGCACCATGGTGTGGCCCATGCAAAATGGTGGCGCCGATCCTGGAAGACATCGCCACCGAACATGTCGCTTCCGTGGTCGTGGCGAAGATGAACGTCGACGAAAACCCCAAGACGCCGGCCCATTACGGAATCACTTCAATTCCCACATTGAACGTGTACTCCGGTGGAGAACTGGTGAAGACGATCATCGGGGCCAAGCCCAAGGCAGCGTTACTCGCCGACCTAGCGCCCTACCTCGGATAGCAGTGGCGCAGTCTCTACTGCGCCTGGGGGATACCGGTCCCGCAGTCGCCGATATTCGACAGCGACTGCACCGGCTGGGCTTCGTTGACCAGCCCGGTCGACATGCGGCGACATCGGTTTTTGATGAGGCGTTAGCAGATGGTGTCCGGGCGTTTCAACAGCATCGCGGCATCCCAGTCGATGGCATTGTGGGTCCGCAAACCTTTCGCCACATTGACGAGGCTCGCTGGTCCCTGGGTGATCGCGTACTGCTTTTTAACCCTGGCCACCTCATGTCCGGTGACGATATTTTTGCCCTGCAAGGGCGGCTAGTGGGCTTAGGTTTCGACTGCGGTCGTCCCGATGGAGTTTTTGGCGTGTCCACCGACGCAGCAATGCGTGAGTTTCAACGCAATGTGGGTGTCAACGCTGATGGCACGTGTGGCCCCGAAACGTTCATGGCCCTCGACCGGCTCACTCGCACCGTGGGTGCGGGCCAACTTGCGGTGCCGTTGCGCGAGCAAATCAGTTGGGACACCGTGCGCAGCGGAGTGGCCGGCAAGGTCGTCGTGCTTGATCCCGGTGGTGCTGACGCCGATGAGGAACTCGCCGCTGTTGAAGCGCAAATTCTCGCCGATGTTTGTGCCCGCATTGAGGGACGCCTCGCCGCACTCGGCACCCAGGTACTCATGACTCGGCCATCTGCCCCAGAGCTCATCCCGGAAAGTGAGCGCGCCGCATTCGCCAATGAAACCGGCGCAGATCTGGTGGTGTCACTCCATGTCGAACGCATTGACCTGCCCCGGGCGAACGGGGTGGCCACGTTTTACTTCGGTGACCCCAGCGGCGGTGCTCATTCACTGTCCGGACGCACCGCGGCCGACATCATTCATGACCTACTCTGCTCGCGCACCGACGTCACTGACTGTCGGGTACACCCGCGCACATGGGACCTATTGCGCATGACCCGCATGCCAGCGGTGTGGATTGAATTGGGCTATCTATCCCACCCGCGCGACGCCGCGCGGTTGACTTCCTTAACGTTTAAAGATGCCGTCGCCGATGCGATCGCTGAGGGTGTGGTGGCCTACTTTTCACCGGTGTTCAACGATGGCGAGGCCACAGCACCGCAACGGTAAAGGCCACTGCTGTGGCGACTACACCCCAGGCTAGGCCGCGGATCACATCGTGGTTTGTCGACATTTCCATCACCCCTCATCACGCCAACCGCGCCTATATAGGAGAGCATAGGACCTATGTCTGTACCGGGTAATCGTCTTGATCCTTGGATCAATGCCTACGCCCAGCGCGCACGGGGCATGACAGCCTCAGAGATTCGGGCCCTTTTCGCTGTTGCATCCCGACCTGAAGTGGTTTCCCTCGCCGGTGGCATGCCCTACGTATCTGCACTCAATCTCGATGCCCTCGCCGACACCGTGGCGGATCTACTCCGAACCGAGGGCGCCCAAGCGTTGCAGTACGGCTCCGGCCAGGGCGACGTCACCCTTCGTGACCAAATTGGTCAGGTAATGGCACCGGTTGGTATCCAAGCCCACCCCGACGACATCGTGGTGACCACAGGTTCACAAATGGCCCTCGATCTCGTTACCCGAGTGTTCTGTGATCCCGGCGACGTGGTGTTCGTTGAGGCACCTTCCTACGTCGGTGCCCTCGGTGTTTTTCGTTCCTATGAGTGCACCGTTATCCATGTGCCGATGGACGAACAGGGCCTGAACCCGGTTGCGCTGGCCGAGGCCATTAGTTCAGCGCGCGCACTCGGCCTGCAACCCAAAATGATTTACACCATTCCCTCATTTCATAATCCAGCCGGAATTACGCAGGGTCCAGATCGTCGCCACGAGATCCTCGAGGTCGCCCAGCGCAATAATCTGCTACTCCTAGAGGATGATCCCTACGGCTTGCTCGGCTTCGACGATGTTGGTTTCGGCGACGCGCCGCCGCGAGCCATCCGTGCCGACGATGCAGATGGCGTTGTATACCTCGGCTCTTTTTCCAAAACCATCGCCTCAGGTTTGCGCGTGGGCTGGGCTGTAGCACCACACGGGGTTCGCGAGAAACTCGTACTCGCAGCCGAGGCTGCCGTGCTCTGCCCCTCCAACTACGCGCAGATGACGATCAGTTCCTACCTCGCCACTCAGCCCTGGCGGGAGCAGATCAAGGTGTTTACCGAAACGTACCGACAGCGTCGGGATGCGCTTTTAGGTGCACTGCAACAACACATGCCAACCGGGACCACCTGGACCACTCCTGCCGGTGGCTTCTATTCTTGGCTCACCCTGCCCGCCGGTCTTGACGCCACGGCAATGCTGCCCCGCGCCATCACCGCCCTCGTTGCCTACGTCCCCGGCACGGGCTTCTTCGTTGACGGTCAGGGACGCCAACATATGCGCCTGTCCTACTGCTACCCCGAACCTGACCGCATCATCGAGGGGGTTCGCCGACTTGCCGGGGTCGTTGAGGAAGAACTTCAACTCACCCGCACCTTCGGCACCACCCACACGCTGCACCAGGCGAACGGGCCATCTACTCCGACACCAGACTTGCAGTAGGGATCAACATGCAGGTTGTGGTTCTTGCCGGTGGGCTATCACCAGAGCGCGACGTATCTTTGCGATCTGGCCGACGGGTGGCGGAGGCGCTGCGGACCGCTGCGCCCGATTGGGAGATTCGCGAGCGTGACATCGACGCACACCTACTCGATGAACTCACCCGAATGAGGCCAGACTGCATAGTGCCGGTGGTGCACGGTGCAGCTGGTGAGGATGGCACATTGCCTGATGTGCTGGAATGCCTTGATCTGGCCTATGTAGGTTCACGGCCCAACCCTTCGCGGACGGCCTTCGACAAGACCATCGCTAAATCGCTGATGCGCCGGGCTGGGCTTTCCACACCCGCATCAGTTTCTCTGCCGCACAGTACTTTTCGTGACCTTGGTGCCGCGGGCGTTCTCCATGCCCTCGCTGCGCGCATCGGTATGCCCGCGGTCGTTAAGCCCGCTCGGGGAGGATCAGCACTCGGCGCCAGTGTGGTTCACCAACCCCAAGACCTACCGGCCGCGATGGTCGGTGCTTTCGCCTACGGCGAGGTCGCACTCATCGAGGCATTCATCACCGGTACCGAGATTGCGGTGGGCGTCATCGATTCACCCGATGGCCCCCGTGCGCTACCCGCGGTTGAAATCGTGCCCGATAGCGGCTTCTACGACTATGCCGCCCGCTACACCGCAGGCGCCACGGAGTTCTACGTACCGGCCCGCATTTCCGGCGAAACCGCCGCCGCTGTTGCTGTCGCTGCCATCAACGCCCACACAAGCCTGCGCCTTCGTGACTGGTCACGTATTGATTTCATCGTTGACCACGCGGGTGTGCCCTGGTTCTTGGAAGCCAATGTTGCTCCGGGTATGACCGAAACCTCGCTGGTTCCCCAGGCCCTCAGCGCCGATAACTTTGATATTGGCCGGCTCATGGTGGAACTGGTAAAAACGGCTGTTCAACGCATTCAGGAGTGACTTCTGTTCGCGGTCACTGTTGCCGGGCAGCTAGTTGGGCGGGTCGATCTGATCCAAAATGCGCAGTAGATCGTCAAGATTGGCAAAGTCAATCACGATGCGGCCACGAGCCTTCGCTGTTCGAGCACCGGTAATCCCAACCCTGGTCTCTAGCCGGTCGCCGACCCGAGACTCCACCGCTAAGGTTGCATCCAACATCTCCGGTGATAATCCTGCTGATCCCTTGCCACGCTTGGCTTTTGGAGTTTTTCCAGAATCCAACGCAACGATCTCCTCGACGCTTCGCACCGAAAGCCCCTCGGCCACTATGCGGGCAGCCAGCTTTTCAATTTTGGCGTCATCAGTGAGGCCCAGGAGTGCTCGGGCATGTCCGGCAGATAGCACACCAGCGGCCACCCGACGTTGTACGGCAGCAGGCAACTTCAATAGCCGCAGCGTATTTGCGATCTGTGGGCGTGACCGCCCTAGTTTGGTAGCCAGTTCTTCCTGGGTACCACCAAAGTCAGCGAGTAGTTGTGAGTAGGCAGCGGCTTCTTCCAGTGGATTAAGTGCAGCGCGGTGCAGGTTCTCCAAGAGGGCATCTCGCAGTAGTGCATCATCCTCGGTGGGTCGGATGAGGACCGGAATGAGGTCTAGGCCAATTTCTTGGCACGCCCGCCATCGGCGCTCACCGGCCACTAATTCATATGCGGTCAGCCCACCGGTAGCCGGGCGAACAACGACCGGCTGCAGCAGACCGATCTGTTGGATCGAGTGCACCAACTCGGCCATGTCATCGGCGTCAAAGGTGGTGCGTGGTTGGCGAGGGTTGGGGCTGATTTGATCCGGCGCTATCTCCAGATAACGAATAATATCGGTCGCTTGATCTGGCAAAGTTGTTGTGCTGGAACGACTTTGACTATCACCGATTAAAGCGCCAAGACCTTTGCCAAGGCCGCGCCGTGATTCAGCCACGAGGACCAGCCAGTTCGGTAGCCGCACTGCGATAAGCGATGGCACCGGCAGAATCTGCGTCATAGGTCAAGATTGTTTGGCCAAAGGATGGAGCCTCACTCAATCGCACCGACCGCGGGATCACGGTGGGCAGTACCTGATCGGTGAAATGGGTGCGCACCTCATCTGCCACCTGGGTTGATAGCCGGGTGCGGGCGTCGTACATGGTCAACAACACCGCGCCAATGACGAGATCTGGGTTGAGGTGAGCCTTCACCAACTCCATCGTGCGCAGCAACTGTGAAACCCCCTCGAGTGCGTAGTACTCACATTGAATGGGCAGGAGTACCTCTCGGGCAGCCACAAAAGCATTGATCGTGAGTAGGCCT
>Ga0075109_1001092_pt1 | contig 17425 bp, 15 predicted proteins | sample AntAceMetag02UKD_FD_69798 | JGI IMG/M metagenome (GOLD analysis project Ga0075109, IMG submission 69798) | Saline lake microbial communities from Ace Lake, Antarctica - Antarctic Ace Lake Metagenome 02UKD | ecosystem: Environmental > Aquatic > Non-marine Saline and Alkaline > Saline | place...
AGTCCGCGATGTTGAGTTTGCATGATAGGTTTAGCCCTGGGTTAGATTGCGACTAGGCTTCTGGCAATGCCAAAAGTGTTACTAGTCTACCCACTTAAGGCAATAATTGTGCCAAGCCAAGGTGGCGAATTCAGTGGGTTGTGGGGGGTGTCTTCGCAAATGAGTCGCACCAATTTGGGGCGAGGCGAGTATGCATGCGAGGTTTTGGTGTTAATTCACACTAGTGTATTAATTATTATGACCTTCGTTGCTAACCCTGCCGTCAACGTAATACCAGCGTCCGCCTATGCGCTGGAAGCGAGAGCGCTCATGGTGAACACCGGCCTCTCCGCTAGATTCAAGATATCGTGCAACAAATTCAACGAAGGCTGAATCGTGTTCTTGGCCGGAATCGACAATACTCAGGGATAGCCAGTGCGTGGTTTTCATAGACAATGCCGCTGCGTCTAACCCTCTTCGGTAATCAGGGTGCCATGTTGCCAGCAAATAGTCGCCATACCCACCACAGGAGTGTGCCGTGTAGCGCGATCGCATTAGCTGTTTTGCCGTTTTAGCCAGCGCTGATAGGTTCAGCAGGGGACCGCAGCACCGATTAAAGGCGTTGCCGGAGTCACACCAGCAAACTGTTAGTTTCATGGGTGACTTCTTCGGAGTTTTATCGAAGGTCTCATTGGTGGTGTCACTAGATCTTTAGCCGGATATTGCATGAGATAAAATCACCAAAGACATTGATTTGGATCGGTTCTGAATAAGTTGAATCCGACATGCTTGTGCTATTGTACTTAAAAACTAATCAATACAGACAAAACCAGAGACCAATGAATCATACTCATAAACCTTTTATCGCCGTATTGTTGATGGCAATATTGTCGCTGTTTACACAGTTTGCTGCAGCACAATCTGTTGTCGTTTCCCAGTGCCAGGGACAATGCCCGATATATCAATCTGCAGATGCTGCTCGCAACTCAAAACTACTAATTCATCACGTTTATGCGGCAGGGCTCAATAGTCAAACCGGGCTCGCGGATTGGGTAGCCTATAGAATGACCAAAGAGGCTGTAGGGTTGGCATCGTTGCTTTCACGGAGTTGGCAGCCAGATCGTTTGGTAGAGATCCCCGACGAACTAGAGATCATCGAATCCACAGCCGCTCAGGTCTCATTGGCGAGTATTAGTCAAAGCGACAATCCTTATTCTGGAATTAGCCCTCCCACGCAGCAACATGAAAACCGAGCACGGTTCGCGCCAATTACAAGTTTTGCGAATACACCTTACTGGGCCGACTTGAACAACTTGACCAACATGGTTCCCATGCCGCCCCTTTTGAGATTGGGTGCTTGGCTTAGGTTAGAGCAATCACTAAATACGCTGCTTAGTCTCGAAGACGAGTTATACGTTATTACCGGGCCCTTGTTTTTGATTACCGGTGCTTTGAGCGCAAACTCTGCGGCTGCAGGTTTTAATCCTGCCGCCTATTTTAAAGTGGTCGTCGACAAAAGTGGCTATGCTGCATTTGTGTTCAGAGAAGATCTTGAGCAATCAGCCGCCTACTGCGACCAACGCAGTCCTCTGGATCAGATAGAGCAAATGAGCGGATTAATACTGTTGCCAGGAATTAAAAATAATCAGTCTTCCTCGTTACAAGCTAAACTGAGCTGTCACTAGCCGTAGTTTGAAAAGCTTCGTTTGCAATGGCAATAGCAAGACAAAATCATCGTTCTAAAACTAAAAAAGCTGAGCCAATGCGAGTCATATTAACTGTAGCTGCGCTATTAACTGCTATTTCAAGTTCCATGACTTATGCACAGCTAGATTTGGCACAATAAAACTCTTTGGGTTATGGGCACCATCGTATAAATACGTCAGATATTGAAGAACACAAAAATTTTTGGGGGCAAGGACTCAGTTGGAATATAGTGTCTGTTGGTGAATCAATAGCTCAACTAGTTTCATTTCCTAACCTGCTAGTTTTTCTGACCGCTAGGCCGCCCACCGGAGGCACCCGTAGATCTATAGTGAATCATGTAGGTTTGAACTACCGACATTCACCCCGCCGTGGCCCCTCTAACCGACATAGGATAGGGCCGCAGGTAGAAGGGAACATCATTGCCTTCGTTTTAGGTTCTGATGGTGTAAAAGTTGAGCTGATTGAAAACAAGACGAATGCCAATGAGATTCAGCTTCATCATATTTATTGGGCAGCGACTGAGGGCGAAGAAATGCGAGCATGGTATACGGAACACTTTTCTAGGATAAGTGGAACTCGTATCGGTTAGCCAGCGATCCAGCTTCCGGGTATCAATTTGACCTTTGTACCGCCGGTAACTGAAATGGTCGCAACAAAGGCAAGAGTGTTAGATCACATTGGATTTAAGATTGACGGTCTAGAAGAATTTTATAAAGGGCTCTAAGCCAAAGGAATCGTTTTGGATCGTGGCTATACTGAGGTTCCACCTTTGGGCTTAGCGGTGGCATTTTCCACTGATTTGGGGGCACTTACATTGAGTTGAGCGAGGGGCTGGATGCCATTAATTAGTTCCTAGCCTTGACTGGGTCCCAGAAGATTCTTACCGTCAGCCCGGCTCACTTGTTAAAGATAGACTCTCCCGGTTTCTTGTTAAGGGGCATCTTTTTTAGTGGGCACTGATGCCTTAAAAGAGTCGCGATTTTTTTCGCTGCGCCTTACGCCGGGGGTCTCCCTTGAAGATATTTTAAAGAGCCGTCGACGTCACACAGCAAGTGCATACTATCTTGTCAGTACCTGTATATTTACCCGACCCCATTCTGATCATCTTCCTTATCAACTGGCTCACTTTTGATTATCTTGGTCCCGGTGAACATGGTTGATATGAGGCTGCCCCCTTCTTTTTTCTCGGTATAACAACACCAGCTACATGGACGACAATTGCGCACATGAGAATGTAGAAACTGGTTTCGTGTAAGGCAATGAAAGGCTTTCGAAAAGAACGCCTGGCATCCTAGGTCGCCGTGTCATGCATATCAGGAGCATAGGGCACCAGCGTTGCAGGGTCCACACCTAGGGCAGCGACCCACTGGGCAATCCAGAAACCAAGGGGTGGGAAAACAAATCAGTGCCTGCCAGCATCAGGTCAGTGACAGCCTGTATGGCGATGAGTATCAGCAGCGCCGTCGCTCCGATCCTGCCAATCGGATTATGGCCTAAATAGTTTTCAGGCGATCCCGAGACAAACGCTATCGCGTAGCTACGTAGGGAGTGGAGATAAAATCTGCCGCTAGGCAGAAAGTCGCGCCAGCGCGCATAACGATTTCCCTTGTAGGCCCGCACAAAACGGAAAAGAAGATTGAGGGCAAGGACATAGCCGATAAATGAGTGCACCGTTTTCAGATCGATTTTGCCAGCATTGGACACATCTAAACTTTCTGCGTAGAGAATCTTGGTGCCGACCTCGGCCAGGACCCAATATACAGGGCACATTGATCCGGTGAAGCTAACGGCATCCGGCATCCGGCATCCCTGACTTGATAAGCTTTTGTTTCAGACATTCACTTCCTCCTTCATTCAGCCAGTCTAATCTGGCGATCTGTAATAGCAGTAGCCACTCAATCGAGGATACTGAAGGGCATGCTTTTAAGCGTCAATTGAGAGCCTTGTGACGCTTGGCCGAGAACAGCTGCTTCAAAATCACGGCCTATCAGTACCGATCAATGAGGGAGCCAAAAAGAGGCACTCATTCCTTAAAAAAATGCTGTTTTCGCTATCCGATTCAAGAAACCCTTATAAGGCTCATAATTATTAACTTCATAGTACGGTTAGCTATGCTTTAGTTTGCGCCTAATACCAGCTATTTGTTTAATTGAGACGGGCATTGATAGAGACTTACAATTTCAGGATCTGGCAAACTAGAATGTTCATCAGCGCGAGGGCAGTTAACTCGATTTAAAAGATCACTGATAATATTTAGGCGCGCAGCTTTTTTATTGTCTGCTTTTACAATCGCCCAAGGCGCTATGTTTGAATGGGTCCTTCGAAGCATCTCGTTACGCGCCTCGGAATACTGGTCCCATTTTTCGATGGCAATTGCATCAACCGGGCTTGTTTTCCATTGAGTCAGTGGACTCTTTTTTCGATTAGCCAATCTTTTTCTTTGTTCTTCTTTGCTGATGTCTAAATAATATTTAAGTACATCAATGCCAGAGCGAACTAAAAGCGACTCGAAGTCATTTACCGTTTCGAAAAAGCACTCGTATTCTTCCTCAGTACAATACCCCATCACTTTTTCGACACCGGCTCTGTTGTACCAACTTCGATTAAACAGGACCATTTCAGCCATTGATGGCAATTTGTCGACATATCGTTGGTAATACCATGACTGGGTCTCACTCAGCGTGGGCTTACCCAATGCAACTACACGTACTTCGCGGGGACTCATGTGGCGTGTTATGCGCTTAATGACGCCATCTTTACCGCTAGCATCTCTACCTTCAAAAATAATCAGGATTTTATGGTTGTACTGAATGATGTGCCGCTGAAGCCTGGTCAGTTCGACTTGAAGTACTCTCAGTTTAGTCTTGTAATTCTCAACATGGCTGCTCATTTAGACCTCATCTGGCGCATCATTAAAATGACGAGTTTTTGGATTAAGATATATTTCCGCTTTTGTCAATTATTGCAGGTATTACTAGACTTCAGCCACTACCTTTCTTCAAAACAAGAAGATCGCAAGGGGCACTATCCAGTATTTTTTCCGCCGTGCTGCCAACAACTAACCTTTCTAATCTATTCCTTGATAGCGCGCCTATAACAAGCACATTGGAATGAGTACCTTCTAGATGTGATAGAAGCTCTCTGTGTACGTCCCCCCTAGCAATATTAACCTGCTCTGGGTCGATGCTATGCTTGGCCAGTAGCTCATACATTTTTTGATTACGTTGCTTCTTTTGCTCGTTGTTTTGAGCTGTTTCAGGAAGCATGCCAACAGCTGCCGAATTCGGTGGGTAATAAGCATGAAACACACTAGGTATTTGATTGGCCTCATGTGCCAAATTTTCAGCCGCTCCAATAAGAGCATCGTTCAGTTTAAATTGATCTGATTTACTGTGCAGGGGATCAACAGCAGCAACGATGTTGCCGGCCTTGTACCAAGCTTGAGGCTTAACCAGCAATAAGGGGGCTGGGCATGATCGAATGAGTTGCCAGTCCGTATTAGTCAGCAACGTTTGTTTTAGTGCGCTGTGCTTGTGTGTGCTTTTCAGAACTAGATCGGGTGCAAGACCATTGGCTCTATCTATAATCGATTGAGCTACATTTTTTAAATCGCAAAGGTGTGTTGTTAGAACAATACCAAGTTCTGAAAATTCAGCCTTTATTGCATCTAGCAGGCAGTCTTCAAGCCCACCTTTATTTAAGTCACTTGGCTTGGCTGAATTTGGCGCAAAGTATACTTTCTGACCGTCAATGCCATGGCAATTTATAAATAGCTCCACCTTGGCGTTCGATGATGTAGCCAACAGTTTCGCTCGCTCAACTACGTGATCTCTAAGGACTGTGGGATCAATTACTACCAATAGTATTTTCGAGTTGTTCATAGTCAAAATTCCAATTGTTAAGGTCAATTTCTGTTATCGAGTTTATTTAGGCGTTATACCTTATGTTAAAATTCACAAATAAGATTAGTGTATTGAGTCGTTAAGTTGAGGCCATAGCTAATCGCTCGCTTATAGCTGGTGGAGTGAGTGCACACACTTGAAAATATTCATGCTTTTGTGTTTCGTGCATCGATTTTTTTTCTTCATCGACGATTCGTCAGATGACAATTGATGCAGCCACCCGATACAACCCCTGCACCGTAGTAACGAGGTGGATTCAGCGTGGCTGCCGTTCGAGCCTGCCCAACGGTGGCTAGAAAGGTTGCCATGTCATTTTGTAAGAAAGGGTGGTTAGAACCGGCTACGTCAGCTTGAATGCTGCTGGCAATGTGTCCTATGTTGTCCAGAATATCTACAACCTGCTGTTGCCGATCTAATAGCGCCTTGCTCTCGTGGGCCAGCGCTAGGTCAAGTTGCTGAATCTCATATCTAAACACGTGCATTCGAGAAGTTATCTCTTCGCGGTTAACATAGTTAAATTTTGATGGATAAGTAACTTCCGGCACAGTTCCTGCAAAATCGCTGCAGGCAACCAACGCTAGTATTAATGTCAGCACAGCAAGCAGCCGAGCACATAGCCTGTTAGTGAAAATATCCACAGCTTCTTTCTCCTAGTAGAAGCCTACAGCCTACTCCTTCCTCGTTAAAGCCAGATTGATCTCTATCAGATAATCAGTTCCGGGTTGCAGTAATATCAGATGTTGCTTATATCCTAGGTCATCAAATTAAACTTTCGAAATCAGGGTGGGAAGCGGATGTCAGAATTAAAAGCTTATCAAGTCTGGGATGCAGGGTCCCGTTGGTTCCACTGGATCAATGTGCTCTGTGTATTGGGTCTGGCCGGTGTCGGCACCATGATTCTCTACGCCAACAGTTTTGATGTGTCCAACGCTGGCAAAATCAACTTGAAAACGGTGCATGTATTTATCGGTTATGCGTTTGCCCTGAATCTGGTTTTTCGTTTTGTATGGGCCTTCACAGGAAACCGCTATGCCCGCTGGCGCAGTTTTCTGCCCGGCGGTAAAGGTTATCTGCACTCCCTGCGTAGCTACGTGACAGCGTTTGTCTCGGGGCCACCAGAAAACTATTTAGGCCATAATCCGATTGGCAGGATCGGAGTAACTTTGCTGCTTATGCTTATCACCATTCAGGCTGTTACTGGCTTGGTGCTGGCGGGGACTGATTTGTTTTTCCCACCCTTTGGTTTCTGGATTACCCAGTGGGTCGCCGCCCCAGGTGTGGACCCTGCAACACTGCTGCCCTATGCTCCTGAGATGTATGACACCGCTGCCTGGGATGCCATGCGTTCTTTTCGAGCGCCTTTCATTACCTTGCATGAAATCAGCTTCTACATTCTTATGTGCGCAATTTTGATTCACGTAGCTGGCGTCATTATCACCGAGAAAAAAGAGGGCGGCAGCCTCATATCGGCCATGTTTACCGGGACCAAGATAATCAAAGGTGAGCCAATTGATAAGGAAGATAATCAGAAAGGGGACGACTAATTTGTCGGTATTCTCCAGGCGTCCTTGCAGGCGATCGCAAGACAATTCCCTTTGGGTAATTATGAAAGGTAGTGGCTGACTTTAGTTCTAGCCGCCTTTTTTGAAAAAGACGCGCAATCGCGCAACCGCGCCTTCATCCCAATTGGCAATAAAGTCAATCGGGATGAGGATGACGTAGGCAGTGCCATTACGGAATAGCGTCTTCAGTTCGTAACGCACATTGCCAATGAGTGTTAGTCACAGACGCTTTTCGGATGCCGCCGGGTGAGAGATATACCGACAAATCTTCTCTAGCTTCTTGCGCTAATGGGCGTTGGGCGCAAGGCCAGCATGGAGGCTGAATACAGCTAGTTATGCCGCCCGATTAGAACCTAGGATGGAGATCATCCTTTATTAAAGTCTATCAGTTACTCAACCACAACACTTCACTCAAGAAAAACACTAGGTATTGTTCCTTACAGACCTGTTCATGCAATTACGCTAGTGTTTGATAGACGGTCTTTGTATTTCATGTGATTGATAAGCTCCCATTGGTAATTCAGCAAGATTCACTCAAGCCAAAACTACATTCTAAAAAAACGTGCAGGTAGAAAAAAATAGCTATTGCTTATAGCTCCCTACACTAGTTGTAAGGCCCATATCTTTAAGTTGTAAGGCTACATATTTTTAGTTTCTTCAAAAGGAGAATACCATCCCCGCAAAAAAACAAAATAGCGCAGACTCTCAAAGCAGAGACACCCCGCCTGATCTGCGCAAAGTGGCGAATAAAATTTTACAATATTATAAGAGGCTGCCGGGTGGTAAATTTAGCACTACCTTGACAATATTATTTTTTTTAGCTCTTATTGTTACTGGCTACACCGCCGTGTACACAGTGCCTAGTGATTCAGTGGCTGTGGCATTAAGATTTGGTAAGTTTCAAGAAATCTTGCCACCAGGCCTGCATGTGAAGATACCCTTGGGGGTTGACCGCGTCACAATAGTACCAACTAAACGCCAGCTAAAGCAGGAGTTTGGTTTTTCTACCTCAGGGGCTACCGACCCCTATCAAAATATCAATCCTAACAATAATATCCGCTCATTTGCGCCAAGTATTTCACCCGCAAATAATCAGCTTGAAGAAACCCAAATGGTAACGGGTGATCTAAATACCGCGCTGGTTGAATGGGTGATTCAATACCGTATAGCTGATCCCAAAAATTACCTATTTGAGGTGCGCGATCCTGCTGGCACTTTGCGCTATGTGTCTGAATCAGTGATGCGTGAAGTGGTAGGCGATAGAACCGTGGATGAGGTGATCACTATCGGTAGGCAGGAGATTGAAGTTGAAGCTTTAAGAAAAATGCAGGCACTGGCGAGTAAATATGTCATGGGGATCAGTATTGATCAGGTACAGTTAAAAAATATTAATCCGCCAGTACCGGTGCAGGCTTCCTTTAATGAAGTCAACCAAGCTCAGCAAGAAAAAGAGAAGCTTATTAACGAGGCAAGGCGAGAATATAACCGGGTTATTCCGCTGGCCGAGGGTGAGCGTGATCAACGCATAAGGGAAGCCGACGGCTACCGGCTTAAACGCATTAATGAAGCCCAGGGTGACGCCTTACGTTTTAACGCCTTATTTGATGAGTATCAAGAGGCACCAGAGGTCACGCGCAGGCGAATATATCTAGAGACAATGACAGCTGTGATGCCAACCATTAAAGAAAAAATCATTATCGATAGCCAGGCGATGGGGGTATTACCTTTATTAAATTTAACACCGCCCACAAATCAACGAATAGCAGGTGAACGACCATGAAACCCTTTCTACAAGTAGGCAGTAGCATTTTAGCAGTACTTGCAGCGGTAACATTATACAGCTCTTTGTATACCGTGAACGAAGTAGAGCAGGTGGTTATTACTCAGTTTGGCAAGCCGGTAGGAAAGCCAATTAGAGATGCGGGCATAAAACTTAAAGTACCCTTTATTCAACAGGTCAATTCTATCGACAAGCGCGTACTAGAATGGGAAGGCACGCCCTCAGACATGCCGACTAAAGACAAGTTGTATATTTCAGTGAGCCTATATGCCCGCTGGCAGGTAACCGACCCACTGCAATACTTTTTGCGTCTGGGGGATGAGCGCAGCGCCCAATCTAGACTGGATGATATTTTTGGCAGTGAGACCCGCAATGCGGTAGCCACACATGAGTTAATTGAAATTATTCGCACGACTAAAGATCGCCAACCTTTGCGAGACGCATCACTGACTGAAGCTGAAAAAGAGCAGAATATTGGCAGTTTGGTGCCTATTAGTATTGGCCGCTTAGTGGTGGAGCAAGATATATTCAATGCGGCGGCAGAAAAAGTTCGAGTGTTCGGTATTGAACTCATGGATATTCGCTTTAAACGTATTAATTACAACGAAAGTGTAAGGCCTAAAATTTACGAGCGTATGATAAGTGAACGTCGTCAAATAGCTGAGCGCTTTTTGTCAGAAGGTAAGGGCGAGGCCGCGCGCATACGAGGCAACCGAGAGCGCGATTTAGACAAGATTCAATCGGAAGCTTATCGTGAGGTAGTAGAAATTCGAGGTAAAGCCGACGCTAAGGCCGTCGCTATTTACGCTTGTGCACACAATCAAAATCCGCAATCCGTTGCATTTTATTCCTTTACTCGCTCTTTGCAGGCTTTTGAGAAAACGCTTGGTCAAAACACAACATTGGTGTTGTCGACCGACAGTGAGTTATTTAGGTATTTACAGGATACTCAAGTGAGGTCGATGCCAGTAGAAACTAAACCCTGAGTTGATAACTGACGTGCATTGAATTGGCTTGCACTGCCTTCTCTTCCCCTGTATTGCCTTGCCCTAAGGGAAAGCTGACAGCACCTATCTATGGAGGCGCCCTTGCCGGTTTAACACGGGCCCTATTGTTGGCAGCAGCTTTCTCCTTAAGGTGCTTAAGTACCATTGTCAATGGCTACTGAATCTTTCGCCTAGATAATGACATGCCTAATTGACGGAAGATCCACTCGAAGTATTCAGGTTGGGTCTGGAATAGGCTGATGCTGTCAGGTTTGCGTAAAAATAATGTCTGACCCGCATTGAGAGTGTCAGTTCTCAGTTTGAATCTAACAGTGAGTCTTCTTCTCTGATAGCAGATGCAGATCGATGAAAGTGTCAGATCTGTTCGTCGATGGTCGAACACCAATGCGCTTTCTTAAGCGGTTGCTGCGTAAACACCGCTTGGCAATGGAATGAGAGTAATGACTGGGCGTGAGCACGCATCTCACTGTGATATACAAGAACGTTCTCAAGTTGACTTAATAGATTCCTGCCGTGAGATGAAAGGCAAACCAAAAGTGGGTGGTAGATGGCAGTTCCAGCTAATCGTCAATATCAACACAAGCAAGATATCGCACTCAACCCCATAAATCACAAGAGCGTCTCACTTAGTGTATTCACTAAACGCCGTGCTGGTCTTTAGTTTCGGGCCGCCTATATGGACAAGCCGCGTTATTCAACAATCGCGTCTTCATCCCAGTTGGCAATAACTTGGTCTATACTCATATGATACCTACTCATTGCACCGTCGAATTGATTACGATAGGTGAGTCCAAGGTTAACGCCGTCTGCAACGATATTGCGAACTTTCCATGCGTCAGCACTGTTAGTCCTCATTGAGTAGTTGATCTTGTAGGTGGTGTTGTTTGTCGCACTAGCAATCATTCGCACCGTAGCTCGTCCGCTGTTCGCAGTGAAGTCGTTGTCGGGTTCTTGCACCTCGATTTTAGCAACTTCAAATGCCATGAAGCTTTCTAGATACAAACGCACCATAGTGGTTTTAAATATTTGTCGAAAAAGTTCAGCTTGATCTGTGCTAACACCGCTGGAGTGGTTTCCTATTACAGCACTGGCAATAGAACTGAAATCAATAACGGGCTCTAGAACTTCCACAAGTGCTTGAACCATCTCTGCGTTAGTGACGTTGCCGTAGATATTTCTCTGTTCTTGTATTGTGGACAGAATCAATTCGGCAGATTCATCTACAAGCTGGTGAGGACCAATAATGCCGTCTTGTGCAAAAGCTATAGAGGTCGCAACTAGGTTAAAAATAATGACTGTAATAGTTAATCTTGGCCTGTACACAGTATTCTCCTTGCTATTTATTAATACTGAAAAAGTCATCCATGACTTTTTCAGTATGTCTTGCGTTAAAAGCTGGCGTAAAATGTCATTTTACTTGCTGTTGACGCACTCGCATTGCTCTTCACGAGCAACGGCTGCACATCCCTGTGCCGCTTATTTATTAATACTGAAAAGTCATCCATGACTTTTTCAGTATGTCTTGCGTTAAAAGCTGGCGTAAAATGTCATTTTACTTGCTGTTGACGCACTCGCATTGCTCTTCACGAGCCATTAAATAGTAGCTACTGCCTCAACCGATTTTCTCTGGTAGAAGATGATTAAGAGGGCTGGTAAGACGGTAAGGTTTGCAAGCAGGGCGAGGAACATTGCTAAGGCGGTAAGGAACCCAAAATAGACGGTGGGAACGAAGTTGGAAACGGTTAGTACAGAAAACCCAATGATCACTGTCGCTGAGGTGTAGTACATAGCGTGACCGATACTTGCATGGCTGTTTTGAACAGCTGACTTGACATCAATGCCACCGGCCATCTCCTTCTTGAATCGATGCAGATAGTGAATTGCGTCATCCACGCCAATGCCAATAATAATAGCCGCGATGGTGATTGTCATCATATCCAGTGGAATCCCGGCAAATCCCATAAAGGCCAATATGGAGGCGGCGGCCAATAGATTGGGCAGTAAGCCAAGCAACGCTAAAACAAATGACTTCAGCAGTACAACGAACAATAAAAAGGTTGCGAGGATAACGAAAACCAAAGTTGATCGCTGCGAGTCGTAAAGGCTTCTGAGCATGTCATTAAACAATACCGCCATGCCTGTAATATGAACTTCTTCGTCAGACATCTGTAACTCTTGGCGGGCGAAATTTTGAATATCACTAATGAGTTCATCTAGAGAAAATTCAGGCCCGGTCTCATGGATGCGCATTGATATGCGCAGCAGCCCTTGGTTCGGCGAACTGTAAGGCTCGACAAGATCTCTGCGTATATCCTCTGGGACGGAACCTAGAGCCGCGACAAGTTCTACAGAACCAAGCGTGTTGCCTTCAACAAATCGACGACCCATCTTCTCCATGGTCGAGAGGGAAATCACTTTGCCTATCTCAGGCCTGCCCTCCAGAAAACGTTCAAATCGCGCAAGAATTTGGAGCTTGTCTGTGGTGTACCAGTAGCGTTCAGGATATTCGTCTACGTCTTCGGTGTAGAAGTCATCGGATTCGTCAATCTCGACCGCTTTGAACGGTGGAAATTCCAATATGATATCCATAGGAACGGTGCCGCCCAGATGCTCATCTATGTAAGCAAGCCCCTGTCGGATCTCTGTGTCAGGAGAAAAGTAATCGATGAATCTGTTGCCCAAGCTGAGGCGATTTATCCCCAGTACGGCCAACAGAGTCGATGCTGTCGCGACGGTTAATATTATCCAAGTATAATTTACCGATAGATAACTGAGTACTCGTGTCGGCAGTGGTTGATGGTGCAGTGTGGCACTGGCCTCTCCTTTTGGCAGCAGCAAGAGAATACTGGCGAAGAGGCTGTAAGAAACAAAGAACGATATCAGTATGCTCATGCACATGATCCAGCCAAAATCTCTAACGGGAAGAATGTCGCTGGTTACAAGAGATCCAAACGCCACCATGGTCGTAATGGCGGTAAATAAACAGGGTTGAAACTTATCGCTCATGGTTTGATAAACAAGGTGCGTGTGGGTTTCATCTGGACTGTTTTCCATTAGCTCACGATACTTGGCGATCAAATGAATTGAGAAAGAAATGGAAATAATAGTCAATAAGGATACGAAATTGGATGAGATCACCGTGGTTGGCTGGTTAAGAAAACCAAGCAGGCTAATGGTAAGGTACACAGAGACAGCTGTCGTTGTCACCGGTAGCAGCACCCAACGTAGACGCCTGAAGATTACAAACAGCATCAGTCCAATAAGGATAATCACCAATGACCCGAAAACAACTATGTCTTGTTGAACATAGGCAATCATGTCTGACGCGACTAGCGGCACACCTCCCAAATGCATAGTGACCTGGTTATTGTGGTTATCACGAATCTCGCGTATCTGGTCTAGTGTATTCACCCTGTTCTGGGTATGTGTCCGATAAGCTTGACGATAGAGACCTTGTAATTGTTTGGTCCGGCTTGTCTGTTCGGGCAATGGATTAGATAAACTATTCAGCGAGTCGAGCTCAACCCTGAGCTGCGATAAACGCAAGTTTGGTTCAAGATCAATGCGTATCGAGGTGATGTCACCTGCCGGTGATACTAGCAGTTGGCGAAACAGTGGGCTTGCGGTGAGCTCCGCTCTAGCCAACTGTATATCGACATCCTTAGAACGCAGAGTCTTTAAATTGCCAGAAAGGTCGGCTACAGGAACCGCTGGATTTTCTAGCAAAGGCGCATCCAATATCGAGTAGACTACTCCGACACCTGGTACGGCTTCTAATTTATTCGTTAGCAATTCTACGTCATCAAGGACCGCCTGTGAGAAAATTTCCTGCGTTGTAGGCTCGAAAGTCAGAAATAGAAATTCATCACCGCCGAATGTTCCGGCGATTTTGCGATAGTACTCTAGGTTGGGATCACCTTCGGCAACCAGCGTATCTTCAGACGCATCAAAACTAAATTGACCAGCATAGGGAAAGGCTAGCACGCAAATGGCAAAGACAAATAGCAGGATATAAACTGGATAGTTGAGACACTCCCGATATCTGTTAGACATGAATTTTTTTAACAGGTAACTCATTGATGCTCAGTGTTCAACCTATAACAATCAAGTTCTATGAATATGAATTGGATTCGACTCCGGGTACTGCGTAACGTTTCTATCGCTCATCCAAAAAAGGATCACCTTTAGTTTTACCGTCTATGACCTCAAAGTGCCTCTGTTGCAAATAGGCGTCTCTAGTAAATAGATACTTGTCACCAGATAGTAGCCGTTCAGCCGCTAATAAGCGTTGACGTAGATCTATGAAATAAATGACATTGACAACATTGCGAGTTGGCACGTGATCTGTGAAGGTATTAAGCTGGCCATAATAATCTGCAATATCGCCCACGCCGTCTCGAAATGTCGCTGGACCAAGCAAAGGCAGCATTAGATAAGGCCCACTTGCTAAGCCCCAAACACCAAGCGTTTGCCCAAAATCCTCACTGTTCTTTGATAAACCAAGGCTACTGGCAACATCGAATAGTCCAGCACTTCCAATTGTTGAATTAATGATAAAGCGGCCGGCGTCTCGAATTCCGGTTTCAAATTTTCCTTGCAAAAATTGATTTATGAAAACTAAAGGATAGCTAGCAGTATCGAATACATTGCCTATTCGAGAACGAAAAATTTCTGGAATAACCTGTTGGTAAGCCACCGCAATCGGGCGTATTACTGTGCGGTCAGCAAAGGTATTGAACGAATAAATCCGGCGATTTATTTGCTCGAATGGGTCGTTAGTTGGCTGAGTATGCGCGCATCCAGTGAGACTAATTAGGGCAAATAAAACCGAGATGGCGTGCCTGAGTAATTGACTATACAGATTATTTCTAATTATTAATTTCATGTAGGTTCCGGTCGCAGTGACAGGCACTGTTACTATCTGTAGTAGTCCTTTTAGACCGCTAGGAGTGAAAAATACTTCCGCTAACGCAAATTCAGCAAGCAGTCTTGCGCCTAGTGATTGCTATTTCTATTACCTGATCCCGAAGAGAGTGGATTTAGGCAGAAAATGTTCGAGGCGTCGCATCCAATCTACCCCTATCCAATAGGCCCTTATCCAAGTTAAGATATTTTGCACGATTAGGTTGCCACAAAGTTGACTTATAATAAGTTCACTATTTTGGCGCTCTCTATCCCAAACAAGCGATCCCACGAACATTTGATGCGCTCACTGGCGGAAATGAAAAATAGCGACATTAGCCGAAAATAAAAAAATAAAGTTAAGCTAGATTTATTTTCAAATAGTAAGAATTGGCAGATTAATATTCCTATAACATTTCAATTTTCTTATCGTAACTTGTCGAATTAATATCGGAATCGATGACAAGATAATAAAGAGAATTCTCCTGTCCACATTTCGGTGGACTCTGTTTCCGCGGTTTCTCAACGACTGAGATTCCATCTTCACATTGGTCGATACTCAGCTGGCAGCAATGCTATCGGCGCTTGATTATGCGGTATGGCTCTGGGCAAAGTGACTTTAACCATCTTCGGCAGCTTATCTTTTCCCTTTTCCCTTTTCCCTTTTCATGTTTCAGCCACGATTCATTCGGTGGCAATTGGTGCAGCCGCCCGAGACACGCCCCGCGCCGTAGTAACGAGGGGGATCTAGTGCCGCTGCCGTTCGAGCGTGTCCAATGGTAGCTAGAAACGCGGCCATGTCATTCTGCAAGAAGGGGTGGTTTGAGCCGGCTTCGCCAGCTTGAATTGCGCCCGCAATTCGCTCCATGTTGCGTAGAATACCCACAACCTCCTGTTGCTGGTCTAATAACGGGTCGTGTTCGGGCGCCAACGCTAGCTCAAGGAGCTGTAACTCATATCCCAACTCGTGCATTCGAGAGTTTAGTTCGTCACGATTAACGTAGGTAAACTCAGGTGGATAAGTGACCTGACGTACAGTTCCTGCTAGATCGCTGCAGCTTAGCAGCGTTAGTGGTAATCCAATCATCACGCCAAGCAAAATACATTGCCTAAAGAATAATCCGTTGCTGAAGATCTTCACAGTATCTTTCTCCTAGTCCAAGCCTTTAGACTAGCTCTTCTTAGCTAAGAGTGGATTGATCTCCATCAGGTAAGCAGCGCGCTATGAGAAATTATAGTTACGAAAAAGTAAAGTTACGAAAAATTATAATTACGAAAAATTATAGCTATTAGAAAAAAGTGACGCCTTGTGTCTCCATGTTTGGATTACGGGTCAGCCTGGATCGAGTCCTTGTGTAATTATTATATGTAACTATTACATGTAAGTATTATCTGCTTTATCACTATAAAACATCTTCTTGCAGCTGTTGGTTTTTGACCATTTGCATTGACTGATGATGCTCCATTTCTGCAAGATCAGACATTAATTGCTGTGCGTGACCGCCGGGCAGGCGTGATTCTAAATGTCGATACAGAGCCAAAATTTGTTCGTCTTGCTGGACGATATTTTGCATAATTTCCATCTGTGATAACTCAGTTTCCGGAGCGGCGATAGCGTCACATAGTAGCGTAGGTCGTTTATCAATATATTCGACGCACCAGTTGTTTAGTGCGCGTAAGTTTGCTTGTTTTTCAAAAGTTACTAGGGCTTTCGCGACCTTGTCTTTGTGATTCTCGAGATAGTGCAGAAGCCATCCTAGTTGCTCGCTCTCTATGTCATCCCCCCAATGCTTCAAACAGCCCCTAAGCTGAAACTGACATTTTTTTGTCCAATGCAGCACGTCTTTCAGCACTTCTATTTGCATAATAAATTTGGTAACCCCAGCTCAATTAGTGAATGGGAAGAGATTATTTTCTGGAGAGGATTACACTGATCTTATCTTCACAGTCCCTCATTTACTTCGATGATCAATATGAGGTGTACATGCAGCCACTATCGGATATCGCGCCTCTTTGTGCCATTAGGGAAAGCCGACACAACGTAAGTAACTTCCCTAGGTAGGGTGGCTGACCTGTGGATAAAGTGAACTTTATTCATGATTAAAATTCTATGAAGTATTAGTTGCTACTAGATTGAAAGTAACCCCTTGTGTTTCTATGCTAGGATTATTAGTCAGCTTGGGTCGAGTCCTTATGTAACTATTACATGTTACTATTATATGTAGCTACTACATGTAACTATTATCTGGGTTATCACTATCAAATATCTTCTAGCAGTTGTTGATTTTTTACCATTTGCATCGACTCGTGATGCTCCATTTCTGCAAGATCAGACATTAATTGTTGCGCGTGACCGCGGGGTAGGCGCGACTCCAAATGTCGATACAAAGTCAATATATTCTCGTGCTGCTGCACGACGCTTTGCATGATTTTTGCCGTTGATAAACTCGCCAATTTTGCAGAAAACACGTCATCGAGTAGAGCAGGTTGTTTCTCAATATATTCGATGCACCAGGTGTTGAGTGCGCTTAAGTTCGCCTGCTCCTCAAAAGCTACAAGAGCTTTCGCAAGCTTTTCTTCGTGATC
>Ga0075109_1001096_pt1 | contig 17382 bp, 18 predicted proteins | sample AntAceMetag02UKD_FD_69798 | JGI IMG/M metagenome (GOLD analysis project Ga0075109, IMG submission 69798) | Saline lake microbial communities from Ace Lake, Antarctica - Antarctic Ace Lake Metagenome 02UKD | ecosystem: Environmental > Aquatic > Non-marine Saline and Alkaline > Saline | place...
ATGGGAACAAGCGCACTGCATTTGTAACCTCAGTCACATTCTTGCGTTTAAATGGGTATCAGTTCACGACAAGCCCCACCGATGGCCTGAGGTTCATGGAGTGTATTGCCACTGGTGAAGTGACGGAGTTGCAATTTGCAAGCTGGCTGCAGGCTGGTAGTCATAAATTATAGTGAGGTGAAAGGCCTTGGGCATCCATCTGGTGGAAAGTCACCATGTCGCTTATGATCAAAGGCAATCGAATTTGAAGCGTTGCAGATCCTCAAAATCTTTTTCAACGCTCATTAAACCCCACAAAGGAGTTTCAGTATGGCTAGCCGCATCCTCGCAGACGTCACGGTGAGTGTCACCGAGTTGCAAAAAGACCCAATGGGCACGGCAGCCTCTGGGAATGGCGCGGCCGTCGCAATTCTTAAGCGAAACGCGCTGGCATTTTACTGTGTGCCAGCTGGTGAGTATCACGCGATGGTCGACAGGCTCGATGACATAGAATTAAATGCGCTTGCTGAAGCACGCAGGGGCGGACCCTTTGTCGAGGTGGGCCTAGCTGAGTTGTAATCCCTAGTTCTCGAAATGCGCGATGAGGATGTGGCAGAAACTAGACAATCCGGCTCAAGCACATTTAAGACAAAATAGCTGCGTGTCTCAATAATTCCTGTTCGTTGGCAGGCCAGCTTTTCGAGCTCAAAATTGATTACAGATCAAAATAAGCAGTGCCAAATACAGGTACCGCTTCAGAGCAATAGACGACACGCGTCTTGTGCAGATCGTTTCAATTGGGAAACTAGAATTCAATTCCATTTTGAGAATTCCACCGACCGAAAGAATCGAATTCTGAGTAGCTCAGTGCCCCAAGTATAGGAACATTCCACGTGCATTTCACAGCACCTAACCCCAATTCACTGCAAAACAGTCTTTCGGGAATATACCAAAAAGTTAAATTCAGAATGACCTACTAACCGAAACTCACTAAGCAATTACTCTGCCGCAGGCGAAACCGCTTGGATCTGCTGCTGGTCAACCTGGACGCGGGTTTCCTTGCCCATAAAGTCAAGCAAGACCCAGACGCGGGCGTCGCTGGTCATTTGCTCCACGGTGGCGATGAAACTTTCAAATGGGCCTGAGTGCATTTGCACCGACTGGCCCGCCTCAAAGTTCTCCAGGGGCACCACCTTACCGACACTGTCGCACCGCGCGCGCAGGCCAGCTATAAGTGCTGCTGGCATAGGCTTGGGGCCCTCGGAAAAGCTGAGCATGCGAGATACGCCGTAGGTTGAGTTTATCTGCCGCCACGGGGCTGTCTCGGGACCGCAGACCACAAACATATATCCCGCGAACAGCGGCCGTATCACGTTCTCAAATTTGACCACCGTGCGCCGCGTCACCTCATGCATCGGCAGAAATGTCTCAAACCCCTGCCGCTGCAGATTGCGCACCGCAATCTTGTGGCTGTTGGGCTTAAACTGCACGATGTACCACGAGAGTGTGTCCGACGGTGTCATGTAATTTCCTGCATTTCAGGCATATGCATAGGTTATTTTTCGCTCTCCGCCAAGTGGACAATCATCAGGTAAACCAGTGATCCCTCATACTATTGCCTCACACCTTCGCTGTCATGCCTTTTAGGTTCTCACTGTTTCGTGTATCGAACTCACTAATTGACCAGCAAGGATTTCAACATGCCAAAAATTGTACGAAAGGCGGTATTCCCTGTCGCGGGATTTGGGACACGGTTTTTACCGGCCACAAAGGCCATGCCAAAGGAATTGCTGCCGATCGTCGATAAGCCGCTGATCCAATATGCAGTTGAGGAAGCTGTACGCGCCGGAATTGATACGCTGATTTTTGTGACGGGGCGCAACAAGCGCGCCATTGAGGACCACTTTGACGCCAATCTTGAGTTGGAGGCAGCCCTTCGCGCCAAGGGAAAGCACGCGCAGGCGGATATGGTTCACAATATCCTGCCAAGCGGGGTGGAGTGTATCTTCGTGCGCCAAGCGGAGCAGCTGGGCTTGGGCCACGCAATCCTGTGTGCCGAGCGCGTTGTCGGCGATGAGCCCTTCGCAGTTTTGCTTGCGGATGACTTTTTAACGCAGCGAAGCGCCTCGGCTAAATCAAATGTAACCAACGACTTAATAAATGCGTTTGAGACCACCGGCCAAACGCAATTGTCTGTCATGCGGGTGCCCGGTGCTGACATCTCCAAATATGGGGTGATCGTACGTGGTGATGCCCCAGGCGCAGTTGCGGGGCTTGTGGAAAAGCCCAGCGTTGAGGAGGCGCCCTCAGATATGGCCTCGATTGGGCGCTACATCCTCACGCCAGATATCTTTGATGTGCTGCGAGACTTGCCCGCGGGCAGCGGCGGAGAAATCCAGCTGGCTGACGCGATTAACATTCAAGCCCAGCGGGGCAACGTGAACTCTGTGCACTCGACGGCCCTGCGCTTTGATTGCGGCTCGGTAGATGGGTTTCTGGCGGCGATCTCTCACGTCTCTAACCTGCGCGATAGCTAGAATTACTGATACGTTTTGGGCACAGCTTAGGGAGGACACGCGCCCCTTAAGACCGGTGCTGCCTGACGCGCCGATACGCCAAGCCAAGGCCAATTCCGATAAGCACGCCGAGCGTATCTGCGACCCAGTCACTTAACTCTGCGCTGCGGTTGAAGGTGGGCTGTATCAGCTCAATAGTGGCGCCAAAGGCGCTGGCACCGATGAGGACGGGGATCAACCCGAACCGGCCCGTGCGCGCAAGGGGAAAGGCAAGGGCCGCGAAGGCCATGAAGTGTACCAGCTTGTCGGCCCCGTCGGGCGCTGGGGGCGGCGCCTCAAGCGGCCAGAGCATCGCTGTGGTTAGGACGGCCGTCACGACCACGGTGAGGGGGATGTCGAGATATTTGCGCATTCTCAGCGTCTATCTGTGCGGCACGCAGGGCGCAAGCTTACCTATTAAAATTGGATATTCCAGTCAAACTAGAAACCTTTGAGCGAACAGGGACTTGGGGCTTCCGATATGCTATCTTTATAAGATATAAACCAGCGCCCTTAGGCGTAGCTTTGAAGATCAAGCGCCCAAGATCACCCTTACTTATTCTGTCCCCAGCATCGCAAGATCGGACAATATCGGGCAATTGGGGAGGTCGTCGCCGGCGCAAGCCTCTACCAGATGTGATAGGATGCGGTGCATTTCTGTGAGCTTCGTTAGCTTTTCATCAATTCGGGCCAGATGTTGCTTGGCAATCGCTTTAACATCAGAGCTCGCCCTACTGTCGTTTTCGTAGAGTTGCAGCAAGGCACGGCAATCCTCGATGGTAAAACCAAGAGAACGCGCCCGGCCCAAAAATGCCAGCTTATGCACATCGATATCGCGAAAACTGCGGTAGCCGTTGGCATTGCGCAGCGGGCGGATAAACCCGATATTTTCATAATATCGAATGGTTTTGATTGGCAGCCCCGAAAGTTTCGCCGCATCGCCAATATTCATCTCAAACTCCTATCACTCATAGCCATTTTACGCCCCTGCCCCAGCGGCAGCAGCAAAGCGCAGGCGCAGGGCATTTCCAAGCACAAACACGGATGACAGCGCCATGGCCCCTGCGGCCAAAATGGGCGACAGGACGATGCCGAAGCTTGGATATAGGATCCCCGCCGCCACCGGGATCAGCGCTACATTGTAGCCAAAAGCCCAAAACAAGTTTTGCTTGATATTACGCAACGTACGGCGAGACATTTCGATGGCGTTCACCACTCCCAACAAATCCCCCGACATCAACACAACATCCGCGCTCTCGATGGCAACATCCGTACCCGTGCCGACAGCTATTCCCACATCAGCAGAAGCCAAGGCCGGAGCGTCGTTGATCCCGTCACCAACAAAAGCCAGGCCACGGGCTTTGAGTTTCAAGGCCTCTACCGCGGCCACTTTTTCGGCGGGCGACACTTCAGCAAAGATATGCTCAATACCAAGATCCTTGGCGAGGGCTTCAGCTGTTTCCTGTCTGTCACCGGTGATAATAGCCACTTGCACGCCACAGGCCCGCAGGTGCGCAATTGCGGCCTTTGTGGTGGGTTTCAACGCATCTGACACGGCAATGACAGCGGCAAGCTGCCCATCAATTGAGGCAAATATCGCAGACTTTCCCTGTAGAGCCAAAGCATGCGCCTTAGAATGCAACGCGTCGGTCATTATCCCCCGCGCTTGCAACAGACGCTGTGAGCCTATCAAAACCTCCTGCCCCGCCACCAAAGCGCGGATCCCTAATCCGGGGATCGCTTCAAAATCCTGCGTTGCAGGGAGGGTGAGCGTCTCAGCTTTTGCAGCGTTGACAATCGCAAGCGACAAAGGATGTTCCGAGCCCTGTTCCGCGGCGGCGAGTGTGGTCAAAACCTGGCCACGCTCAAACCCCTTGGTGATCTCGAAATCTGTAAGAGTTGGGCAACCTTGGGTCAAAGTACCGGTTTTGTCGAAGGCGACAAAATCAACATCTGCGAGACGTTGCAGTGCATCACCTTTGCGAAACAGCACCCCCAGTTCGGCCGCGCGCCCCGTGCCCACCATGATAGAGGTCGGCGTGGCCAATCCCATGGCGCAGGGGCAGGCGATAATCAAAACCGAGACCCCAGCGACCAAAGCATAAGGCACCGAAGGCGCAGGGCCAAACACCAGCCAGACGGCGACTGTGGTGAGCGCCAGTAAGATCACCACAGGCACGAACCATAGCGTCACCCGGTCCACCAGGCCTTGGATTGGCAGTTTTGCGCCCTGAGCCTGCTCAACCAGCTCGATGATCTGAGAGAGCGTTGTATCAGCGCCCACACGTGTCGCCTGATAGACCAGTTGGCTCAGCCCATTGACCGTGCCGCCAGTCACCATATCACCCGCAGTTTTTTGAACCGGCTCCGGCTCACCAGTGATCATACTTTCATCAATATGACTGCTGCCCTCCAGAACCGAGCCATCCACCGCCACCCGCTCACCCGGACGCAGGCTGAGCATGTCGCCTATGGCGATGTCATCGATTGCAACTTCCACGTAATCGTCCCCGCGCAGCACTCGGGCTGTTTTGGCCCTCAGGCCCAACAGGCTTTGAATGGCTTGCCCGGTGCGGCCCTTGGCGCGATTTTCCAAAAACCGGCCAAACAAAATCAACACCACGATCAAAGCCGCGGGCTCATAATAAACAGCCACGACACCTTCTGGCAGCAGATGCGGCAGAAAGGTTGCCACCACGGAATAGAGATAGGCAGCAGATGTTCCCATGGCCACCAAAGAATTCATATCGGGTGCGCCACGCAAAAGGGCTGGAAACCCGAGACGATAGAAACTTAACCCCGGACCAAACAGCACCAGTGAGGTGAAGAAAAATTGAATGACCCAGCTGGACTGATGGCCAATCGTGGCCATAATTAGACCATCAAACCCCGGGATAACATGCCCACCCATGCCCAGCAGGATTACCGGAGCCGCCAAAAGCCCGGCAAATCCCGTGCGCCGTACATAGGCTTTTGCCGCCAACTCCTTGCGCTGTTGCGCCTCTGATGAGGCCTCTTGGGAATTCAACTTCGCCACATAGCCCGCCTGAGTGGAAGCGGTCAAAATATCATGGGCTGACACTGCACCTTCAACAAAGGTGACCGTCGCGGTGTCGGACGCCAAATTGACATCCGCGCGCGTTACTCCAGGCACTTGCAGCAGTGCTCGCTCCACCCGCCCCACGCAAGACGCGCAGGACATGTTGCTTACTGAAATCACGATTTTGTCTAGGGCACTCATGGTGTTCTCCTCTGCTCCTGCTCCACATAAAGCCTCCCCTAACTAGAGGGTCAAGGGGCTGGTGCCTAAATAGCAGACTGCTGGGCACTTATTATTCACATAGTTCATGACAAATATGGTAGGGAGGTCAGATAATTTGACCGTTGGAGGCTGTGATGACCGTTATTAGTGCGACAGGAACTGTGACCGTAGTCTCTGATTCCGGAGTAGAAGCTCAAGCTATTGTGGTGTCCTCCACCCCCCGAAAAATCCGCGTAAACATGCAGGGTGTCGCGATGAACTTCCTGAGTGACCCAAAAGGAAATTGGACCGCTCGGCTATCTGGCTTATCTTTTTCATTGCTCAAACAGTGAGATAAATGAATTATTGTGCATCTACTACCATACAAATTTCACTACAGCATCATTGATGGCTATAGGGTGTTTGCATATGGGAAAATATCAAGCACGATGGCCGCTGAAACTTCACATGGTTAAAACTGTTTTTTATCAGATGAACACCAAAGCGCGAAAAGCCAAATTTGAAAACCAAACCGCAGCAGCCCGGTGCAACCACACCGAGCATCGCGCATTTTGAAAGTTATTGTGCGGTCCAGCCACCATCGATTGGAATGCTCGTTCCCGTCACGTTGTGCGCAATCGGCGCGCAAAGCCAAACCGCCAATGCCCCAATTTCTGACGGATCTGCCGTGCGGGTGGAGGGTTGCTTTTCCGCAACCAATTCCGCCTTACCCGCTTCGCGATCACCACCATATTTTTCGGCCCGTGCCATAATTTGTGGCTCAATGAGGGGCGTATCAGTCCAACCGGGGCAGATGCAATTGACCGTGACCCCTCCGCTTTCTTTGCTGCCAACATGGGCATATTCCAATGCAGCAACCTTGGACAGGCCCACCAATCCAAATTTCGCGGCCACATAAGGCGCTTTGTCTTTCGAGGCCACCAACCCATGCACAGAGGCTATATTAATGACCCGACCGTAGCCCCGTTCCGCCATGTTCGGCAAAGCGTGGCGCATCGTGTGCAGTGCGCCCGACAGGTTCACCGCTATAATGGCGTCCCAAGTGTCTCGGGTTAAATCTTTCAGGCTAACCGTTTTTTGGATGCCAGCATTGTTGACCAAAATATCCAAAGGCCCCCAAGCATCTACCGCATCTATCAACGCCTCAATCGCGTCTGGATCGCGCATATCGCCCTCAAAAAACCGCACATCACTTGCGCCGGCCTCTTGCATCACTGTGGTCGCCTGCGCAATCTGGGCTACATCCGCCAACCCGTGCAGGGCAATTCGGGCCCCTTGTTCGGCCAGAGATTTGGCAATGGCCAAGCCAATGCCCTGAACAGAGCCCGTGACTAATGCAATACGCCCATTTAGATCATTCTTCATCACTTTCTCCATTTTCCAGCATTTGGCGCAGGTCTGTTTTCAACACCTTGCCATAATTATTTTTGGGCAGCTCTGCGACGAGCTGATACTCTTTTGGGCGTTTAAACCTAGCGATGTTGGCAATGCAGTGGGCATCAAGGTCACCTATCGAAACCTCATGACCGGGCGTGGGCACAACAAAGGCGACAACTGCTTCGCCCCATTCTGGATGCGGTTGTCCGACCACCGCCACCTCCGCCACAAACTCCAGTTCCAGCAAGACCTCTTCCACTTCCCGCGGATAAATATTGGAGCCGCCAGAGATGATCATATCTTTCGATCGATCATGCAGGGTGACGAAACCATCCTCATCCATCGCCCCCATATCTCCGGTCCACAACCAGCCATCTTGAATGGTCTTTGCCGAGGCCTCAGGGTTTTGCCAATAGCCGCTCATCACGATGGTCCCAGACACCAAAATCTCACCAATTTCACCCCAAGGCAATGTTGCTCCCGCCTCATCGCCGATGCGAACCAGCACAGGGCTTTGCGCCACCCCAACCGAGCCCAGACGCGCGCGCCAATTAGGATGTGTGCGGTCGCTGACAAAACCTCGGCGCAAGGCTGTGATCCCCATAGGGCATTCCCCCTGGCCATAAACCTGCACAAACTTATCCCCCAAGATCTCAACAGCCGCGATGATATCAGCAACATACATTGGCCCGCCCGCATAGGTGATTGTTTTGATACCCTGCCCATTACTGCCAATGGCACGCGCCCGCTCGACAAGACGTTTGACCATGGTTGGGGCAGCAAACATTGAAACATTGTCGATCTTAGGCGCCAGACCCAAGATTTCATCCGCATCAAATCCATGACTGTCCGGCACCACGTGCCGCGCGCCCTTGATCACATGCATAAAGTTATAAATCCCCGCCCCATGCGACATGGGGGCCGCATAGAGGATTGCGTCTTCGGCGGTGACGTCATCCACATCGCTAAAATAGGTCAGGGCCATAGAACTGATATTGCCCGCGCTGATCATCACCCCTTTTGGTCGACCCGTGGTCCCTGAGGTGTAAAACAACCACAGCAGCTCATCGTCATGGATCACCATAGGCCGCGTCATTTCTGCGTGTTGGCGCAGTAAGGCAAACTCCGGGTGATCTGCATAGATCAGAGTTCTGAGACACTCTGGAGCAAGTGCCTGCAAGGCCTCCCCCACATCTGACGAGACAAAGGCAACCTCTGCGCCAGCATTCTCAATGATCCAAGCGGCCTCTTTCGCATGCAGCTTCGCGTTGATTGGCACCACAACCGCCCCCGCAAACCAAATGCCATACATAGCTTCCAGATATTCCGTGCGGTTGCTCATGAAGAGGGCCACCCGGCTGCCTTTGCCAATTTTGTGCTCTGCGCTCAGCGCCCCAGCGATCGCCGCAACACGAGTTGCAAATGTGGCATAATCCGCCTCAATAGCCTCGCCTTTCAGCAAAGCAGGCGCTGCGGGAGATAAACGTGCGGTTCTGACCAGCCACTCCGCCGGGTTCATAGCCTGAACGTCTTTATAGATTTGCAGTCTACCGTGTCGTTATCCAACATGATCCCTCCTCCCATTGCGACACTCCTGCGTGTTGGAGCCACCTTAGGATTCAGCGATCAAACCTGCAATGATGCTTTCAAGCTCATGGGAAAGGAGACGCTAAGGTAGTCCTCAGTAGGAATAATCCTCATAAATCCGCGTCAGATCACCTTCCCAATCGCCATGATAGCGCGCCAGAAGTTCATCGGCGGGGGTTTGGCCGGTCTCTAGGCTGTCTTGCAGAGCATTCAGGAAATGCGTCTCATCAGGCACCATGCCACCGGCGCCGGTCCGCGCCCGCGCGGCCAAACCTGCGTTGGAAATGTTCACAGCTTGCCGGGCTAAGTCCATCATCTTGATGCCAGAAACTTCCGCCTGCAACCCGTCCACGGACGCCGAGACGCGCAGGGCATCCCGGGTTTCCGCATCCATAGATTTGACCAAATCCCAAGCTGCATCCAGCGACGATTGGTCATACAACAGTCCCACCCAAAAGGCAGGCAACGCGCAGAGACGGCGCCATGGCCCACCATCAGCACCGCGCATTTCCATAAACTGTTTGATCCGCACTTCGGGGAATATCGTGGTCAGATGATCTGCCCAATCGCTGAGCGTTGGCATTTCACCGGGCAATGCTGGAAGCTGGCCTTTAAGGAAATCGCGGAAAGATTGTCCCAGAGCATTGATATATTTTCCGTCGCGATAGACGAAATACATCGGCACATCTAAGGCGTAGTCGACATAACGCTGAAAGCCCATGCCATCTTCAAACACAAAAGGCAGCATTCCCGTGCGATCTGCATCCAGATCCCGCCACACCCGAGCACGCCAAGATTTGTGACCATTCACTTTGCCTTCAAAGAAGGGTGAATTGGCAAACAAGGCGGTAGCAACAGGCTGCAAAGCCAAGGCCACACGGAATTTTTGCACCATATCTGCCTCAGATGCAAAATCGAGGTTCACCTGAACGGTGCAGGTCCGGCGCATCATTGTGCGCCCCATCGTGCCGACCTTGCCCATATAGGTATCCATCAGCTGGTAGCGACCCTTGGGCATCAGCCCCACATCTTCATGCTGCCAAATTGGTGCGGCGCCCAATCCAATAAAGCCAACACCGATTTTATCAGCAATTTCTTTAACCTCGCGCAGGTGCACATTCACCTCATCGCAGGTCTCATGGATAGTCTCCAGAGGCGCGCCCGACAGCTCAAGCGCCCCGCCCGGCTCAAGACTTACATTAGCCCCATTTTTGGTCAGACCAATCAAATGGCCGCCCTCTTCTACCGGCGCCCAATTAAACTGATCGCGCAGGCCCTGCAGAATGGATTGAATGGAGCGCTCGCCTTCGTAGGGCAATGCTTTAAGTGTATCTTTACAATATCCAAATTTCTCATGCTCGGTGCCAATGCGCCAATCCGCTTTAGGTTTATTGCCCTGCTCAAGAAGATTTGCCAGCTGGTTAAAGTCTTCGATTGGACCACCGCCAGATTGTGGTATTGACATGTGGAACTCCGATATATCTGCGCCTATTGATTTACAGATGGCCTCCAGACTCAGCCAAGTCAAGGTGTGGTCAGTGAAGTCTCGCGCGATTGCGTTGCCAAATCAAAAATAGATCAGGTCCCTTGCCTTGGGTAGCGGCCTCAGCTTGGGTGTAATTCACTCTCGGCAAGGCCACCAAAGCATCAAATAACTTATCAGTGCCTTCCGCATCACCCGGGACCGACAACATACCTTCAGGGCCAGAAAATACCCAAGTGATCCGCCCCCTGGCATTACGATGCAGCTCAATCCGCTCAAGCGTATCCATGGAGATTGACGTGCCAGACCCAGCGGCAAGATAGCTCACCCGTCGTTCGTCCACCTCAACCACCCCCGCGCCACCATGGCCGGCTGGAAATTTGAAACGGCGATAGGCATCATGGCCAATCAAGCCCCCGATCACCACAAAGAGCCCGCCCGCGATGCGCGTGGTGCCGTAACTGGTGAAGATAATGAACAGGCCCGCAGTCAGAATAAGGCCACCCAGAATAAATCCACGGTATTGACGCAGCGTGTTCAGCGCCTCCGGCCGAATGAAACTCACTGCCAATCCCCCAAACTTGTTTGCCATAGCGCCAGTGCCGCCACCGCAGCGGTGTCTGCTCTAAGAATGCGCGGTCCTAAAGAGACCCCTTGCGCCTGAGGCATGGCCTCCAACCGTTCGCGCTCGGCCGGGCTAAACCCACCTTCGGGGCCAATCAAAATAGCCCAAGGTCCGGGCTGCTGCGACAAGGCAACAGCTTCGCCCAAGCGGTTTTCATCGCAAAACATAATATGGCGGTCGTCCCAGCAGTCCAACAGCTTCGACAGTTTTTGCAGCTCCATCACCGGCGGTACATATGTGCCCCCGCATTGCTCAGCCGCTTCCACCGCATGGTTTTGCAGGCGATCTTGGCGGATACGTTCAGAGTTTGTGAAATCTGTCTGCACCGGCAAAATTTGGGCCGCACCCATCTCGGTGGCTTTTTCCACAATAAAATCTGTGCGCGCTTTTTTGATCGGGGCAAACATCATCCAAAGGTCTGGCGGCAACATCATAGGTTTGGACTTGCTCTCGCACAGCAAAATTGCATTGCGCTTGCCAGCCTGAACCACCCGCGCCAGCCATTCACCGTCTATGCCGTTGAAAAGTTCAATCACTTCGCCCACACCCCTTCGCATCACCCCGAACAGATAATGTGATTGTTCGCGGTTCAAAGGAACCGATTGCCCCACCCCAAGCGGGTGATCTACATATAAGCGAATAACTGAAGCCATGGAGCATAAGATATGACGCAATCGGGCAAATCACCAGAGGGTCAAGTCGCAGATGCAGTAAAAGATAATTGGGTGGACCGTTTGGCCCCTGCCGCGAGCCGCCCTTATCTGCGCCTGTCGCGAGCAGATCGCCCAATTGGAACTTGGCTTTTGTATATCCCTTGCATCTGGGGTGTGCTTTTAGCCGCCTTACATGACGGCAATTTACAGCTTTGGGATTTTTGGCTGATTACGGCCTCTGGCGCTGGGGCTTGGTTGATGCGCGGCGCTGGCTGCACGTGGAATGACATCACCGATCGGCACTTCGACGCCCAAGTGGCCCGCACCCGCTCTCGGCCAATCCCATCAGGCCAAGTCACAGTGCGCGGTGCCGTTTTGTGGATGGCGGCCCAAGCCCTGATTGCCTTTGGCATATTACTTACCTTCGGCCCTACAACAGTGATGATTGGTGTAGCCAGCCTTGGGTTTGTCGCGATTTACCCCTTCGCGAAGCGCTTCACGTGGTGGCCGCAAGTATTTTTGGGCCTGGCATTTAACTGGGGCGCTCTACTCGGCTGGGTCGCGCATACCGGTAAGCTCGAATGGCCTGCGGTGGCCCTCTACCTGAGCGGTATCGCTTGGACGCTATTTTATGACACCATCTATGCTCATCAAGACACCGAAGATGACGCCTTGATCGGTGTGAAATCCACAGCCCGCCTATTTGGCGACAACAGCCCACGCTGGCTGTGGCTGTTTTTGGGTCTTGCCGTGGGCTTAATGGGCTTGGCCGTCTGGGCCGCAAATACGAGCCATCAGCTGGCACTCTGGGCCGCATTGATGGGACCTTTGAGTTTTGGGCTGCATATGATTTGGCAGTTGCGCCGCCTCAACATCAACCACAGCGGCACTTTGCTAATCTTATTTCGCTCAAATCGCGAAACAGGCCTACTGCCTGTACTGTTTTTCGCCATAGCAGTAATGCTGTGATTGATCCCACGCCAGTCCCGCTTTAGAACAATCGGGGGACACTTAAGGAAAATAAATGAAAATAATCTCGGTCACTTTGTCTGCAGCCGCCTTTGCACTTGCAGGGCTGGGAGCGTATTTTGCAGCGGGCATGACCGTGACTTGGATCGAGAACAGTTCTGCCACAGCCGTTGAACAACAGCTTGCGATGGAAGGTTATCCTTGGGCCAGCGTACAAACCGATGGTTTACAAGTGGTTTTGGAGGGCGAAGCGCCCTCAGAGGCCACACGTTTCAAAGCCCTTGCCGCAACTGGCGCGGTGGTTGAGGCCGTACGCGTGATTGATAACTTCACTATTCAAGATCGGCGCGCGCCGGTTGCACCGAAGTTTTCCGTCAAAGTTCTTCGCAACGACACCAGTATTTCTTTGATAGGACTGGTTCCTGCATCTGCGGACAATGCCAATTTCCGCAACCGTGTATCTCGGATAGCAAAGGATCTTCCGGTGGCTGATTTCTTGGAAATGGCCGAATATCCCAAACCAGAGACGTGGTCATCCGCCATTTCCTATGCGCTTTTGGCTTTGGAACTGCTAGAGAGATCTAAGATATCAGTCGACGAAGATCAGGTTAATATCGAGGCCATTAGCGATTCCGCGGAACAGAAATTCAAACTCCTAGATGAGCTGAAGCGCCGCACCCCAGCAGACATCACATCAAAAATCGCAATCAGCGCGCCACGCCCGGTGATTACCCCATTCACACTGCGGTTTCGCATCTCTGAGACCGGCGCATTGTTTGACGTATGCTCTGCCGACTCAAAGCAGGCGGCCACCCTCATTTTGAATGCTGCAAAAGCCGCGGGGCTTCAAGATGGTGCTGCTTGCCGGCAAGGGCTAGGTGTTCCGTCGCCCATGTGGGGGCAAGCCGCAGCACTCTCCATCGCAGCCTTAGCAAACCTTGGCCGAGGCTCTGTGACATTGAGTGATGCGGATGTGAGCCTTACCGCCGCCGAAGGTACGGATCCGGCACTGTTTGACAAGGTGACCAGCCGCCTGGACGCAGATCTTCCTGAAGTCTTTGTACTGGACAAGAAGCTTTTGCAGGCCGTGACCGAAGTCGAGGGCCAAGAAGCCGCGCCCGAGATGGTCGCCACATTATCGCCCGAAGGTCAGGTCCAAGTCCGCGGCCCCGTACAGGATGCGCGGTCCCAACGGACCTTGGAAACCTTCGCCTATGCTGTATTTGGCACCGAGGGGGTGTTTGTGTCGACCAAACTGCGGGATGATTTGCCCAACGGCTGGTTGGTACGCAGTATGGCGAGTTTGGCCTCACTGGGTGAGCTCAATTCAGGCCTGGTCGAAGTCACACCCACCTCAATTACAATCTCCGGCCTAACTGGCAGCACCGCGTCGAAAACAGATATCTCCCAAATCCTACTGGACCGAGTTGGCAATGGCGCAGAATTTCAATTGGATGTCACCTATCTTGAGGAACTCGATCCTTTGGCGCGGATGATCTCAGGCCTCGAATGCGTTGCTGAAATCAGCACTTTATTGACCGACAATAAAATCACCTTTGAACCCGGTTCAACCACCCTAGACAGCAATAGCCGCAACACGATTGATGCCATTGCCGAGGTTTTTGATCGTTGCCTTGAAGCGGCCATTGAGATTGGTGGCCACACCGACAGCCAAGGCCGCGAAGAGATGAACCTCAATCTCAGCCAAAGCCGGGCAGATGCGGTTTTGAATGCGCTCCGGGCCGCCCGCGTCAAACTTAAAGCCCTGACATCACAGGGATATGGCGAAGCGCAGCCGATTGCTGACAATAAAACCGAAGATGGACGTGAAGCAAATCGCCGCATTGAATTCCAACTGGTGCTCCCTAAACCCACGCAAGAACAAGACAGCGCAGCCACAGACATGCCTTCCACCGCTGAGGAGACCAGCAATGAATAGAACTGAGTTTATATTTATTACCGCGATCATTCTCTTCGTGGCTTTTTGCCTCGGATGGTTTGCCAATTGGCTGGTACATCGCTTCACCCGAGTCAGCCAGTCTGATGTTGCGGAACTGGACAAATTAGCTCAGTCTTTGCACGAGGCAGAAGATATGCGTGATCAAGCCATTGCCTATGTGGAAAAGCGTGAGGCTGAGATGAACAATCAGCTCTCACAAACCGAAGCAGAATTGCGCGCAGCTATGGAGGGTTTGCGGGTCGCTCGCACCGAAGCCGAAGAACTACGCAGCTATATTGAACTGCAAAATTCCGCGGGCTGATCTAAGATTTAGGAGCCTCAGACCACGCCGCCAAAGCATCCTCATCTTGGATCTTTGAGGCGACCCATTCCGCATTGTCTTTAGACACTTCTTTTTTCCAAAACGGCGCGCGGGATTTCAGATAATCCATAAGGTAATCCGCGCCGGCAAAAGCGTCTTTGCGATGCCGCGCTGCGGTGGCAACCATCATAATCGCCTCACCGGGCGCCAAAACTCCGTAGCGATGGATCACCAAAGCATCTTCCAGCCCAAATTTTTCCATCGCTTGGAGTGCAAATTTTTGGAGAGCAGCTTCGGTCATGGCCGGATAATGTTCTATGAACATATGATCCAAGCAGCCACTGTCGTCTCGCACGACACCGGTGAAGGTTACCACAGCACCAGCATTTTGTACGTCCGCCTGAAATGCCACCACCTCAGCAGAAAAGTCAAAGGGTGCCTCTTGGACTCGGGCGGCCATATCAACCCCCTGTCATAGGTGGGAAAAAGGCAACTTCGCGGCAGTCTTTGAGCAGGGTTGTGAAATCGCCAAGCTCTTGATCAATGGCCACGCATATCGCCGACAAATCTGAAAATGCAGCCGCATAGCCCGCGTCGCGTAGGATCAGCTCGTCCACAAGATCTCCGGCTGTCTTCGCGTTGGTGTCTACAGCCTCTTGGCTTTTTCCCACCCGTTCACGCACCCAAGCGAAATAAAGAATATCAAGTTTCATGACCATCAATCTCGCAAATGCGGCAAGGCTTTTCGGAAATAATCCACGCCTGTGATCACAGTCAAAGCCGCTGCCACCCAAAGGAAGGCAACGCCTGAGTACCATGTGGCATACATGCCATTATAAAAGAGCCGCAAATGCGCGGGATCCGACGCATCAGAGGCTAAGATATCTGCTACAATTTGACGATCCATTCCTTCGGTACCCATCACAAAGTAATGCTCAAAAATACCAACGGCAAAGAGCAAGGCAATGGCGACCATTTGCGCGGTGGTTTTCCACTTGGCCATTTTCGTCACTTGCAGTGTTCCAGACACGTCGCCCAAAAACTCACGCAGCCCCGAAACAAACACTTCCCGAAAAACGATCATGGCCGCAGGCAGGAGGATCAAGGCATCAAGTCCAAAGACACTGGCCAAAACCACTAAAGCAATCACGACCATGGCCTTATCCGCAATCGGATCCAACATAGCACCGAGTTTGCTTTCTTGTTTCCAAGCCCGGGCCAAAAAGCCATCCAGCCAATCTGTAAGGGCCGCTCCTACGAATAGGATCAGAGCCGCCCAATCCGCATAGGGCCGGATCACAGACAAAAACATCACAGCAACCATAGGTGCCGCGATCAGTCGTATCATCGTGAGAATATTAGGTAACGTCCACATGGATTTAAACCTAGCCGGGTTCATAAGAGCATGCCACCCTTATCCGCAAATTTTTGACGATTCCAATCTATAAATTGCTTCTGCTTAAATCTCGCTTAACTTCAAGGTTGAAAATGATTGTAAATAATTTCTGCCATGGCATCTGACACGCCCTCAACAGCCTTTAAGTCAACCAAATTGGCCCGGGTCACAGCCTTGGCTGAACCAAAATGCACCAGTAAAGCCTTTTTGCGTTTGGGTCCGATGCCATCAATGTCATCGAGCGGGTTTTTCATATTGGCCTTGGCCCGTTTGGCGCGATGCGTGCCAATGGCGAAGCGGTGCGCCTCATCGCGCAAACGTTGCACGAAATACAAGACTGGGTCATTATGCCGAAGCGCCATGACGGGCTTGCCTGTGCGGTAAAACTCTTCCTTGCCCGCATCCCGATCAACACCCTTGGCCACGCCGATCATTGCAATGTCATCAACGCCCCATTCGCGCAGGATGTCGCGCACAGCACTCACCTGCCCTGCCCCACCATCGATCAACAGCAAATCTGGCCAAGCCTCCGATTTTCGCTCCGGGTCTTCCTTCAGAAGCCGTTTAAACCGGCGGCCCAGCACTTCCTTCATCATGCCAAGGTCGTCACCGGGCGTGATGTCACCGCCCTTGATGTTGAACTTCCGATATTGCGACTTGAGCATACCTTCAGTACCCGCCACAATCATGCCGCCCACAGCATTGGTGCCTTGGATGTGGCTGTTGTCATAGACTTCAATCCGCCGTGGCGGTTCGGGCAGATCAAAGGCCTCCGCCAACCCCTTCAACAACTTTATTTGTGACGCCGATTCTGACATACGCCGCGCCAAGCTTTCGCGGGCGTTGCGCTTTGCTCCGGCTACCAATTCTAACTTTTCACCACGCAGGGGCACAGCAATTTCAACCTTGCGGCCCAACTTCCCCGTGAGCGCCTCCACCATCAAATCCGTATCTTCTATTGCATCGGACAAAAGCACCGTCCGCGGCGGTTCGCGGTCCGAGTAAAACTGTCCCACAAAAGCTTGCATCACCTCGGCAATCGAAACGTCGCCGACCACGCGCGGATAATAATCTCTGTTGCCCCAATTTTGATTGCCCCGGATGAAAAACACCTGAACGCAGGCCTGCCCTGCCTCCATATGCAACGCGATCACATCAGCTTCAGGAACGCCTTGCGGGTTGATCGCTTGCGAGGTCTGCACTTGGGTCATCGCTTTGATGCGGTCGCGCAGGGC
>Ga0075109_1001097_pt1 | contig 17357 bp, 26 predicted proteins | sample AntAceMetag02UKD_FD_69798 | JGI IMG/M metagenome (GOLD analysis project Ga0075109, IMG submission 69798) | Saline lake microbial communities from Ace Lake, Antarctica - Antarctic Ace Lake Metagenome 02UKD | ecosystem: Environmental > Aquatic > Non-marine Saline and Alkaline > Saline | place...
TTTAAGTCAGATCCCACTCTGACTACTTCTTAGCAATTGTTTCCAATTTCTTCTTATAAGCCTGGATCTTTTCTACTCTATTAGGCCATAGTATAGTTGACTTTTCTGGATTCTTGCAAAGATTATCTAAGAAAGGAACAATTGCATTATATAGTTGTTCCAATCTAGTTTCAAGATCACCAACCTTTACTTGGCTAGTTGATACGTCTTGTGTTAATTTAGTGTTAACTTCCTTTACTTCTTCATAATCTTCATCAACAAAGCTAAAGCCAAAGTCAAAGTTATCAACATCTTGTTCTTTTTTCATTATATAAACTCCAATAAAAGGAGGGACAATTAAGCCCCTCCCAATTTAGTTATTAGCTCTTTGCAAGATTACGGAAAAATTCTAGATCGGAATCTGAATCATCACTTTCAGATGCTGAACTGATATCCTGTTCTTTACCAGCACTAGACTCAGCAGTCTTGCCTATTTTGCTCATGTCTAGTTCTTCATCTAGATCATTTTCAGCCGTAGCTGACGCGCCGGCACGACGATCAGCATCCCCAGAAATACGCAAAACCTTGTGTAGTTTTGCTTGCAGTTCATCATATGACTTGAAGTTCTTTGGGTCAAGTAGTTCCTGTAGGGAATGCTGCTGTTTCCAGGTTGCTTCTAGTTTATCATCGTCATCAAATAGCGCTGATGAGGAATCAAACTCAGATTTGTCATAGTTTGGATACCCTTCAAACTGACGGATTTTCAATCTGAAGTTTGCACCTTCCCATAGATCAAATGGATTTACTGGTGCTTCATCCTCGAATGAAGGATTCATCATGTCGTTGAGTTTGTCCCAGATCTTTTTACCATATGCGAATAGAAAGACCTTTCCGTCGTTTTCTGGATTGCCTGAATCCTTCACGACATAGATGTTTGATACATATTTAAGACGGCGCTTTTGTTTGCGAGCTTGTTCCTTATCAGCATCATTTCCGCTATTCCAGAGCTTAGAATTTAGTTCACCAAGCGGATCCTGTTGGCCAATTGTACTCAGAGAGTTTTCGATGTACCAACCACCTGGTCCTTGAAAGCCATGGTCCCATGTGCGAACAAATGGTATATCTTCCCCGTCTGGTGCTGGTAGAAAGCGGATTATTGCAAAGCCATTGCCTGCTGCATCCTTAGTAGGTTTCCAGTATTTGCCCTCATCTGGGTTGGAATAACCTTTTGAACCAATCTTATCTAGTTGCTCTGTGAGTTTTTCTAGTGACTTGGAACGATTCTTTTTTAGTGCGTCAAATGACATATTATGTCTCCTTTATATTTGCGATATATTTGCGAATTGCGTTGTATATTGCCTGAGTATTGTCAAGCAAGTTTATTTATACATGAGCAATGTGGTTTTTGATGATCAATGAAAACTTTTTTTGATCAAAGTCGAGAAAGGAAAAATATTTCCTTGATAGTAGTATTTTATCACCTGCTACTATTTTGTCAACCACTGTTTCATTCCAATAGTCTAATACATTGGAAAGATTAGTAAGTATGGTGAATGTCTCAAGTGATAACTTTCGTTGTAGAAAGCACGAAAGCAGCTTAGGGTGTTGCCCATCTTTTACTATAAAATTGGTTTTATAGTTATCGTCGAGTTGTTTTAAGTCTTGCTGAAAATGATAAGTAAGTCCATCCATACGCTTTTTCCAATTCATATATGTTTCTTCTGCTGGTTCTTCTAGGAAGTCACCTGCCCATATATTGGAATTTTTAACTATATTTGAAAGCATAAGATTGCGTCGTTCGGGTTTTAGTGATAACTTATAGAAGAAAAAAACATCCTTGCGGGTTTGAAATGCCTCGAATGATGCCTTTACCTTACCATTGTATTTATGATAATCATATGTTTTCGTTGTAAAATGTCGTTTAAGTGCAAGATAGTCTACGTATGTTTTAAATGCATCTTCAGTCGCATAATTGTGATTCATGTTGATCCCGCTTCACCAATTTCATATTTACAGCTTCTGTCCTGATCTTTTCTTTCATGACGGGTGATTTCTTTACAATTTCCGCGATGGTTTCAATTTCGATATCAGTTTGCTTTGCATATTGTACTAGTGCTTCGATATATGTTGTACCCCGTGCAAGCATTTCTGCAATATCGTGATGTATTTTTTCAGCTGATAATGTAATAATCATGTATTTAATAATCTCCTTAAATCTCGTCTAAGATCACTTTGACCTCTTTTATATGCGTGTTCAAATAATCTTGTTACTTTATGGGCTTGATTGCCGAATAAATCAGCTGAAACTATATACTCATGATTGCCATCTGATAGATTTATTCTAACATATCCCTCATCTTTATTAATTTCATAACTACCCATTCAACACCTTAATACCATCTACCCAATTTGATGCTGTACTTTCAACATAATGGATGGACTTATCGTGGTAGGTTTCTGATTTAATGAAACCACCAGGTCCATAATATTCGATTGTATAACCATCAGGCGTATCGTGAATTTCTGCGCGCATCGATACGCCTTCAGATTCTTTAAAAACAGTAGATAATAGCATTTAATTCCTTTCTATTTTACCATAAAGCCTATGCGGGGATTGTTGAGGAAACCATCGGCATTGTCGTGGTTCTCTATATAACTATATCCCAATTCCTTATATATGTCAACCACTTGTTGATCGGATTCCCAAATAGGTATCAATTTATTATATTGTGGGTCAGGTGTATCACGGAGGTGCACTTCGATGATGTTGTTATCTATGAATTCTACATTAATAGTGTCGACATCGGATAAGACATTAAACCAACTCGGTAATGCTGTAGCCCAATCCATCTTTATCCATTTCTGAAATTTGTATAGGTGTTCTTCGTCTCTATAGGCACGATATGAGAGGAATGGTAGCCAGTGCCCATTTTGGAACTTATATGACACAGAATGCTGACAGCCATCAAACCATTCGCACCAAAAATGACCTGGATATACTTTGGACACATCACCTGCTTCTATAAACATCTTTTTAGCATTTAATGACATGCCAGAAAGATTTGTTATTGGCCTGGTAATGTAATATTTAGATGAAGAAGGTGGAATACCAGCAGGGCCGCAATCATATTTAAGTTGTTCTGATAGCCAAAGCTTGTTGAACCACTTTCTATGATGAGGAAACGACTTATAAGCGATGTGATCTGTGGTCATCTACAACTTCTGGGAATAAGCACTGTTGGATAAATGTAGTAACATCTTCTTCGTTTAATCCTAATGCTTGCATAGTTCTTGGGGTGTGCGGATTTTGCTTTTGATAATAAGCATATCTATTTTGAGCTTTAGTGACAATATTTATATCTGCTACTCCATTGGAAAGTGGCAGTATCAGCAGGTAATAATCAAGATTAGATTTCACAGTAGTAAGCAGTTGGTTAATCTCGGCATCATCGTTAATATTACCAGCAGCAATCATCTCGTTATTAAAGATAGCTTTTGCCCAATCTGGGAGCTCACGTTCTCTCTTCCAAGCAAGCATTTCTGAAAATTTAATAAAGTGCTTTATCATTTCATGTTCACTGTTTACAGTAGGGCTAAAGTCATGAAATGCACCAGTCATTTTATTCTTACCAGCAATAACATCAAATCCAAAAATAGGAGCATCACTGCTTAGGTGAGGAAATACACATACGTGCATCATCCACAGACCTTTACTCTCACGGGCATCTACGACATCAATATGCGCTCTGCGAAAGCAGTCTGACGACCAGACACGGTTGATCCATCCTGGTTGATTAAACCGACCCATACCCTCCTCAAACTTTTCATCGCCTGTATTATCAAATTGTTCTATGAAATGATCTTTTAGATCAATCAGATTTTCCCATATTTTCGACATATTGGTCTAACTCCTCAAAAAGTCTAATAGCAAATTCAAAACAGATATTAGCTTCTTCTGCCATATCATCTGTCAATATTTCTCTAAGCAGCTGCTTGAGTTCTTCTTTATTGTCAAAATCATACATTGTGCCAGAACCAGGTACTCGCTTTTTAATAATCGCACCACCGTACATATCGCCGAAATGTCGGACATACATATGTGCAAGAAGTTTCTTATACTCACCATTCTTTTCTAGATTATAGATATGATCTACATATTGAGAATTTGATAGTCCTGTCAATTCTGATCTATACGCAAATCCATGTAGATGTTCCAACTCCTGCATATCATTTAAAATGTGATTAGCTCGGAATACGCCATGTAGATTTTTTGGTAGCCCTTGAATTTTCAATGCATCTTCAAGAATAACGTAGCAGTAGTATTGGTTGGTTATATAACGATAATATAGTTCTGGGGTTATATTACCACCTAAAAGAATTTTAGCAAAACCTCTACGTTCTGCCTTTTTATGATTTTCCCATGTTAATTCTTTTAAACTCATTCAATATCCTTTTAGTAAGCGGGCCCGTTAAAGGTGGAGCCCATACCCGAAACCCAATAACGCGAGGGTCATGACGGGCAGATTCTGTTTCTAGGTTCTGCCGAACCCACAGTACTTATGCTGCGAGAGCGTAAGCCTTAGGAGCTGCGTTTGTGTTTGCAGTTAGTAGTTTCGTTCGCGGTAACGGCGCTTACATCCCGGCAACCTAGACTTTATTCTCAATATACGTCGATCCTATTTATCGCCCAGCAAAGATACACTTACCGCCTCGCCTAATCCCACAGTCCGAAACATGTTGTCCTGTTACTTAAAGTGCATCTATGGTGGACGATTCGGGTACCGCCCCCGAGTCCGTTCTACCTCAAATATTGCCTTCTAAAATGACGGTCATTGCAAGCCGCCAAGTATTCTTATTTATAATTTTTCCCAAATAGCAACTGTTTAAACTTGCGAATATTTCTACCATTATTCTTTACTGTAACAGTTTTTTCTACTGGTTTATCGGTTTCAATATATTCCACGGTAACAACTTCATCTGCAACCGGCGGCTCACTAAGATCAACTCCATAAACTCCGTCAAAAAATTCATTTGAAATGTCATCTAGTTCTTGACGAAGATTGTCAAGTTTCTTCTCTTTTGTTCTTGCCTGTTTGTTCTTAGATATAGCAGAAACACCAGCTAATACTAGAAGCACTGCAAGAGGATCAAATACAAAGATTATTAAAAATATAACCCACCGAACAGCCTTTTCAATTAAATCAGTATCGGAACTGCCATAAGCAAACTCGGCTATGTATTTGATAGGACCTATTTCTACTTCATACAATCTCAGTTTAGTCTCTAGCTCAAACTTCTCAGCCGTGAGATCACGAGAAGTAGCTTGTAATAGTTGAAGTTCTGTTTCTAAATCTTGTACTCTTAAATCAACTTCAGTAGTATCTGAAAAACTAATTCTGGATCGTAATTGATTTATTAATTCATTTGAGTTTGCTACTAAAGGCTCTACTGACATTCTTAGTTCAACTAATTGGTTCGTAAGATCTGCTGCTGACTGATCAAGTTCGACTATTTCAGCTTCTAGTTTTGCTTTCGCCTCCGTTATAGCAGCCCGTGTTTGCGGCCCTGCGCTGCCATCTACTGGAACACCAACTAATGTTTGTATTTGCCTTATGTCAGTTGAATCTAATATTGACAAAGACTCAGTTACAGTTTGTTTCCTTGCTACGGCAAATTGAAGTGCGGATTCTAATCTATCAATGTCTGGCTGTATACGAGAATATATACGATCAATGTTAGCTTGTTCTTGATCTATCTGAGCCTGTATTGTGTTGAAGTTAGATGTGTCTTGATTCCGCAGCTGTTCAATTTGGCTTGTTTTTGTATCAATAGAAGATGTATTACGAGCAAGTTCCTGTTCCATATTTTCAATAGTAGCAACAAGCTGAACTGATGAGCCAGAATGTTCTATATGGGCTCTTGAAAGGAAACCAAAGATACCAATGCTAGTAATGAACATCAATACTACTACCGCTAGAGTAAAATATGACTTCATCAGTATATTTGTCGTATACCAATTCTGATGCAGCCAAACCGCTGAAACAAGCTTGCCCACCTCAAGCACTGATGCCATTATAATAACGGGTATTGCCGCTCCCGCAAAGATGGCCGCAAGCCCTACTATTGAATAATATGCAGCTACTACCGAAATTGAAATAGCTACTAATAATATGAACCAACCATTCATCTAAAAAATCCTATGTTGTTAGGACTTATTTATTTACAAAAAATGGTGGCTAACCTCGGCCAGCAGCGGGTCTATTACGTGACCAAACATTGTTTAGTTTAGAATGCTAGTGCAACTGCCAAGTTAAGATTAGTTGCTTCAACACCGTCGTCGATATCACGGACAAAGCTCGGTGTAACAGTTACAGCATCAGTTACATTTACTGGAAAGCCAACTTCCATATAGCCACCGACACGTGCAGCGTCATCGGAGAGGTCCCATGTATATCCAACTTCACCGAAAGCCCCTACTGTATCGTTAAATGCATAGCTAAAACCAACTGATGGGTTAAGGAAATAATCGCCATCACGCAGATTAGTTTCGGCGGTTACATATTCGATTGCAATTGTACCATATACGGTTGCTTGCTGGCCTACAGTTGTGGTGCCAAGTGCTTCACCGCGCATTGCGATAGCATCGGCATCTAGATCATAGCCTAGTTCACCACGAACTGCGGCATCAATCCCAACAAAGCGTGTGGCAAGGCCGACCGCACCAACAGAAAAATCAGTCAATTCGTTCTCGTTGGTATTAACTGAAAAATCAACTGCCCCGGCTGTCGCAGTCAAGCCAAAAGTATTTGCATCAAAATCAGCTGCGGTCGCTGTAGTAGTCACAACTGCAAGAAATGCAGAAGTTGCTAGAAAAGTTTTCATTAGTATAGTCTCCATATTTTATTTAAATTAAACCAGACTACTGCCCGAAAGTTAATTGTCGGGCAGATATTAGTGTTCCGGGTGGGTAGTAAAAGGGTGTAAATGCTACACCCATGGTATTTTGATAAATATACGTAACAGTATACCCATCAAGAATTTCTTGTGACTGGCGGATATATATTGTTTCACAATGCCGCTGAGTCTGGTATCCAGAAACCTGCTTGCGAGGTTCGGACCCAGCGACACCCCCGATAAGTGCGCCGATTGCAGCAGATCTGTCATCCCCACCAATTGCATCACCTAGCAAACCACCTATGATTACTCCCGTTAGAATATCACTGCGAGTTGATTTCTGATATGTATATTCTGGTGTGTTGACAGTATAGCATTGTGTTTCTGGGACATTAACATAGGTCACGGAATAGTTTGCTTGGATATCTATCAGCCTTACAAATGTAAATTCATCAATTACTTGAGCAGAAGCATATCCACTAAAAAGTAAAATTGATGCAATAGTTGCAACTATCGGTGTTTTCATTGCTATTTCTCCTTATATGTAACTATATACTAGGTGCAGCTAATTGTCAACAACAAAATCAACTAAATGATTGTGCAAAGTGATCTGCTGAGAAACTGGCCGCGAATGCATCTGGCTTCAGTTTTGGAATAATGCCCGTAGTTCCCAATACATAGCCAGCTGCTTGAGTAGCAACACAGTTTGAGCCATGCTTTGGGTCGGTATTCAAGTCAAGATGAATTTCAATCGGAAACGAATCTATAAATGGGGCCAACTGCACATAGAGCTCACATACTTTTTGCACCTCGTTCATCAATCGCATGCTTGGTCGGTTACTTTTCAAGTCGTAATCGGATTCGACTGATCTGTGACGAAATACTTTACAACCATTTTTACCATTCATGTGAACAACGCATACGGAGGCAAACTTAGCATATCTTTTACCATCCTTTTTGAAACGTACCGAGTCACAGCCAAGGTAGATTTTAGTATTTTCATTGAGCGTGTAAAGTAAATCTACAATTTCTTCAATTTGATTTTGGGTAAACATGTTATGTTTTCCTTTTATATTATAAATAGTAATGTTAGTCGCGGATGGGGGTCCCACTAACTCTATGTTTATTATTTTACAACGAAAGGAACACAGCTTATGCATATTTATTATACTAAAAACCATATACCTTATTTTTATATAATTCAAGAGATTTCTACAGGCATGTATTATGCCGGTGCTAAGTGGGCTCAGGGATGTCGTCCTGATGAGCTTATGGTTGAGGGCGGTTATTTTACTTCATCACCAACAATAAAGCTTTTAATAGATAAAAACGGTCTTAATTCATTTGTTATAAGAAGAATCTGGCAGTTCGAAACTCCTAAAGAGGCATATGATTACGAAACTAAATTTCTTAAAAGAATAAACGCTAGAAAAAATCCTTTATTTTACAACCGTCACAACAATGATGGGTTAATATCGCCGGAAATGATGGAGATTACAATGTTAGAGAAATATGGTGTAACTAATGCAGCATATTCTCCTATTATTAGAAAAAGAATAATAGATACTAACATTGAAAGATATGGAGTTGATAACCCCGCAAAGAACTTTAATATTCAGCAAAAAACAAGAACTACTAATTTAAAAAGATATGGTTTTGATAACCCTCTTAAAAATCCAGAAACTCACAAAAGGGCAAAAATAACAAAACAGGAAAAATATTCAGACCCAAATTATAATAACAGAGCAAATGCTGAGCTTACATGTTACAAAAAATATGGTGTCTATCATAACTCACAAATAGAAGAAGTCAAGTCTTCCAAGTCTCTAATGATGAAAGAAAAATCAAAGAATAAAAATAATAGAGATAACGTAAAACTTCTAAGGGGCATGGCGAATGAGATGGGCGTAAAATTAGGAAGTGGCTGGAACCGAAGAAGCGATGAGTGGATAGAAGTTAAAATACTTGAGCTGCAAACTTGGCATAACGCTTATCATTTTGCTTAAAGCGAACAGAGTCGCAGCCCAAATAAATCTTGGTGTTTTCATCCAAGCTGTATAGTAAGTCTACCATTTCTTCGATTTGCGATTGTGTAAACATTTTAGTTCCTAACTTTTTCTACTCAAATTCGTATAAAGCAGTTTCTCCTTGAATATCTTTAAAGTATTCTGCAATTACAAGTCGGTCGTAATAAACAGACCCAGCATCTAAGTTGAGCCTGTTTGGTGCTTTTACGGGCCCGTGCTTTCGCGGCGAGTTAGAGAACCTACTCGTGCACCTTCCATAAAATTATTGGTCAGAAAACACTCTAAGCTGCCACTGCATTTTCTCATGAAACTGGATTTGTGTTTCTAATGTAGCAACTAATCCGCGTTCACCTATACTATCAGCTAGATCACATACCGATTTGAGTTCTTCTATCAATAGTAGGTTATCAGATGCAAGACGAACAAACATAAATTTGGGACTCGGCACAGAAACCTCATCAGAAATTAGTGTTAGCTCAGAGAACCGCTTTAATGAACCAGGTGCGAATGCATCCAAGGCCCGAATATGTTCTGCATATAGATCAATGGAAGCATGAACTGCAGTATAGTAATCGGAGAAGAACTCATGATACTGGCCAAAATTTGGTCCGGTTACGTTCCAGTGATAGTTGTGTGCCTTTAGATACAATGAAAATGCTGTACCAAGCACTACCTTCATTCTCTCTACTAATTCTGTTTTGTCCATTGGTTACTCCTCGTGATGGTTTTATTTATATTGATGCAGGGTTATAGCTACTACTAAACCCCTTAAAATTCTTATATGGATAATGCTTCAATGTAATATAGCCCCTCTGGCTTTTTCATGGCCATTTGGAGCTCATAAAACATCTTTGGTGTCATACAGACAACTTCATATTTATCTCTTGAATCGTCCCATTGTTGTATAAACACATACTCATCTGTCATAATAATCCTGACATCTTCATGGTCAGTAGTTTCATCAAGTATAGTTATAACTACCTCGTCAAAGTCAAACTCATTTGTGAACATTACGGGCTCCCATTTAATAGAATTGCTCGCTACTATTTATAAAAATTGAGGCAGATGCGGTATCTCCCTACGGTTCCACATGTGTCACGGGTGCCCATGCTCCTTTTACAGAATGCGCGTTCTGCTCTAGACGAGTATATGATCACTTTACCCGTTTAGACTTTCCTTACCTCAACTTGATGTTACCAGTTAGAGCGATCCTTACGAGTATAACCACGATCACAGAACCAAGGGTCAAGTTCCAAATTTGCAATCATATCAATTGCTGATTTTTCTGTGCGGTGAGTAGAATGAATAATACCACCAGTTATAATCTTAAACTTTTGATGATCTGGCTCAAAAGCAGAGAAGTATGGGATAATCTTATAGTCGGATTTCTTAGTCATTTTAGTTCCTCTTGTTTTCCTAATATCAATATATATTGAGTAGGTTTATGTGTCAACCGTTTATTTCAATATACTGCAAGACTTAACTAGATTTAAATTCTTTATGTTTTATTTTTGTTTTATGTGTATAAGGGCAACCATCGCCGCTTGGGTATTTACCTTGAAAGTAATTTTTTTCAAATTCTTTACCGTTATCTAGATTTTCGTGTCTATTTGATGTAAATTGCATATATGATTCTTTAAACTCGTAGTCTTGCTCATGTATGTTTGATATTATTACATCCGTATTTTCTATAATATTCTGCTCAACCGGAAATATGAAACATATTGGATCATTAGGTGTGAAGATAGCAGTTTTATTCGGTGTTGTAAATCGCCAGTTCATTGTAAAACTATAGGGTGCCCAATCAGCCTCATATATACCAGAACATGGCTGTACATAGTTCATATGATGATTTGGTGCACCTGTTATATACAAATTATAGCCTCGTGTCAGTCGCACAAGAAATGGAATAGAAAAGGTAAGTATACCATGTCCAAAATGTGATGCAGCCAATCCACCTGCCTTCTGTGTTATTTTAATTGAATCTAGGTTTAGCTCAGTATCACCATTCCAAGTAGCTTCTACTGAATCTTGTAGATATACCGCCCAACCATATTGGTTTGCAATATTCAATGGAAGACATCGGTATGCATACTTGTCTTGAGTATTGCTCATCCAATTTCTAGTTAGGCCGGGCGGCTCTATCCGCAGCAAGGAATCCAATACATTTTTATCGAATAGGGATATAATCTCTAACTTCATTTGTATACCTCATCACGATAAATTTTAGGTAAGTATTGCTCATTAGGTGGTCTGTGCAAAAGTAACATCATACAATCAGGAACTAAACAACCTGCGAGAACACAATTAATCTTGTTTTAACAGACCTGGAATATCCTGTTCTTTAATAATATCAATAATTTCCATAGTGCGCTCTTCAAAATTGATATCATAATCGTTTACCTGATAGAATAGGATAATAATAGCACCTCCTACTATGATTGGTGCTAGCATTATTCCAATCCTAATAAATGATGCAACGATACCAAATACAACACCAATCACTGTGCCTGCAACAGTGAGTATTACTACTAAGCTAAGAAAGTCTTCCATTATATTATCCTACAATTTTATTCAAACGTTACATACAATATATCTGATTCTTAATTGATTGTCAACCAATGTTTTCAAAGGCTGGTGACTTTGTCACCAGCCTTTCTCATTGACATAAATCTTTAGTCTAGTTTAGACCATTCAATAATCTGTTCTTAGAGTTCAATGCATCTTACAGAGGTATTAAAATAATCTATGCGAAGGTATAGTCGCTCATGTTATTTCCTTTTATACAATAGGAGCAGAATTCTTTATGTTAGTTCACCAACAGGCAAACAGATATTTTGTTTAACAATTGCTGATGGATATCCAAGTGCTTTCCAGTATTCTATTCTAATTTCTGGAATTAGCAGAGCAGCATTCATCTCATAAAGCCTGATGTTGCACTGCTCCAGTGTAGAGTATGGGCCCCAAGTATCATTTACTTGATGACATCTATCGTAAATTACGATATTAGCTTCTATGGCACATATTAAAATTGAAGCAGCAAACATTTTGATTCCTTCCGAAAAAAGGTATTTATAAAACTACTTAAAAAGATACACTATAGCTTTTTTTCCCTAACCAACTAAGAACCTGGGGTAGTCTAGCGAGCCAGCCACGGCCGTTTTGTGAATAGTGTATCATTAAAGTATAGTCAATCACGGCTTACAGTTTACTCAACTTGCGTGATATCTAATTAAGATTTGTTTACGGTAGTCTTACCGAAGGCCATAGTAAGTACAAGTACCGCAAGCCAGGTCCAAGATGTGTAAGCAATACCGAGTGCAAACAGCGTATTGAGCGCCCAAATAATTGCAAATGGCCAGAAAATAACCAGCAAAATGCCAGCAATGACAAGAGTAACACCGCTTAGACCTTTAAGAATAGTTTCCATAATGTAGTTCCTTTTGTTTTGGTTTATATTATTAGAATATACCGATTCGGATCAAATGTCAACTGATTTTTTTTCTGTGATTGTTTCTTTTGTTTTTCTAAAAGTCGTTTTGCAGCTAGACGTTCACGAGCGTCTTTTTCTTCTTTGTAAGAGTGTGTCTGTAGAACTTGTTTGGTTTGTCGTCTTCGAGCTCGAGCAGCTTTACTTTTGGCAAGCCTATCAGCCAAAGAAAGTTTTTCAATTACGGGTTCATCTACAATAGGTCCGTCTACTTCATGAAGTTCTTCGTCATTCATATTGTCACCTCTTAGTTATTGATTGGCAGAAGGTGGAGATATCGAACCCCTAACGGCTACTAACCGTCACGCTGGTTTTCAAAACCAGTTGAAGCACCTGCTTCCGCACCTTCCATAGTGTCAGTTTTGTCCCTACTGACAGGTCTTCTAGCTATCTCACTCCATACAAAGCCTGAAGTTTCACTGCGTCTAGAACCTTGGCTATTTGGTCGGTTTAAAGTTATCCGAAAACTATCAACCTATACTATGCCCAAGCAGCTTGGAAGCCGGCTATCTATTCTCTGGTTGTCCGAACAGTCGATTTAAATTCCGAAGTCACCCAATGCAAAGCCTGAGAAGGCAGTTATCGGTTTTACCAGCATTAGTTCAGGATGTAAAGTATCGCGTCTCGGTTACTTGTATACACCTTCGAATTCTTGAATTTGGGTCGCCCTATCTCTCCCATCATACAACAGAAAAGATTTGAATTCTTCCTATACCGACGACCAGCATAAGCATATATCATTTACTATAATGGGCAAACTATCAATGATCAACTTTATTTGCCGTATCTCTCACTTACGTAGGAGGAACCTTCTTAGGGAACGGTAGGACCACGACTTTTATTTGAGTGAGTTTGGCTCCACAGCTTTCTGACTTCTCACTTAGACCCCATTTTATAGGGGACGGTTGGAGCGGGTGATCGGGTTCGAACCGACGACATTCTGATTGGAAATCAGATGCTCTGCCAACTGAGCTACACCCGCAATTATAATTTTGAGTCACCTAACAGCGTACTCACCTTTCGGCTTTGGGTGTTTCAAGGTTTCTGGTTTGCCACTCTTTACTACAAACCTTTTTTCGATATTTGTTATTCGCCCATTAACTTTTGCATAAGCTTTGCTTCTTCGGCCTGCTTTTCTATTGTCTTTGGCACAAACAGCAAAATTAAGGCTGTAATTAATGGAGAAATGATAACAGCAACAAGTGTCCACACTATTGCATTTCGGCCTTTTGATTCAGCCCATTTGTAGATGCCGAAACAAAACGCTACGAAAAAGATTAGTACAAAAAATAGATCCATTATATTTACCTTATGGTAAGTCGTATTATTAATTTGAGTGAGACAGACAGGAATCGAACCTTGCTTCCCGCATCTGGATTATTACTCCGATACAGCACCAGATGCTCCGTCTCATATATTGGTGGTCCTTGTAGGAGTCGAACCTACAACCTGCCGATTAGAAGTCGGCTGCTCTGTCCAGTTGAGCTAAAGGACCGTATTTCTGTTTTCAACTGCACACTACGAATCGAACGTATTTTCTTGACACTGTCTATATAGTCCACTACCAGGTAGCTACAACTGGCTGTGTGCATGTGAAAACAGAAGTATTTCATCTGTTTCTGTTTAAATTGTCAAAGAACGTTGTTTATAAGATTATTATAAACCGATTCGGAAGGAATGTCAACCTTTAATATGAATATTTATCCATAAAGATTGCTTCGGGAAAAATTTGTTGAAGTGCGGTTTTGATATGAGCATCAACGACAGAACGATCTTCATAAGCTTCTTTTGTAATTCCAGACTGATGGGCAATTGTCCATGCTTCCGCTCCGGTTTTGACATCTGAAAGATCGTAGCCGCGATGCCCGAGGAAATCTGCGGCAAGTTCTGCCCAACGATTTACAGTATCTGCATTGAATTTCATTTGGTTTCCTTTCCTTATAAGTCTAATCTATACTGTTTCGGGAGGAATGTCAACCAAATAATTGGCGGGGCCGGGGGAGCACGATTCCCATTGTATTGCTACAACGATCTGCTTTCCAAGCAGGCCTGCCAACCTTGACAGCTCTCAACCCCATGTAGTCTACATTGAAATGATTTTAGCAACAATTGTTGGCACATAAAGAAACGCGATTACAGTGAATACACAAGTCAAAATTGCACGAATAAGTGGAAAATTACCAGACTCATTTTTCATTTCAATATCCTTTTGTTAATTTTACTTTATATCAAACAAGCAATATTGTCAACAAAAAAGTTTGGTGCTAGCGAAGGAATTGAACCTTGCTTGGGTTTCCACATCATGACGCCTTGATAATGTGGCCCAGTTAAACCTAACCAATACTAGCATATTTTGGTGCCCGTGGAGGGACTTGAACCCCCACGCCTTGCGGCGCCAGAACCTAAATCTGGTGTGTCTGCCGATTCCACCACACAGGCATTATAATTTGGAGCGGATAGTGAGTAACGCTCTCACTTATCTTGATTGGCAACCAAGTGCATTTACTTCTATGCTATACCCGCAATCTATCTAGAAGGGACCTAATCTCCTAGTAGGTAGATGATGCATGATCACTTCAACGAGCTAGGTCTTAACTCTCAGTATTGATCAGTGGGATCATCTACAATATTCTGGTACTCGTCTTTCCGAGCCGTCACCGCTTTAGGTATGCATCCCAACGCTGCGGTTTGCGTCTCGAGATGTATTCTTGGCGCCGGGCGGGGATTACTGCCTCCCTGACTTTGTTAACAGGTTCTCATGTAAACCACAAAGTCGATTTCTCCATTCATCGGCGAGTCATGACTCTCACGGATCGCACCTATGCGAAACCCAGCATATTATATTACTTAGATGATACACCTGTCATCACCACCATACTTCCCCGTTTTACAGGGGATATGTCTGTCCTAGTGTATCATCTAAGTAATATTGGCCCCAGCGGCAGGAATTGAACCTACGTTAGCCAGCATAACCTTGAGCGCGCGCTTATAAGGGTTACACAGGGAAATTTGGTTCTAACAGTAGGAGTCGAACCCACGACATCCTGATTATGAAAATACACATTGTGAACTAATCGGTTGCTTATGTATTTGCAAATCAGGCGCTCTACCATCTGAGCTATATTAGCATTAATTTTGGTCTCTCAGGTAGGACTCGAACCTACGACCCTCTGCTCCCAAAGCAGATGCGCTACCAGACTGCGCTACTGAGAGGTAATATTTTGGTACTCCCGGAGGGACTCGAGTCCCCAACATCCAGATTCGTAATCTGGCGCTCTTCCAGTTGAGCTACGGAAGTATAATTTGGTCCCAGATCTAGAAGTCGAATCTAGTTCTCCCGGTCCACAACCGAGTGCATCAGCCAACAATGCTTATCTGGTAAAATTGGTAGGGGATAGAGGTAACGATCCTCTTCATCTGGTATGTAACACCAGCGCTCTACCTTTAAGCTAATCCCCCGTAATATATTAGGTCAGGATAGACGTTTTCGAGGCGTAGACCTTCCGCTGCATAATGCGGACGCTCTACCACTGAGCTATATCCTGTTTGGTCCTCTTGAGGTGAATCGAACACCTCGGCGCGGGCTTCGAAGGCCCAGTTCCGTCCCAGCGGCAAGAGGTTAAAATTGGCATGACGACTCAGCCACGATCTGAGAACTTCGGGTTTGGAATCCGATATTTTGCCCACTTAAAAATTACCGTCATATGTTTTTAATTTTTCTTCCTTTATACCAACCTTCTGGTATATTATCAGTTTTCATAATTCGCATAGAATCATTTCCATTAGTAATCCACATTTTACCGTATTGTGAATTTCCATTCCCAGATTGGCGAATTGAATTTTTCATCCCTATTATAGCTTTTGTTTCATCAGTATGAGTTTTTCCTTCAAACGGATTACCATGTGTTATAAACTGTCTTTTTGCGGACTCCGAACGGGATTTTGAGTACTGTTCTTTCCATTCCTTGTCAGTCTCAAGCAAAATTTTCTTTTTGGCATTACCTTGTTTACTCATCTTTTTCATGTGAGATATGTTATTTTCTTTATGCCATTCTGTTCTGTTTAATCCATTTGAATTTAGATAACCCCAACCACCTTGTCCGCCAGGACAAAGATTGTAATTGGTGCTTTCTAACACAAATTCATCTGTAACTAATTCTGATTCCTTATTATTCATTTCAGCTTCAGTATCAAATACGAATAGAATTTCTTTTTCAAAATTCTCTATTCCGTACTTGTTTATTGAATTCCACAAAAGCTTACCCGAACCCAGATAAGTATCATTAGGATCTTTTGTTTGATGTTTACCAATGTAGATTTTTCCGTTAATCTTGTTGGTAGTCTTGTATATAGTGTAGAACACGATTTGCACCTATAGTTTTATCCATTCGGTACTATTTATACAAATCGTGTTCTCTATGCAGAGGCAACGGGAGTCGAACCCGCTAAGTCTTTCGACACTGGTTTTGGAGACCAGCCCAACACTCCAACGTTGGCGCACCCCTATATAGTTTATGAAGATGCAACAAGTTCAGTCTTTAGCGTTCTGCGGATACCACAGGGACTATAACGAGTTATCGTATTGCATCTTCTAGCCTTCCTACTCTGAAGAAGGTGTAGTGGCTGGGAATCAGGGATTCGAACCCCGAACCTTCTGGACCAAAACCAGCTGCTCTACCAATTGAGCTAACTTCCAAAAACTTTATAATAAAAATAAATGTATTTTGCTCCTCATCCTCGAATCGAACGAGGCTCCTACGGTTAACAGCCGATTGGCACGCCTTGTGCCTTATGAGGAGCAAAATACACTTTTAAACTGCATGACCACGAATCGAACGTGTTTTCTTGACACTGTCTATATAGTCCACTACCAGGTAGCTACAACTGGCTGTCATGCAATTATTGGTGGAGCTATGGGGTAACGATCCCCATCATCAGCATTGCAAATGCCAAGCCTGTCCCATACA
>Ga0075109_1001098_pt1 | contig 17355 bp, 14 predicted proteins | sample AntAceMetag02UKD_FD_69798 | JGI IMG/M metagenome (GOLD analysis project Ga0075109, IMG submission 69798) | Saline lake microbial communities from Ace Lake, Antarctica - Antarctic Ace Lake Metagenome 02UKD | ecosystem: Environmental > Aquatic > Non-marine Saline and Alkaline > Saline | place...
AACCCCAAACCCTAAACCCTAAACCCTAAACCCTAAACCCTAAGCCCTAAACCCTAAACCCTGAACCCTAAACCCTAAACCCTCAACCCTTGCCCCTAAACCCTTAACCCTAAACCCTTAACCCTAAACCCTATACCCTAAACCCTATACCCTAAACCCTAAACCCTAAACCCTAAACACTAAACCCTAAACCCTAAACCCTTAACCCTAAACCCTAAACCCTTAACCCTAAACCCTAATCATTCAACATATCAAACCCCAAGCTTCGGACCCTAAACCCTAAACCCTGAACTTTCAACCCTAAACGCTGAACTGTAAACCCTTAACCATAAACCCTAAACCCTTAACCCTAGACCCTAAACCCTAAACCATAAACCCTGAACCCTGAACCCAAAACCCTAAACCCTAAGCCCTTAACCCTTAACCCCAAACCCCAAACGCTAAACCCTAAACCCTAAACACTAAACCCTAAACCCTAACCCTTAAACCCTAAACCCTGAACCCTAAACCCTAAACCCTTAACCCTAAACCCTTAACCATAAACCCTAAACCCTAAATCCTAAACCCTTAACCCTAAACCCTAAACCCTAAACCCTAAACCCTAAACCCTAAACTCTAAACTCTAAACCCTTAACCCTAAACCCTGAACCCTTAAACCTAAACTCTAAATCCTAAACCCTGAACCCCAAACCCTAAACCCTAAACCCTAAACCCTAAACCCTAAATCATATACCCTAAACCCTATCTACGCGGTTCACGGCCCCGTCTTTCGCGTGAAAATTGAAAAGTGTACCGGTACGTAGTTTTGATCGATGACCAGTCAGAAAAGCGGCCGTCGCGCCGTCACGCGACGAGGCTACGCAAGCATGCGTGCTCAACGCCCAGTAAATTCTGAGTATCTGGGACCGTCGACATAGGTCGTATTCGGGCCGTGTTAGGAGGGTGCAGCGCAGGTATGTCGCGACCCTGAATGAGCGCCGCGCCATCGCGGAGCGTGGAGACCCTGCCTCTTTTGATTTTCAATTTGTTTTTTGAGTGGCGTTTTTACGGGTTTCCGCGCGCACCGCGATGGCGCGGCACTCACTCGGCGTCGCGGCCGAAACGCGCAAAACCTTGGCGACACGATCTTAAAAACGACCTTTACCGACGTTCCCAGAAATGCAGAATGCGCTAAACGTCGAGCAAGCGCGCCTGCGCGGCCTCGTCGCGCGACGGCGTGACGGCCTCTTTTCTGACTGGTCATCAATCAGATATGTGTACCGGCACACGGGAAAAAAACAGCAACATACCATTGTGGCATGTTGCCTATTCTCATTTTAAACAAGGCCGTGAACCGCGTAGATACCCTAAACCCTAAACTATTAACGAATAACTATAAACCCCCGCGCAAACCCTAAATATAAATTCATTGACCCCTTATCCATACCATCAACCTTCATCCCCAAACAGAAGAAGGAGGTGGTATGACAGCACAGCCACGTTGACAACATTTGACTTTATCGAGTCATTAGGTGTACACATATTTGGAACCATCACCCTATTTCCTCACCGACTCTGCACCCTCGCATACCAAGCATGGGATTCACTTCGCGAAGCGACCGCGCTCGCTCCAAGACGCTCTCAGCCAACACGTAGTGGCACGTATTATGATGAATGCGCAGCGAGGCAACACTTAGTTTACAGAGCAGGGTTTACGGACAGGGGTTCATGAGTGAGTGTTTTTGGTCTAGAGTTTGAAGGTTAGTGTTTAAGGTAGGGGGTTCAGGATTTAGAGTTAAAGGGTTAAGAGTGTAGGGTTTAGCGATGCAAGGCGCAGTGTTTAGTTAGGGTTTAGAGTTTAAGGTTTCTAGTATCAAGTTTGCTGGTTGCGGTTTAGGGTTTAGGGTTTAAATTCTAGAGTTGAGGATCTAGTAGCATGTTGAACTCAAAATATGACATGAATGGCTCTAGGTTTGAAGATGTTTAATTTCAGACGGGCCGGCATGTTCAGCTTGCTATCAACCTGTGCATAGGTCTTACCGACATGCCTGTGTATTTCGCGATTTCGGCCGCTGCGTCGGTCATCTCATCGCAATTTAGAGCCGGTGCAGGTCGATGATTAAACGCAAGATGAGGACAAGCTTTGAATCAGATCATTATGTATCATGTCCATATCATTCAACAGGCACTGCTGGATGAGTTAGTAGAGATGTAAATTGCACAAGGAAGTTTTGGATTAATAGGTTTTAGGGTTTGATGTTTGAGAATTCGAGTTCAGATGCAAGGGTGAGGGCTTACATAGGGCTCAGGGCTTGGGGTATAGGGTTGAGGGGTTAGGGTTTGCGGCTTAAGTTTCAGGGATTTAGGGGTTTAGAATTAGGAAATAGGAGATAGGAGATAGAGGATAGAAGATAGGACTTGGGGTTAACGGCTTACAGTTCAGGTTGGAGGGATCAGGGTTTAGAGTTTGGGGTTTAGGACTTGGGATTTAGGCAATAATTAACAGGACATCCCCGCCGGGAGGGGGTAAAAACTCATGCAGCGGCGGGTCCAGCAACCTAACGGTGACCGGAAGTCTGGACATGGCCTGGAAAATTCCGATAAAGTCATCACGCTGGTATGGGAGCAGCTCGTCCAGCGCCGCCTTTCGAGCGACCTCTGAGTCGGCGAGGACAAGGCGGCGCACCGCCTTGGTGGTTTAGGGGTACAGGATTTAGGGTTTACGGTTGAATGATTTACGTTCTTGAGTGTAGAGATTATGGTTCGGCATATGGGTTTTAGGCTTTATAGTTTAGAGAATAAACTCCATGGATTAGGATTTGGGATTACCTTGATGCGATCGGGGGTGCTGAAGAACATGTGCTCGGTGCGCACCAAGCCGATGCCCTCGGCCCCGTTGTGACGCGCCTTTGAGCAGAGAGTTCCTCATACAAGTTAAGAGTCGCGGGTAAATGGCTAAGATTAAAAGGTGAAGGGATACGTGTACGGGTGAAGGGTTTAGGGTTGACAGAGGGTTGAGGGTTTAAGGATTAGTATTCAGGGTTCGGGGTTCAGGGTTTACAGTTAAGAGTTGATTATAGCGCGAGGGAAGAACAACACGGGAACGTAAGAGGTCCGGATGACCCATACCGGGATGTCACAACAACCACATACATTATTTACTATTGGCATGAAAAGGCGCCTTGGACAAGGGTTCATATAGCGAAGTCACGATGCGTCAACACTTGATGTCATGGAGCCAGTCTGGCCCTGCCGCGGTGGCGTCCTCAGGGGTGTCAGCATTAGCCAGCACCCGGATGTAGCGGCGAGTCCAAGATTGCAATACAATATATATAACAAGAGAATATAGGCGTCTTGGATACAGACCAACAGATTCCACATGTCCGTGAGCGAGTTTATCTAAACTCTATGTATTGTTTTTAAGGGGGGCATATAGACAACACGCGAAACTATTTGATGAGACGATTACAATTGCTCTTTATTTGTAATTGCAGACAATAATAACGACAACAGCAAATATCATCGTGTGCTAACAGTAGAAGAGGAATCGAAACCTGTTAATACACGAGTGAGACAAGTTGCATATCCTTAGCTGCTACCTCTGAACCCTAAACCCTAAACCCTAAACCCTAAACCCCGAACCCTAAACCCTAAACCCTTAACCCTAAACCCTAAACCCTAAACCCTACGCCCTAGACCCTAAACCCTAAATCCAAAACCCTAAACCCTAAAACCTAAACCCTGGACTCTAAACCCTAAAACCTAAACCCTGAACCCTAAACCCTAAACCCTAAACCGGAAATCCTAAAGCCTAATCAACCCTACACCTCAAACCCCCACCCTTAACCCCAAAGTTTTAATCATAATCCCTAAACCCTAAATCTTAAACCCTTAACCCTGAGCCCTGAACCCTTAACGCTAAACCCTAAACCCTAAACACGCAACCCTAAACCGTAAACCCTAGACAACCCTGAACCCCAAACCCTAGTCAATCCTGAACCCCAAACCCTCAACTTTAAACCCTAAACCTCAAACCCTAAACCCTAACCTCTAAACCCTAAACCCTACACCCTAAATCCTAAACCCTAAATCGTAAATCCTGAACCCTAGGCCCTAAACCCTAAACCCTGAGTCCTACAGCCTAAACTCAAAAACCCGAACACTGACCCTAAACCCTAAACCTTATACCCTATACCTTATACCTTAAACCTTAAACCCTAAACCCTAAACCCTCAACTTTAAACCCTGAACCCTGAACCCTGAATCATAAACCATAAACCCTAAACCCTACACCCTAAACCCTAAATCCCTAAAACCCTAAACCCTTCACCCTAAATTAAAAATCCTAAACCCTAAACGTCAATCCCTTAACCCTAAACCGTAAACCCTAGACTCTAAACCTTAAACCCTAAACCATAATCCCTAAACGCTTATCCCTAAACCCCAAAACCTAAACCCCAAACCCTAAATCATAAACCCTGAACTCTAGACCCTAAACCTTAAAGCTAATCCTCTCAACCCTAAACTCCAGCCCTTAACCCTAAGCCCTAAACCTAAATCCTAATTCATAAACCCTAAACCCCAAACCCTTAACTCCAAACCCCAAACCCTAAACCCTAAATCCTTAAACCCTAATCTGAAAACCATGAATCCTTAATCCTGAACTTGCCGGCGCCAGCCCCACCCTGAGTGTGCGGTATTTGTCCGCCCATGACATCACGGTGGCCAAATCGCCGCCCTCGGTGGTCGGTATGACAAGCTTGACGGCGCCGCGGATCACCTAGGGTATAAGGTTCAGGGTGTAAGATTTTGGGGAGCTCATTGGGCTTTTAGGTGTGCATGTTAGCATTCAGCATTTAGATTCGAGGGGTGAGGGTTAAGCGTTTTAAAGCATGCCTCCCCAGTGGCGCCGTTAAGGCTGATGAAGTCCCCCTCCTTGAAGGTGTGGGCTACGGTGCCGGCGAAGGAGATGGTGCGCGCCACCTCAGAGATCTTCATCGTCCCGCACCCCACCACGCAGTAGGTTTAAGGATTCAATATCAAGGTGTATGGTTCATGGATATGGGTTGAGGGTTCAGGATTTGGAGAATAGAGATAACAGTTAGGGGTTGTAATTTAAGATTTAGCGTACAGATTTATTTGTTTATTTATGTTTTAGGGTTTAGGGTCAGGGTTTGAGTTTTAGGATTTAGAGTTCAAGTCTTAGGGGCGGATCGCATCCTCTGTGTCCTCACCACACAGGGCTTTCCCCAGCCACGCGCCACCACGGCGGCGTGGCTAGTCATCCCGCCGCGCGCAGTAAGGATCCCGCTCGCCGCGTGCATACCGCCCACGTCGTCGGCGCTGGTCTCGTTCCGCACCAGGACGCACGGCACCTGTGTTTAGAGGATGCATATCTAAGGATTTGAGTTTAGGTTTTGGGTTCTAAGGTTTAGGTTGTAGGGATTGGGACATAGGTCACAGGATTTAGGGTCTATGGTTCAGATTTAAAGATCAGGGTTCAGAATTTCGGGTTCAGGGTTCAGAGTTCATGGTTGCGGGACAATTATTTAAGGGTTTAGGGTTTAGGGTACAGTACAGTGTAAAGAGTACAAAGTTTAGGACTGCTGTTTACGGATGAATTTAAGCGTTGAGATTTGGGTCCAGTTGTCCAGGATTTCTGGGTGAACCCCGCGCGCCCGGTGGGCCTCGGCATCCTGGGCAGTGAAGACGATGTGCCCCACGGCGGCGCCGGGCGAGGCGGGCAGCCCGATCGCGACCACGTCTGCAGAGTACGACGTGGCTGGGTCGAGGCATGGGTGCAGCAGCTGGTCCATGTGCCCCGGCTCCACCGCTCCTTAGGGCTTAGGGGTTCCAGTTTGCAGGTTTGAAGGTTAGGGTTTTGAAATTCAGAGTTAAGGGTTCAGATAGGGCTTAGGGCTTAGGGTTCAGGATGTAAGGTTTAGGGTTCAGGATTTGGGGTAAGGGATTCAATGGTTAGGGTGTGTGTTGTGGGCTATACGTTCCAGGTTGAAGGGTTGAACGGTTTAGTTTCGGTTGTTTCAGTTTAGGGTATACGCTTTGAGTGCGGCAGGTGGTCCGTATGCCGCGCTGCTGCAGAACGTACCGTGTGAGAGCGAAGCTTTGGGATATAGGGCTTCGGGCTTTAGGGTTTAGGGTATAGAGTTTGAGGTTTAAGGTTCAGAATTTGAGATTCAGGTTTAAAGGTATACAGCTTCAGAGTGTAGGCTGTATCCTTGTATAGCCTCAAGGTAGATGTGTGCAGCCCGACCATGCAGAGCGCCTGCGGCTCCGTGACCTGTCCTTCGTTGACCATCTCGATGGCAATGCGAAGCGCCCCTTGGCCGGTGCGCTTACCCGAAACGCAGGGGTTTATTTTTGCACAAACGATTTTGCATAAGAGACCTTTTGTGTTTTCCAGCATCCACTCTCTCATGATAGTACACCACTTGCATATTACGTCTATCTTGCTTGATTTAGGGTTACGGGTATAAGGTCAGAAGTCTAGGTTGTCGGATGGATCTAGGGTAGAGGGTCAACATGATTGTATTTAGATTTCAGAGTTTACGGGTTTAGGGTCGGAGATAAGCTTAGAGTTTCGTTAGAGGATCAGAATTTGTAGGGTGGTGTAGATGGTTCGGGAGATAGGGATTGCACTTCACAGTTCAGGTCTTGGTGGCAGCTCATTTGCTACCGGTTAGGCGATAATCTACTCAGGTGTATAAGTTGTAAGGTTGAGCGCACGCCAGATACACGACAGGGATATAGTGGCGCATCAACCAACACTGACAGTCCCCACAGAGCGGCACTGCAGGATGTACAGTTGCCCGCACTCCACTGTGAACTCGATGTCCATCATATCCTTGTAGTGGTCCTCCAGCTGATCGCAATAATTGATCAACCGTGGTGTAGGGGGCAATGTTGAGAGTGAGACGCGTATGGGTTACGATTAAAATCCAGGGTTAAGGGTGAAGGGGTTAAGGGTTACGGTTTAAGGTTCTAGGTTTAGATTCGGATAGAATTTAAATGGCACAACCTGGACCGATCTGATATTCCCCAACCACCTCATCTTACAAATTGAAGCTATGCTTTTGGATCTAGACCTGTGAATCTGGGCTCACGACGGTTCGCGTCCCCACCGAGAGAATGCATCTGGAAACGGCTGCCGATGCGTAGTGGCAACAAGCTAACATGTTCTTCAGAGCAAATGTTGAATTGAGACTCGCACGATGAAAGTGCTTCAGCGCTTCAAATTCGATTCACCTCTATTGATAAATTAGTGAATATGATAACGAGTCAACAGCTCTATGGGTCCATGGGGTTTAGGGTCACCTCCCCTTTAGCTCGCATATTGGGCATATTTAGGTTGGTTTCTTACTGAGTCCGAGACACGGGGGCCGGCCACCCTGCCGGAGCTCGAGCACGTCAGTAGGGGTTCTGATCCCCGCCACCACGTCCTCCCCTTGCGAGTTGAGGAGGTACTCCCCATACAGCGTTTTCTCTCCGGTGGAGGGGTCGCGAGTGAAGCAGACTCCGGAGCACGACGTGTCTCCCACGGAGTAGGGTTTAGAATTCAGGTTTTAGGTTCAAAAGTTTAAATTTCACGGTTTAGGGTTCAGGGCTCCAGGCTGAATGGTGAGTATCGAGGGTTCAGGGTGTTTAAAACGCGTAGAGTGTACAGAATTTACGTTCAATTACAAAGCTTCCTTGTGAAGAATTCGGCGCTTTAAGGGTTAAGGATTGTTGAGGTCTGAGGGTTCAGAGATGTTGAGGCCCTATAACTTGACACGTGTTTTAAAAGGCGTGAACGGGGTATTTCAATCAACAACGGCAGCCATCGATTCACGCGCCACGTGCGAGGAAGATGCTCTAGCAATGGGTCAATCAACGTTCGAGTTGCTTTCCGACACAAACTGGGAGGAAGTTACGTTCCAGCCCTCTGCTCCCGCCATATTGCCGTACACCATCGCCTGGATGTTGACAGCGGTGCCCCGCGCGGTAGCGCCCTACAGCGTCACTATGGTCATGCTGTATTCAGGCGTTTATGAGGGTGTTGGGTGCGAGGTGCATAGCGTGGGTTGGAGGGGTCATGCCTCTGAATTTTTGGATTAAAGTTGTGTGTTAAGTAGGTGTTGAATGTTAAAGAAGTTAAGCTGTGAAGAAGCATGTATAGAAGTCGATGACTTTGTTCCCCACCGCAGCCCCGTGACTTTATTAATATCGCGGTACTTCACGGCGCGTTCGTTGTTCCAGCTCCGAAATACAGCCTCCATGGGTTCATGGTTTAGGGTTTAGGGTTTAGGGTTAAGATTTGTTTAGTGTGAAGGTTTTAGGGTCTCAAGTTTCGGGTTTGGGTTAGAGTCCAGGGTTTGGGAATTCAAGGATCAAGGATTAAGGTGCAGGATTCAGAGCTCAAGATTTTGGGTTTACTTCCGTGGCCATGCGCAGCTGCTGTGTCGGGTCGGCGGGGAACTGCTGGTCATATTCGACGTACACCGCCTTGTACTCGTCCACCTGAGTAGTTTGGATGAAAGGTGAAGAGTTTATGGAATGTGGACGGTGAGAGGCTGTGGTTAGGGGTGTGAACATTAGGGCTCTTTGACTTAGGGTTCGGGGTTAAGGCTCTAGGGTTACACGTTTAGGGTTTAGGAGTTCAGAGTAAGGCTTAAGGGCTTAGGCAGTATATTTGGGGTTCAGGCTACAGGGTCAGGGTTTAGCATTTAGGGCGATCAGAGTTTCGTGCGTAGGAGAGTACATGACTCGAGATCAAGGGTAAAGGGTTTATGTCTTGGTTGAGGGTTTTGATTTTAGGTTGTGGGATTTGTTGCGCGAGCAGCACGTAGTCTCCTCGTAGCCCACTGGTGGTACCTTCCTCGGACCACCTTTTGGTAGCAACGGCTACCAAGTACCTCAAGAGGTGGTCCGGGGAAGGTACCGACAGTGGACTACGAGGAGACTACATGCTGCTCGCGCAACAGGATTAAATATTAACAGTTGATGGTATTAGGTTTCTGGATTTCGGGTTTTGGGTTTCGGGTCTACCAACGTCTTTAGGTCGTCGGCGGTGAGCTCGGTGTCGTGCTCCACTCTCCTCTCCTCCTTGAGAAAGGGCGTTTGAAGCATTGACAATGCGACCGTAGCAAAGGATTTATAATCGATTGATCGAACCCTAAATCGTTAATAGAGCGTGCTGTCGATGGATCATAAATCATAAACCATAGACCATAAATCACAAATCATAAATCTTAAATCAAATAAGCATAAAGCATAAATCATAAAGCATAAATCATAAATCATAAATCATAAATCATAAATCATAAACCATAATCCCCAAGCCCTCAACCCTAAACCTTACACCCTTAACCCTGTTCCTTCGTTACGCCCTGAATCATGGACCGTAAGCCCTCAGCCCCAAACCCTGAACTATAAATTAGACCTGGGAACCATAAGCTCAAAGATCGTCATCCTAAGGCCTGGTCGGTCGGACCTTGAGCGCGACCAGCTTGGCGTCGAACGCCTCGTGCGGGATCTCGAGCACCACGTTGCCGAACATGTCCAGCAGCCGCCTGGGAGTTCGAGTGGTATACTTTAGGGTCAAGGGTCTAGGGTTCAGGCGTTTGGATGTAGAGTTTAGGGTCAAGGGTCCAGGGTTCAGGTTTTTGGATGTAGAGGTTAGGGTCAGGGGTCTAGGGTTCAGGTGTTTATATGTTAAGTCTGGTTCAGAGTATCGATTTCTATGTATGCAGTACAAGGATGTGGGTAAAAGGCTTTTAGGTTTTGGATTTATTGTCAACGGGTGTCAACGGGGGCACCGGTACGCGTCGTATGCGAAGCGCGCGTCGTTGGGCGGCAATGTGCGCAACATTGTGGCTAGCACCTCGTCGTTCATGCCCGGGAGGAGCGTCGCAATGAAGTTTGTAGAGTGTAAGGTTGAAGCTATAGAGATTCGGGGGAGGGAAAATCAGGATCAGAGTGTTGGTTCAAAGCAGTGAACGACTTGCTGGTAACCTATTAGGTGGACGAAATGCTTTCTAGCGCGTGACGCTTTTGCGTTGAACCAAAAAGGATTACTTTCGGTCAATAACCGACAGACAATTTACTTTCAACTAATAGACGACGTACTTTGAAGCATAAGCGATGTGCTACCAATTAGGTGACGATATGTGTGTGGCTGAGGGGTGACGTGGAATTGATCGGGAAGGCCCCGCCCAGGTTCAGCACGGTATCCATCATGCCCGGCATGGACACGGCGGCGCCCGAGCGGACGGACACAAGCAGAGGCATCAGACCAGACGGGGAGGAGCTGTTTGAGATTCAGAGTGGAAAGTTTAGGGTTTACGACTCTATGATATTTTGAACCAAGAATCAGGGTTATGTTCATAGGATTCGGGGTTTGGGATTCAGGGTTGAGGGTTAAAGGTTGAGGTTATACAGTTTTAAGTTTAAGATCTAGGGTTCACTGTGTGTGGTTTAGGGTTTGGGATTTAGGTTTTAGGGTTTAGGGTCAAGGGTCGGGAATTCAGGGTACAGGATATAGGGCTTATGATTTAGGGTAAAGGGTTCAGGATTTGGGACTTGGAGATTATGATTTAGGGTTCAGGGGATTAGTACTCATGGTGTAAGTGGTAAACCTGGAGGCAGGGCTGGGTGGGGAGCAGCTGCTCTTCATCTTTGCGGCGAAGTTTATCTTCCCTCTGGCGGCAGCGCAGGCAAAGTTTCGCCCCGTGCATTACTGACGCGATTTATGGGTCAAGTGCTAGCACACGTAAACGTTTGAGCCGTGCGATTCAAGATGCAGGGTCGAATTGAGGTCAGAGGTTCAGGGTGTATGATGTACTATACGGGTCAGCTATGGCGTCTTAGATGTCGTTCTCAGTTCCTAAACCTAGCGCTATGCGTTTTGTGTACCGGTACGTGATTTAAGTGAAGGCGCGATTTCAAATGGTTAGCCCAAAACACCCGAAACTCGGTTCTCAGCGTCTTAAATGGGCTGAAAGTTTTGAGTAAATTCTGATTGAAAAAGTGCACTCGTGGTGCTTTTTTTGGCACTGCTGAGATCGACATCTAAGACGCAATCGCTGACCCGCATAGGTAGGCCTTGTGGTTTAGGATTTTAGGTTCGTCGTTTAAGGTCTAGGGTCTAGGGTTTAGGGTCTAGGGTTTAGGGTTAAGGGTGTAGGGTATAAGTTTAAGAATTTTACGGTGTGGGGGTCAAGGGTCGAGGGTTGAAGTTTAAGGGTTAGGCAGTTGAAAGTTAGGGTTTGTGGGTCGAAGGTTTCGTATGTAGGGTGTTAAGTTTCGGGTATATCTTTGGGATTTTAGGGTGAAGGGTTTCATGCGATGGCACGCTTCACCACCTCCATTCCACAAGGTGTAACGATCGATCACTTAACCTAGGCGCGTTGAGCTCTGTCGCTATTTTGGTCAGCCTCGCCATGCTCTTTTCGATGAAGGTGATGCCCTGCGCAATCTCCTCCCACACGGGGGACATGACTTCGCTGACTCGCACGAGGGTGACAACGCATATAACACGTTCAGATGTTACTGCTGTGTCATAGTGTAGGGTTAGGGGTTGAGGGCTACCGGATTACATCAGGTGGTAATGGACCAAAAGTACGAACATAACGTGAGGCACCACTGAACGAGGCCCCGCCATCGTCTCCCTCCGACTCTGTTTTGCCGTACATCCCGCGGTAGTGGCACCACTTATGTGCGTTAAAAGCAAGCACTTGTACTTAAGTCGACACAATCACTTGTTAGCAGTTTGCAAATACGCATGTGTGGGCATATTCAGATGGGACCACTCCACGTCCCCCTACCTGGCATACCTCGGTGCTAATGGTGAACCCCGCGGCGTAGGGAGAGTGTTCGCGCCGGGCGTTTTATTTCAGTAAGCAGGGGGTTTCGGGTATGGGGTTTAGGGTTCCGAGTTAAGGGTTCAAGGTCTAGAGTTAAGGACGGGATTTAGAGTTCGGAATGTAGGGGTTCGGGGGTTAGACTTGGGGGTTAGGGGTTGAGATTATGGGGTAGCATTCAGAGGTTAGAGTAGAGATGAGGGGTTAGGTAATCGAGTTTTGCAGTTTAGGAGTTAGGTTTAGAATTTAGGGTCAGGATTGGGGGTTTAGGGTTTAAAATTATTTTACATGTAGGGTTTACAGTTCAGACTTCGGAGTTTGGGGATTCGGATTTAAATCCAAGAGGCAAGGGGCAAAAGGCAGGGGACCAAGGACAAGGGTGAATAGGCAAGGGGTTGGAGGCAAGGAGCAGAGAGTAAGGGTCAACGCTTTCGTAGTTAAGGGTGTAGGGTGTAGGGTGTAAGGTGGAGGGTTTAGGTGTAGGTGTAGGTTATAGGGTTTGGGGTTAAGGGTTAAGGGCATTGGGGCTCATGTTTTAAGATTTTTTTGATATAACCAACCTGTAAACCCTCAACCCTATAACCTGAGCTCACACCGCTGGAACATTGAGGCCGATGCGAGACATTTCAGCGAGTCCCGCTCCCTTGCCCCCCAGTAGCTCCTTCATGCGACCGTCGCCACCAGCTAGGGGCCCCCATATCAACAAACGACAGGCTCTATGGCATGTAACGAGCAGAGTGTTGTTTAGAGGGTTGTGTGCTTTATGTGTAGGTTAGGGTTCACTGGTTGCAGGTGTAGCGTCTCGGATTCAGGGAGGGGGATTGATGAGTAACGGCATATCTCGCTTTAATGACATTTAAGGATTTAGGATTCGGGTTGTCAACGATGTCGCCTCTGTCATTTGTTTTTTAACGAGGTGATGAAATAGCTCATACAAGTACGTAGGTGTAGAGCGCTTCAAAGATGATTGAGACCGCCCACAGATGACGAGATGATATATCAAGCAGGGAACGCAAGATCTGTACGTCAACGTCTAGCACTGTGCGTACACGCTTTCTTAATAACCTAAGCTCGGCCCCTTCGAGCAGGATATTACCAGCTTGCAAAGAGGTTCCGTCCAAAACGCGTGGTCACGCTGCTCCAGTGAGTGGGTTCCCAACCGTCAGCCATGTTGTCCCCGAATCTGTAGGTGTACCGGACGAACGGGCGCCGCACGTCACGCTGGCCGTCCCGTGCGCTGTCCCCGCGTTCGCCCCGCGCCGCGGAGGAGGCGCGCTGCCGCATCGAGGCGATGCACCCGGGAGGGGAGCCACTGCCGCTTCGATCTCCAGGCGACGCCATCGTCTCTATTTGTTCTTTGGGACACTTCTCGTTTCCCTCTTGGACAATTCCTCTGCGCAACGACACGTTCTCTCACTTGACGTGTGTGATATACCGCGTGTATGGTATGTGTCGAGTGTGACGGTTAAAAGGAGGGGTATCGACGACGTGGCGAGAAGAGGCGTGGATGGAGACAGAGAGAGTAAGACACGAACACAGTAGTGCGTTGTTTTTCTTTGCGCGTGTAAGGAATGGCGGCGCGTACCCGGCCGTGCCGGTGAGAGGCAGATCTTGTCGGGCCCTAAGTCGTATCGTATATTTCCCTACTAAAGCAGCCTCGTGGTGCTGACTACTCCTGTGGGCGTATATTTCATTTGAAGCGACAAAAGTTTTTGTAGTAAAATTTTTTCTCTCTCTTTGAAGCACACGCTTTTTAATGAAGATTCGGCTTCGGAGAGGAAGCGAGAGCTACGACGCGACGACGGCCACCAGCCTGCACCTCTCCGTCTGGCAAACGCACCCACAACTCCTAAAGATAGCGCAGTCGAAGACACAGACACACGTTGTCATGGCTTGTGCGGCAATATCCACTACGTCGAGCACGTCGCTCCGCCTCTCTCTGCCGAGGCTCCAGTCTCAACAGCGTGTCGTCGCCACCGTTTCTTCCCCCCCCCCCTGGGTGCGGGTGTACTCTCAATCGCGATATGTCGCAGCGCCTTCGACGGCGGCGACTCGCCGCCTGCAGCCGGCGGTGGTGCGAGCGTCAACCGTGGACACTACCGGCGACGATGGGGTTGTGCTAGAGGTCACGTCGAAGTGTGACCTCGACAGCCTCGTCGCCAAGGGGAAGGTGGTGGTGCTAGAGGTTCGCTCCTTGAGCTCCCCCGCCTCCGAGGCGTTCGAGCCAAAGTTTCACTCCATGGCGGCCGATTTTACGGACCGGGCTGTTTTCGCCAAGTGCGTCTACCCGGCCGCTAGGCCCCTGCCTGCTCCGCTTACCCTCCACCCCTTGGCTCGTTATCTGTGCAAATAGGCTCTCTCTTTTTGTTTTTCAAGCGATTTCTACATATTTCTGTGCTCCACCATGCATACATGCACGAGCCAGGATTCCGCCTCGATATAAACCTTGCACCCTAAACACCCTCGACCCTGGACCATGAACCTAGACCCTGAACTATCAACCCTCGACATTACTAATACTGCATTCCACTAAAGCTACGTTATGTTTGCTCCTTCCTCTAAACTCTCAACTAAACCTCCCAGCCCGAAACCTACATGAACCCCCTAAAGCCTGAAGCATAAACCCTCAAACTTCGACCCTAAACATCAAACTCTAAACCCCATGCCCTAAATGCGTTACCCCAAACTTAAACTCTACACCCTAAACTATGAATTGAATGTAGACGCTTAACCTCATATTGTAAGCCTTGAACTCAAATCCTTCAACCATGTACCCTTAACTCTAAAGTGTTTACCCTCAACTTGAAATCCTATACCTGAAACCGTAAACCCCGCACTTTGAACCCTTATGTCTAAACCACATACCCTTAAGCATAAGCCCTAAGCTCTAAACCACATACGCTTAACCATGAACCCTAAGCTCTAAACCCCAACCTGTAACACTGTCGCTTACACACTGTACCCTATACCCTGATTCTTGCACCCTGCACCCTGCGCATCCGAGCGCAGACTGCTGTACGACAAGACGGAGTCCACAAAGCTGGCGGCGCACGCGCTCAAGGTGGAGGAGGTCCCCTCGTTCTTCATCTGGAAGGATGGCACGCTGAAGATCGAGTACTGCGGCAACAGCTACGACTCGCTGCACCACGCTGTGGCCAGGTGCCTTGGAGTCAATGAGGAGGTGGGCTGAGAAGTGGGAGAAGGAGAAGAAGACGAGGCAGAGAGCACACGAGCTGAAACGACATGGGGCAAGAAAAGAAATTGAGGGAGGGGGAAAAGATTGACGAAGAAAAGTGCGCTCACGCGCCAGATTACCTTGTAACCCCATGATTTCACACACGCGAGGAAATGCGTGCCCTGGGTCCATTTGTCGATTGCGTTGTCATACACACCGCCTCCCCTGGAGCAGGCACAGCTACCGCGCGGCACCCGCGCAGCAGTCGGTCTCTTAATGTCCTGATGTGTGTGCGTCCAAATCAGCACGATTACATGCGTGGTCGACACTGTATTCCCACTATGCTAACGCCCTCCCGCTCTCAACTCCTACTAACCACCCCACACACACCCACCCTAATTATGTTTCCCCGTCACGGTCGCATCCCCATGTGCCGCCCCCTTTGTCACGGTCAAAGCATCGACCGAAAAGTCTGCGCCCACACCGGTAAGCGTGGGACCTACGTGGGCATGCACATGCTCTGCGCGATCCACATCACCACCCGCATCCTCTTCCCCGTCGCCGCTATTTCCGGTCCCACTCGATGATGCCGATGCACTTGCCGGCGACGACGATGACGACGAATCTCTTGTCCTGGCGCGAAGCAGTGCATTTGTTCGAAAGATCCCCTGCATCATGATCTGTGGCGTGTACATGCGCGTGAACAACCCGTTGGACAATATCTTCGCCTTGAGCACCTCGTCGTAGTATGCGCAACACAGATACTCAAGGTTCCGATTTGAAAAGCAAGGCGATGAAACAGTCGATATCCACGTGTTGCATGTGTCCCTGTGTGGGCTCATTTCGTTTTTTGTGCCAGGGAGCCGAGTGCCCAGGTGCCCAGGTGCTAGATGACAGGGTCTATATATTTGAGTCTTCGAAGATCTGGGGCTTGGCACCCATCCCCCGACGAGACCAGACCCATACGGTCGAGTTACGGTGCAGCCTAGCCCTAGGCTACAAGCCTAAAGCCCAAGCCTAAAGCCTAAAGCCTAAGCCTTGTTCGATCGAAGCCCTAAACTCCAAGCCATCTCAAGCCCTAAACCTTGAGCTCCGAAATTACAACCTCTACATTCTGACTAGTGAATCTTGACCCTTACACCGCGAACCCTGACCCTATACTTCGTTCATACTCTGAGCCCGGACCCTATACTTCGTTCATACTCTGAGCCCTGAGCTCGCCTTGTCGTGGTACACCACCCGTTCGTTGTAGAACTGGCGCATCTGCGCCTCGTTCATGTCGTCCCACTTGGTGTACACCACGCGGTCGAACTCCAGGATGAAGCACTGCTTTAGCGACTCCTCATCCTTGGGGCAGTCGCACCTTCGGATGTTGAGGGCTCGGAGCTCATAAGTTAGGGCGTAGGTGTTAGGTTTAGGGATTCGGGGTGTAGGGTTTGGCTCATGGTATAGGGTACAGGGGGCAGGGTACAAGGAGCAGGGTGCAGGGTACAGGGTACAGGGTACAGGGTACAGAGCTTAAGGTCTCGAGTGTAGGGTTCAGGGCTAAGAATTTTAAGGTGAGGGCTTTGGGTTATAGGTTTTGAGTTTTTGTATTAGCGTCAAGGGTCTAGGGATCAGAGGGCTTACTTACCGGTTTTTTCTCGACAAGATGTCGTCGAAGGTGGTGTACGTGTAGTGCAGCACCGCTGCCTCGGGTGCCTGGTGTATGGTCCGGCGAGTGTAGTATGTACGTGGGACATTTAGCAACTCACTAATGGAGGACTCAGGTGCTAAGGTTTTGAGGACTCGAGATCAAGAGGTGAGTTGTCAATACACCCAGCTCTAAACCTGATTCTATACTCCAAACTCGAACGTATCATCTGAGCCCTTGACCCCAAACTGTTCACCTGTGAGACTAGATGCATACCCCTACACCCTAAACCCTAAATCCTTTGCACCAAACCCTGAACCCTAACGCGAAATCCTCACAACCTTAGTGGTAAACCCCAAACGCTTGACCAACAACCCCTTCACCCCAAGCCTAAAGTTTGTGTTCTTCACCATCGAACCCTGCGCCCTACACCCTGAGCCCCGCACCTTGGTTTCCTTTGGGTGCTTGGCGTAGTTGTGGAAGCGGTGCGCGCCGTTGGGCCGCAGCCCGGGCTGCACCCGCGCCGCAGACTTGCCGTTGCCGTACCTTTTAGGATCAGGGAGTAGGGAGTAGGGATCAGACCTCAGAGTGCGGTGATTGAGATCTACAGCGTAGAGGTCAGCTGTTAGGATTTATAGTATGGAATTTAGGAGTTTAGCGTTTGAGTTAGGGGTTTAGGGTTTAGGGTTCAGGGTTTAGGGTTTAGAGCTCAG